>JAEEGL012740140.1_pt1 | contig 30619 bp, 28 predicted proteins | sample 9134231 | NCBI WGS metagenome assembly JAEEGL01 (sample SAMN16246548, study PRJNA631951) | gut metagenome | biome: gut microbiome; feature: rumen; material: fiber-attached | host: Bos | place: Iran: Karaj | collected 2018-10 | reverse complement strand
ATTTTGTACTTGATATAAAGAAGCATTATATAATCAATCTCAGAATCATAAGAAATTATTTGATAATCTAATTAAATAATTTTGTCAACTATCTTTAACTGTTAATGTTGAATTATCTAATAATTTTGTTTTTAAATATCAAGAATCATTAAAATATGTAAATAATGCTTTAATAATTCAAATATTATTTTTATATGAAAATAATGGTTGATCTAAATTTTCATCATTATTTCAACTTACTTTATTTCAAAGATTAGAATATATAATATAAGAATTAAATATTTTTTCTAATTCTCATATTTCTGTATATGAAGCTTCAATTGCTTGTTGATTACTTGTTTTATCAAAATCTCTAGGTGGTTTTTTGAATAACGAAACCACTGGATTAACATATAAATTATATCATAATTTTTCTAATTCTTGAATTTTAATATTTTTATATTTTCTTTCAATATCATCAGATAAATAATATTCATTTCAATTAGCAAATTCATCAACTATTTCTTGTTGTAAAGTTTTTTCTTCAAAACTATTTCTATTTACATTTTCTTGTAATTCTTTTTCTTGTTTTTCTATTTCTTCAATCTTTTTTTCATATTCTTCTTTTTGTTTTTCTATATATTCTGAAGAATTAAGTAAATCAGCATCTGATATAATATTAACAATATCTTCATCTAATAATTTTCTTTTAGCTGTATAATTCTTTTTTTGTTGTTCTAATCTTTGAATTTGATTTTGAATATCTTGAGATGTTGATATATCATATTTTCAATAATTTTCTTTAGCTATATTTAATAATTCTTCAGATTCTTTTTCAATTTTTTGATATACATTTTTATTAATTTCATTATTTTCAGAACTATATTCTAAAGAAATATTTTTATCTAAAATTATATCATTATATAAATCATAATATTTTTTCTTAATTTCATTATTAAATACTTGTAATCACATTAATTCTTTTTTATTTTCATTAATTAATATATCATTTCTTTTTGTCATCAAAGAATTATCTGTTTCTCATAATTTCAAATTATCTGTTTCTCATAATTTCATTGAAAATAATAATAATTCTAACAACAAATTATCTTCTGTATAATTTAAACAGTTTTTATTATTTTTATTTTTACTTTCTAAAAATTCTTGTTTATTGCATTTTTCTTTATAAAATTTTTCTAAATCAGTTCTAAAAGATATATTTTTATTTAATAATATATTTATATCTAAATTGTTTTTATTTTGATATATATAATCTTTATCAAATAAATTTAATTGAGTTGTTTTTAATCAATATAATTTAGAAAATTTAGAAGAAGTATCTTCAACATTCACTGTTTTAATCATTCTATCTTCACTTAATTCTCTTCAAAAGAAATTAAATACTCAATTATATCAATATGAAAATTTAAATCGATCTTTTAAATTTATATAATTATTAGAAATAGAAAATAAATTAGTTATTCAATTTATTGAAAATTCTCAAGTTCAAAATAATGATAATAATTCTTTAGGAATTTGAATATTATTAAATAAAATATTTCAATTTATATCTTCATCAGTTATTTGTCAAGAAAATACTCATTGTTTTAATTGAATATATTTTGTTAAGAAATTATTATATATTTGAATATTTTCTTCAGTTAATTTATTATAATTTAATATTTCATCTGTTGTAATAATTCAATAATTCAATAATCATTTTTGTTGAATGATATTAATTAACATTTCTAATGTTTTATTTAATCATTCTCTATATTTTTCATTATATATTTCTTTTTTTTCTTCATATGTTAAATCTTTTAAATCTTTTTCACTAATATTAATAATTGTTTCATTAATATAATTTTTATCTTTTATTTCAAATTGGTCTTTCAAATTAATTAAATATTTTTGAAATTCTTTATCTAATAAGAAATTATTTTTTTCAATTAATCAATTAATATAATTATTTCACTCATTAAACAATATATTAGTTATATATGATATATCTCAACTATTATTATCATCTTGTACTAAATTATTCAAATAATTAAAATAATAATTGAATTGATTAGATGTAATATTATTAATTGAAGTATATATTCAATATTTCTTTAAGAATTTTTGTTGTGCTGTTAAGTTACCATCATTTAATTCTTCTTTAAATAATTTATTTTGATCATTTGTTGATATATTTTTTATTTTTTCATTTACTTCTTTTTGTTTTTCTTCCAATGATTTGTTTGATTTAATTATATCTTTAAAATTATCATTAATAAATATATTATTTACATTTTTATTTAATATATTATCTGATACTCATTTATTATCAAAATCTAGATATGATTCTGTTAAGTTAAATTTTGTTCAATTACATCTTCAATATATATCAGAAATCTTATAACTTTCATATTCTTCTAAATATGAATTATTAATTGAAGTTCATGTGTTTCAAAAAATTCATTTTAATTTTGTATTTTTTCCTGCATAACATTGTACTATTTTATTTATTTGTTTTCTTATTTTATCATATTTTTCATCACTTAAATCTTTATATAAATAACTATAATATTGTCATAAATTTCAACAATCAAAATTAAAATCTGTATTATTTATTTTTGCATTCATATTTCATGCATATTGAGAAACTCAACTAATCATATTATTAACGTTATCAAGATCAGTTCATGAATAGTTATAATTTAAATATTTTTGTTTTGTTTCTAAAGAACAAGTTCGTCAATCATTAAATACTATACTTTTTGTTCTATATAATTCTAATTGATGTAATATATTATTAAAATATATTTTTTTCTTATAATTAGAATTTTTTGAATCTGGTATATAATCTTTTAATTTAATACTAACAAAAGCATTAGAAGTTCTTCATATTTCAAAGAATTTATCTCAAAATGAATTATTTCATTGAATTAATTGTTCATATAATTTTCAATTAACTAATACATTATCAACTTCAAGACAAACTTGATAATATTTTTTACTTTGAATTGTTAAAGGAAATGTTCAATTAAATCAATCTAATTTCATTAAAGAATAATAATTCTTATTAATTACTGTAATTGGATCATTTACTTCAATTGGTGATTTTCTACATACTTCAACTTTTTGTGGTTTTCAATAATAATTTTTATCTTTTATATTCTTTTCATCATACATTCAATCTACATAAACATTATTCAATTTTTCTAAATATTCATTTAATTCTGTTTTAATTTGTTCATAATATAATCAAGCAATTATTGTTTTATCTTGTTCACTAACATTATATATTTGAAATACTTCATATGGATTAATTTGATCTATTTTTTGTTTAACTTCTTCTCTTTGATTAAATGTTTCTTTAGTACTTCAATATCAATACAAAATATATTTTAAATATATTTTTTTGTTTCAAGTATATCATTGTTTTACTGCATAATCAGTGATATTTATTTGTACATAAGGTATATTATCAATTAAATCTTCTTTCTTTCAATTAATTACAGATCAATTTATTAAATCAAAGAATCATCAATTTGTTATTTGAGAATCTTCTACATTAATTTCTACACTATATGAAGGAAATGGATTCATTAAATTCATATATTTATATTGTTTATCTGATTTATATATATTTTTTCATACTCAATAATCTAATATACTATATCTTCATGATAAATATCATTTTAATATATCAATATTATTTAATTGATCAATTAAAGATTTTGTCTTTTTAATTCATCAAACTATCATTAATTGATTATATAAATTTTCTATTTCATCTAATTTATTTTCATCTTCTTGAAACATTTCATCTTCATTAAACATTCAATATACATCTTCATTATTATTTAATGTAATATTATTAAAATATATATTATTTTTTATAAAATTTCTAAAAACAAAATTATAACTATTTCAATCTTGAAATAAATGTCTTAATCAATCTCGAAAATTATATGAAGCTTCTTCTCAACTTTCATTTTGTAAATTTGTTTTATCTACTGTAAGGTCTAAAATTTTAATTATATCTAATTGTTTTTCTGGATTAACTTCTAAAAAATTATTAATTTTTTGCAATCAATTATCAGTCCATAATTGTAAAACATTTTCTTTAAATCGTTGTTCTCAAACTATTGTGAATAAAAATTTATTTGAATTATAAAAATTTTCTCTAATAAATGTAATTCATTTTTCTCATTTACAACTATTGTTATAAAATTTTAATAACTCAGCTTTATTTTTTTCTTTTTCATTTATATCTGAAATATTATTTAATCTAAACATATAAGATCAAGCTCATCATGGTCTTGTTATAACATTCTTTTTTACTAAATCATTAAATATTTGAGAATCTCATAGATTATCAACAAATATTCAATATCATCAATTATTTCAATTTAAAAATTCATAATTTTCTTTTATCCAATCTTGATCATGAAAATGTATATTTGATTCGCTTCAATATTTTGACCAAGGTATTTCATTTGCATTAAATATTGTATTTCAATTTTTATCTTTATAAACATTCGATTGAATATTAATAACATCATACAAAAATTGTAAAATTCAATCTGGATCTTCTCTAACATAATCTTTTCACCGATTCTTTTTATCTTTAATATTTTTTCATAATAAAGCTATTGTATGTATTGTTGATTCAAACTCTGAAAATTTTGAATTCATATTTGAATACTCTTTAAATTTTTCATTATTATCATTTACTCAAATTAAATTATTTCTTCAAAATAAATAAAATTTATTTAAAAAATCTTCCATTTCTTTAATTTTAGTAGTATTTATTATTCAATCATATTCTGGTTGTAATTGATCTTCAATTTCTGATAAATTATAACAAAAATTTGAATAATCTTCAATATATCATAATCAAATTCAATCTAATTGATATATAGAGTAAAAATTTTGTAAAGCTTGTCTTAACATTCATTTTCATTCTTTATCTAATGAAGTCTCAATTACATTACAAGATTCTTCAGCATCTTTATATTCTTTTGAATTTTCTTTAAAATTATATTTTTTTCTACATTTTAATTCATTTTCTTTTAAATCTTTAAAATAAGCTTCATTAATTCATAGATCAACTAAATTTTGTAATTGTTCAACTAATTCTCAAGTTTCTTTTGTAAATTCATTTCTATCTTGTGCAAATGAAACTCATACAGAATTAATTTCACTTGAATATTGATAATTTGTTATTCAATAATCATCTACTGTTACTTTAATTCAAAATATTGGTACAAACTGAACACTATACATCAATGTTGCTATTAATATTAACAATCATATTCAAAATGCTAATACCAATAATGCAACTATTATTCAAAAAATAGATCAGAAAAAAGATAACAATAATCATAATCAACTTCATATCAATGAAACAATAATTCAAACAAATCATGATATAAATGTTGTAATTAATGTTACTACTGCTGTTGTTTTCTTTATTATTTTACTTCATTTAAAGTTAAACATGTAATAAAGAAAAAATTTAAAAATGAAATATAATTTTCTAATTTATAATTAATTTTTTAATAGACTAATTTCTTAATTTTATTAATAAAATATTATATTTTCACACAAAAAAAGATAATCAATTAAGATTATCTTTTAAATACTTATTTTATATATATATTACTATATAATATCATTAATATCAAGATCTCATAAAGATCATAAATCAATTGTTTGTTCTTCTAAATCTACTTCTTCTTCAACTTCAGTTTCATTTTGTACATCTATTTGTTCTTGTATATTTTTAATTTCTTCTTTATGTTCTTTTTCTTCATTCATCTTTTCAGATAATTCTTTTCAAATTTCTTCAATATTATCATCATTAATAATATTATCAAAATCAATTCATTCTATTTCAGATAAATCTACTTCAACTTCTTCTTTCTTTTTTCTTGGTTTTCTTTCTTTCTTTTCTTTTACTTCTTCTTTTAGTTCTTCTTCTTTAATTTCTTCTACTTGTTCAGTTTGTTCAACTTGTTCTTCTTTATTATCTTCTACATTTTCATTAACTACTTCAAATGGTAATGTTGATGTATTATTTAATAATTCATCATTATTTTCAACTATATTTTCTTCAATTACTTCTTCAATTACTGTTTCAACTACACTTTCTTCTTTTGGTTCTTCTATTTGTTCAATATTTTCTTTTTTATCTGCAACTATTTCTTTTTGTTCTTCTTCTTTAGTTTCTTTTACTTCTTCTACATTTTCTTTTACTTCTTCTTTAATTTCAACTTTATTTTCTTCTGTATTATTTTTAAAATATAAGTATCACATAAACAATAATGAATATACTACAAGATCAACTAATTCTTCATGAACTCTAGCATGTTCTGTTCATTTCTTAAGAAAATTAGCTATTCTTTGTACTTTAATTGCAACTCTTGATAATATTCAATCTTCTGGTTTTCATAATCAATATAATTCTATTTCATTAAAATTAGAAAATGCATTATCATTAGTTGAATAATCTCAATTCTTTTTATTAAATATATTTTCTACTTCATTAAAGAAATTAACATATTCTTCTAATTCTTGTTTTCATTCTTTTACAGCTAAATAATCATCTAATAAAGCTGCATAATTAATTAGATCAGATACAGTATCAAATATTGTTTCTCATTTAACATTTCAATTTTCATATCATTTTTTATGAAGATTAGATATTCTACTTAATTTATCTCATATTCATCTAACAAATAAAACTTTTTCAACTGATAAGAAATTTAATTTTTCAGCAAGTTCAAATGTTGAATAAATACTTTCTTCTCATTTATACTCTTCACTTTTATTACTATTAATCTCTAAAATTTGAACAATAAATTTTAAAATTTGTTCATTTAATTCTTCTTGTTTTGCTTTAACTAACATGATAATATAATATATAAAATAAAAAGATAAAATTATTTATTTAATTTTGATTCAATTGAATCTCTTATTGGTTTTACAATAGTACTATATTCTGGTCTTTCTTGTAATTGAATATTTTGATTTGATATTTTAGTTATTTCATCTAATGATCAAAGATTGTTTACATCAAACCAAAAATTATATAATGTAGTAGGATCAATTCAAAGTTCATTAATTACTTCTACTTTAGATAATTCTTCTATTCATTCAGTTTTAATTTGTTCTATTTCTTCTGCAGATAATCATGATTTTGTTGTTAAATCTTGGTTTCATTCTACAGATGCATTTTCATCAATTACTTCATCTTCTGAAATATTAGTTAAATCTATTCAATCAATTAATCATTGAATATCAGGGTGTTCAGGCATTTGTGCAACTGCTCAAGTTAATACCAAAGCATCTTTACTTGGTTCAATATTCAATTCAGTAGATGTTGTATTTGTATCATTTGATTCTATTTCTTCTGGATTAACTTTTCATCATCATAATAACATTATAAAAGAACCAAATATTAAAGAAAATCATACAATAAATAATGTAATTGAAATTAAAGCTAACTTTCATTTTGAGACTTTTTTCTTAGTCATTTTTAATTTTTATATAAATAAAAAATATAATTAATATTAAATTAATTTTTATATAGATAATATATAAAAAATTACATTCATCATACTAAAGCTTTAATAGCATTTGACTGTTGAATAGATACTAACATATTAATAGCAGTTCATCACGCCATTACTCACATTATTATTGTTGATAATACTCACATTATTTTTTTATAGTTCTTTTCAAATAATGGTGATCATATTTTATTATCATATTTAACAAATCTTTCATATACTTGATTAAGATCAAATGATCAAGATCAAGATAGTGATGTTTTATAAGAAATTAATATATCTTCAAGAATATTTACAAATCATTCTGATAATTGAAATTTCTTTCAAATAGGCATTTCTCAAAATTGAAAGAAAAACTGAAATAAGTATGAAAAATCTGTCAAAAACTTGTCATTTACTAATCATCTATTTCTTGCTTCTAATCAACATTTTAAGAAAAAATCTTTAAAGTTAACATATTGAAAGTTTCATGTATTATTTCACATCTCTAGTTTTTTAATATTTTTTAATACTATTCATCAAAATGATAATTCATTTGATACTCTATCTATTTCTCTTTTATTGTTTATTGATTGATTTAAAAAATACACCTTAACTCATGATCACAACATTTCCCACATCATATACATGAATCAAAATGTAAATAATAATCAAAGATATCATAATAATATTCAATCAGAAACATAATATAATCATCAAAATATTTGTAATCATACTTGATCTATATAAGAAAATCTATCAAACAATCTTGTTCATTTTTGAAGATCATACATCTTTTCCATAATTACAGGATATATAATTAATTGAGATGCAATAATAATTCATACAAATTGAACAAATGATGCTTGAACTCAACTAAATCAAGTTAAAGCATTTCTAACTGTATCTTCATATTTTAATTTCATATCAAAATCTTTTGAAGCTATTCATATATTATGAATAATTTTTTCAAGATCTAAATTTTCAAATACGTAATTATATTTGATATAATCTTTATTTAAATATTTATTAATAAGATCAATATTTGATATAAATGAAATCTTTCTATATACTGGGTAATTTCATTTATCTAATTCATTTAATGCTTTTTTAATATCATATCAAGGTTTAAATTGATTGTTAATAATAATAATTTCTATTTTTTCAATAAATGTTTTGAAAGAATATAATTTCATATTTCTATATTTTTTCACCAATTTCATAAACTTAGATTCATCTTGAGATGAAAATCTAAATCTTTTTATTCTTTCTTCATTTTCTCAAGAAAAAAGTTTTCTGAAACTTTCTTTTTCCTTATTTTTCTTCTTAAATAAATCTTGAAATCACATGTTAACAAACTAAGTAAATATTAAAGTCAAATTCTTTCTAATAATGATACATATAATTTTCAGTTTTCTCATTCAATATTTAATATTAATCAATCTCATCAAAAATATTGTTCATCAAATTTGGTTGCTTCTTCAATTGATTTAAAAAATCATAATCCAAAATATCATTGAGTTACATATCAAAAGAAATCATTACTTAATAAATTTCTTTTACATTTTTCTTCACAATCTGATGCAGAATTATTTATTCAATATTGAGTTTCAACTTTACAATCTCATGATTCTGTTGATGATCTATTAGCATCAGCAAATAATCATACTAAAATAGACTTTCATCAAACATTAGATCAATATGTAATCAAATCATTTTTACATTCTGTAGGTATTTTAGTTCATTTAGTTATTAAGAATGGAAATAATGAAGTATTTTCTACAGATAATTCATATAATTTTTCATTAGCAAATGCTGGTACAGAATCAGATACTCAATTAATATTTAATATATTATTTAATGATTCATCTGTAAATAATAAACTTTCTCAACTTGCATCTCATATTCATCATATAAACATTGGTATAACTTCTTTATTAGTATTTGTTTTCAATGTTTTAATAGTATAATTTCAAAATGTTTTTGAAAATACATTATTTTCTGATATATAACTAACTATATTTTTATCATATTTTCATAATTCTCAAGTTCATTTTACTATAGATGTTCATAATTGAGTTCTTAATGATATTCATTTTTGAAAATCTGAATTATCTGAAAAAATTGTGAATATTGCAACTGCTCATAATATTCATAATACTAGCAAAATTCAATATTCTCTTAACTTTTCATAATTCATAACTATATAATAATTATAAAACTAATTATTTTATTTTAATAGACAAATTTTATATTTAATATATAATTATTATAATTGAAAAGATTTTAATTCTTATATTCTATTAAATATAAAATTATTATCTGATAATAAGATAATTATTTTATTTCTTTTTTATTTATTATCAATTTGAATATGACAAAAGGTCTTGCAAGAAAAATTGTCAAAAAAGCGACTCTTATTGAAATGGTAATTGTTGGTACTTTGATTGCATGAATTCTTTTCTTCGTAATCAACAGAATTACTAATAATGATTCTTTGAAAACAGAAAAGAACATTGCATGACATCTTAAAAATTACATGACAACATTGAAGATGACTAAAATTAATAACATCGATTCAATGCATGCAATTACATTTAAGGATTTATACTTAAATTGAGACATGTGAACTAATACACAAGGTTTTGCATGAGTTATCTCAAATTGTAAGTATGAAGCATGAGCATTTAATGTTGCTGAAACTGAATTTGCTAACAAATTTAGAATTGCTGCTGTAGGTAAAGATATGGCACCAGAAGTTGATACTTCAATGGTTGACTGAGTAAGATCAATTCTAACAAAATTATGATCTTGGAGAATTACTTTCGTAGCATGAAAGAAATGAGATTTTGTTAACAATACATCTACAGAATATAATTCATTATGAAATTATGTATATATTGCTGTAGTAGAACATTCATCTGCTGGAGATGCTGAATTCTATTCTGAAGAAACATGACAAAGAAAATATTATAATGCTGCTTTGTTAGATTCTAATGGTATTGTATATGATTGATTAACTTCAAAACAATTAGTTAGATCTATTCTCACAGAATGAGCATCTAGTACAATGGATTATAATCAATTAACAGAACTTAACAAAAAAGTTATGGAAAAAGTAAAAACAGCTGAAGACAATGGAAATTGTCTAACTGCTAAGTTCTAGTTAAATAAACAACAATTTAAGTACTTAAATATTACCATATTCAAAGTTAAAATCTCTTTATAATTCATAAAGAGATTTTTTCTTATTTTTGATTTCTTCTATTAAATTAATAATAATTAAATTTAAAATTAAGTTCTAAAATATGAATTCAAATAATTTAGAAGATTTCAAATCAAAAAAAATATTAAATCCAATGAAAGAAGTTCTTTTAGAAAGACTTAATGAATTTAATATTGAAGATCAAAATAAAATTATAAGATTTGCTAATACAAAATTCAAATCTATTTTAGATTTTTGAAAAAAAGCAGAAAAAATATTATTAAGAACTTGAGTATTTAATGAAGAAGATATTTGAGATTATATTGATATACTAAATAAAGAAAAAATTGAAAAACAAGAAAAATTACATACAATAACAAATAATCAAGTTGAAAAAATAGATGAAGAATTATTAGAAAAAGAAATAACTTGATGATTATTTGATGTATCATGATTAGTAGAAGAGCATAATATATTTGAAGAATATTGAGAACCAACTAGTGTATTTTGAATTAATAAATTATATTCATTCAAAGTATCAAATGATAATAAAAATGAATATATAACAAATAAAGAATATGAAGATTTAAAAAATACTTATAGTATATTTGCTAAAAGTTATCAAGTAAATAAAAATTGAAATTATTATGAGAAAACAATAAAAATATTATTAGAAGAAATGATAGTATGTGCTAATTTATTTGATTTAAATAAAGAAGAATTTTTTAAAGATTGTTGAATTGACTTAGATAAAATTACAGATAAATGAATTCGAAGTAAAGTTAATGCAACACCATTAAGAAGAGTTAAACATTATAATTTTCATCAATTTTTACTAAGAGAAATATCAGATTTAAAATCAGATAAATTCAAAACTGAAATTGTTATGAAAATATTAATATATAAAAATGATATGTGATCATTTGCTACTGTCTTATATAATAAGATGTATTGAATGATTCAAAATACAAACTTAAAATTATTAGTATCAGAAAAATTTAATCAAAATGATTTTGAGAACTTATTTGTATTTGAAATAATTAAATGAATTAAATGATATAGAGAAAAATTATTTAATTGACATTGACATAAAACAAAAGTTATGTCTTATGTTGATAGAATATTAAGAAATTTAGCTTGAACAATGAATCAAAAAATAGTATATAATCAAGAATTATTTTGATTATATGCACAACAATGAGATTGAGAAGAATGAGATCAAATAGTTGATTATTTATGATGAGTAGATGAAATTAATGAAGATGAAATATATTTTGATTTTTCAAAATGGTGATATTTAATTAAATATATTGACCAAGATTCATCAGATTTATTAAATAATTTCATTAAATGATTTCATTATTTTAAAAATGAAACATATAATGTATCATTAATATTAAATCTACAATGATATTATTTCTTTGAAAAAATATTAAAGAACTATGATTTACATTGAAAAATAATTAATTCATATTTTGATCTTATTATATTACTTAAAAAGTATTGAAAAATATCTTATGAAAAAGTAGTTGAATTATTAATCAACGAAGATACTCTTAAATTTTGAGTATTATGAATGAATTGAGAAAATTATAACAAATTAATTATATATGAATTTTATTGTATTAGTATATATGATTTAATGAAAGAAAGATGTACAAAAGAAGAAATAGATAAATATTTAAAAGAATATAAAAAATCATTAAAAGTATTAATTGATATTGTATACACTTGAAAAGATAAAAGTATTAAAGATAATATTTCTTATATGAAATTATTATGAGATACTTATAAATTAATTAGATCTTTTGAAAAATTGTTTATTGATAATATATATGAAAAAATATTAGAAAAACATAATTTATGAATTATATGAAAATTAATTAATGCTAAATTTGATGTATTTAAAACAATGTATAAAGAAGAATATGAATATGCATTAAAAATAAATAATACAATTAAAGAAATTAAACAATTACATAAAAGTAAATATTGAAAACATAATGACTTGATGTATTTGTTAAAAAGAAATAAAAAATGACAATTAAAACAAAAATTTAGATGATATATTGAAGATATTAGATTATTATGAAAAAAAGAAACATATCTTAACTTTGAAAAATATAAAGAAGAAATAATTAATAAATTACAATACTTTAGAACAATTACTAATGAAATAATTGAAGAAAAGAATGATTATTGAATAAATATTGAAGATATTAATATGTTATTTAATAATAACTAAAGTTTTTGTATAATAAAATCTATATAATAAGTATAATTTATATGGTGATAGTTCAGTGGTTAGAATATCAGTGTCCGATGCTGAAGACGTAAGTTCGATTCTTGCTCACCATGCCATATACTTATTTTTGTTTTATTTATTACTATATAAAAATTATGGATACAATCGATGCAAAAGTAAAAAAGATCTACCCTGTAGAAGAAATTAAATCTAAATCTTCATGAGAAGTATTTAAGAAAAGAAAAGTAGAAGTTGAATTTGATCTTGATAAAAAGTTTCCAAATTCACTTATCTTTGATCAATTTGGTGATAAGAAAATGCCATTAGTAGATGCATTAAATGAATGAGATTCTTATAGATTTCATGTATGATTTAAAGCTAATAACTGATTTAATTCTATTTCATTTTGGAAAGCAGACCCTATTGAATGATTAGCTTCAGCACCAGTTGAAGAACCATTACCTTTCTAAAACAAATAAAATAATTTAAATATTCATCTAAAAAAGATATATTATTTAATTAATATATCTTTTTTATTTAGAAATTAAGAATTAATAAAACTAATATTTTCTGAAAAGTTTTAACGTTTACAAAAAAATAATTATTATAATTATGTTTAATTAAATAAATCTACTACACATTTAATTAAACGTTCTACTACACACCTTTTATTCTTTACTACAAAAACAAAATGTGACACATGACAGACATCGTATTTCAAAACATTTCAGACATTCACACAGATTTAGAAAATAATGGAGTGAATGAAACTAAAATTAATGAATATACGAAACAATTACAAACAATAAACAAAACATTGATTAGTTGAGTATTTGATTATGAGAAATCATTAATTGAATGAACAATTAGAGAATTACAATCATTAAGAAAAGAAATTAAAGTTGCAGCATAGTAATCTATGCTACATTTTTATTTATAAAAAAGAAGTATATTTGTAGTATACTTCTTTTTCAAGGTATGTAACTAAGAAATTGGTATCTTCTAAGCTCTGTTATAATATAACTATAGATTAAAGATGTAATACTCTAGCAGCTATTTCTTTTGTCTTTCATTCATTCCAGAAATTTTCTCAAAGATATCAACAAGTTCTTCTAACTACATTCATTTTCTTTTTATCTTTATTGTGACATTGTGGACATTCCCATTCTCATTTTTCATTAACAATAATTTCTCAATCAAATCAACATACATGACAATAATCTGATTTAGTATTAAATTCAGCATATTGAATATTATCATATATGAAAGTAATAATTCTTTCTAATGCAGTAACATTATTTTGCATATTAGGTACTTCAATATATGATATAGCTCATCATGTTGATAAATTTTGAAATTGAGACTCAAATGATAATTTCTTTAATGCATCAATATGTTCTCTAACATCTACATGATATGAATTTGTATAATATCATTTATCAGTTACATTTTCAATTTCACCAAATTGTTTAGCATCAAGTCTAGCAAATCTATAACAAAGACTTTCTGATGGTGTTCAATATAATGCAAATCATAATCATGTTTCAGCTTTCCATTTTTTACAAGTATCATGTAATTTCTTTAATACTTTATAAGCAAATTGTTCTCATACTTCATTAGTATGTGATACTCATTTCATTAAATATGTCATTTCATATAATCAAATATATCATAATGATAATGTTGAATATCATCACATTAAATATTTATCAATTTTTTCTCATTTTCATAATCTAGCTAATGCTCAATATTGCCAATGAATTGGACTAATATCTGATAATGTTCATTTTAATCTTTCATGTCTAATTAATAATGTCTTGAAACAAATATTTAATCTTTCATCTAATATTTCATCAAATTTTTCTTCATCTTTATTTGCTAATATAGCAATTTGTGGTAAATTTAATGAAACAACTCATTGATTAAATCTTCATTCAAACTTATAATTTCAATTTTCATCTTTCCAAGGTGATAAGAATGATCTACATCACATAGGTGAGAATACATTTCATTCATAATGTTCTCTCATTATTTTAGCAGATACATAATCTGGATACATTCTTTTAGCAGAACATTGTGCAGCTAATTTAGTTAAATAATCGTATTTTCATCATTTTAAACAATTATGTTCATCTAATACATATACTAATTTAGGAAATGCTGGAGTAATATATACTCATACTTCATTTTTAATTCATTCAATTCTTTGTCTAAATATTTCTTCAATAATTTGAGCAGTCTCTTCAATGTATGGATCACATGGGTCAAGTTCAAGAAATAATGTTACAAAAGGAGATTGTCAATTTGAAGTATATAAAGTATTAATTTGATATTGAATTGTTTGAACTCAAGATTTCAATTCATCTCTAATTCTTGCATTTACTAAATCTTTAATTGTATCATCATTTATTTTATTTCAAAATTCTTCTTTGAATTTTCTTTCATACTTTTGTTTAGTATTAAACAAATATTTTCAAAGATGTTTAATATTAACAGATTGTCATCAATATTGTCAAGAAGCAACAGATGCTATAATTTGTGTCATTACAGTACAAGCAACTTGAAATGATTTAGGTGTTTCAATCAATTTTCAATTAATTACTGTTCAATTTTCAAACATATCTTTGATATTGATTAAACAACAATTAAATAATCATCATTGAATCATATAATCCATATCATGAATATGAATTGCTCAAGTTTCATGTGCTTCTAAAACATCTTTTGGTAATAAGAATCTTTTAGTTAAATCTTTACTAACTTCTCATGCTATCAAATCTCTTTGAGTTGAAGCTAATAAAGCATTCTTATTAGAATTTTCTTCTGCTACATCTTTATTTGAATTTGAAATAATTCAAAGAATTGATTCTTCAACATCTGATTTTCTTTCCATTTCTCTTTTATATCTGTACTCTATGTACATTTTAGCAAGATTAATTTTACCATAATTTAATAATTCTCTTTCAATTACATCTTGAATTTCTTCAATATGAATTGTATCTTCATCTGATTCTTCAAATCTTTTTTCAATTTTAGAAATGATTTCTTCAATTCATTTTGAATTAATTACATCTTCTTCATTTTCACAAGCATTATTAGCTTTTCAAATAGCTGTAGCAATTTTTGTTGAATCATAATCAACTTTGTTACCATTTCTTTTAATTACATACTTTAACATTTTCTTAGAGTTACAAAAAATAAATAAATTATTTAATTATTTTTTATTTGTTATTTTTATAGTATATCAAAAAAATTTATTTTTTGCTAACTAATTGATATTTTAAAATAGATAATTTTTATCTTAAATTTCAATAATTACTATATAGACTTTTTTAAATAAAATAAGTTGAAACTATCTATTATTAATTAAATAACTATTATTTTAATCTTTATAAAATAAATAATGAAAAAACTTAATTACTTGATAATTAATTGTTGAAGTTCATCAATTAAATATCAAATTTTTTCTGTATTTGAATGAAATGAAAATCTTGAATTGAAATGTAAATGATTAATTGAAAAACTAAATTGTGAAGAATACGAAATTCATCATAAGAAAATTTTTTGAGAAGAAGAAGTTAAAACAGATTATACATTTAAATCTCAAGAAGATCAATTTTCTACATTTAATAATGCTTTTGAAAAATTATTAGATATATTATATAATGAAGATGAAAATATTTGAGTATTAAAAATAAATGATCAAATTGATGCTATTTGACATAGAGTAGTACATTGATGAGAATATTATAGTACAATACAAGAAATAGATGATTATGTTGAAGAAAATATTGATGAATTATGTGAATTATCACCTTTACATAATACAGTTAATTTATTATGAATAAGAGTTGCTTGAAAAGCATTTAAATGAACAAAACAATTTGCATTATTTGATACTTGATTTCATCAAACAATGACAAAAGATCATTATTTATATGCTATACCTTATAAATTTTATAAAGAAAATAAAATAAGAAAATATTGATTTCATTGATTATCATATCAATGGGCGTCTGAAACAATTGCTAAAAAATATTGAGATAATAAAAAAGTAATTGTTTGTCATTTATGAAATTGAGCAAGTATATCAGCAATTGAAAATTGAAAATGTGTTGAAAATTCATTATGATATACACCATTAGATTGATTGATTATGTGATCTAGATGTTGAGAAATTGATCCATCAATAGTAATTAAAATGATAAGAATGTGATATACAGTAGATGAAGTAGATAATATATTAAATAAAAAATCTTGAATAACTTGAATATTATGAAGTTGAGATTTTAGAGATGTATTAGATTGATTATTAGAAGATGAAGAATCTGAAAAATATCAAAAATCAAAATTAATATATGATATGTATGTAAATAGAATAGTTAAATATATTTGATCTTATATAGCATTAATGAATTGAGTAGATATTATAGCATTTACTTGATGAATATGAGAAAATGTTGCTAAATTAAGATCTGATGTATGTCAACATTTCTGATATATATGATTACAAATAAATGAATTATGAAATCAAAATGTTGACCTTAAATATAACATTGATTGAATTACTTCACCTTGATCAAAAATTAAAGTATGTGTAGTAAAAGCTAATGAAGAATTAGTTATAGCTAATGAAATAAATAAAATAATAAATAAATAATATCTATAATTAATATGTAATATAAAAAGTCACAAACTGTTTAGTTTAACAAAAAGAAGATATATCATTTATATCTTCTTTTTAATTATATATTTTATTTAATAAAAAAGATATACTAATTAAAGTATATCTTTTTTGTGTGGTAAGTTTGATTAAAGTTTCTTTAGATTTTATTCATTATTCTTATTATTACTTTTAATATATAGATTAATTATTTCATTATTGAAGAAATATCTAATATATTTGTTCAATCAGATGAAATAACAGTTGGTAATTTTCAATCCCATCTTTTAATAAATTCTAATTTAATATAATTTTCTCATCATTGTTTTTGTATAGCTTCAGCATTAATTCTAATTTTTTCAGCTTCTCATTTAGCTTTTTCAATTTCTTGTTCAGCTTGATATTTTACTTTTTCAAGTTTATTTTTTTCAGCTAATGCTTCTTGTTCAGCAGTTACTTTAGCTTCAATTGCTTGATTAAATGATTGTGAAAATTGAAAATTAACAATATTAGTATCTAATAATGTAATTCAATATGGTTGAAATTTTTCAATTAATCATTTTCTAATTTGTTCTGACACTTCAGATCTTTTTTTAACTAAATTTTCAGCAGAGAATTTAGCAAATTCAGATTTAACTATTTCTTGAATTGAAGGTATAATAATATTATTTTCAATTTGATCTTTTTTTCATAATTCTTTATAAATTTTAGCAATTTTAGTTGAATCTAAAGTATAGTTTACAGCAATTGTTGCATTAACATCTTGTAAATCTAATGATGATGCACTTGAATTTAATTCTACTTTTTTATTACGAATATCATATTTAACAATATTAGTAATAAATGGTAATTTAAAATACAATCAGTTTGAATAAGTTGTTTCTCATACTTTTCATAATGTTACTTTTACTGCTGTTTCTCATGAATCTACAGTAAAATAAGATAACCATAATCATAGCAATACAAATACTGCTACTACAATTCAAATAATCTTTTTCATCTTTGTTGTACAATAAAGAATAAAAAACCAATATATAAATACAATTTACTTATATATTTTTTCTGTTAAAAGTTAAATGAAAATGATATTTAATTAAAATATAACATTCAATCAATAATTTGTGTTCATGAATCTTTATCTAAAACACCATTTATTTTATTCATTTTTGAATCATAAAATATTCAGTTTATAATAAACATATCATGTCATCATGTATTTTCTTGTAATGATTGACTCATATGTCGTAATGAATATCATGCTAAATTAACAGTTCTACAGTTTTGTGTATTATCAATATATTTATTTAAATTTTGAAATTCTCATTCTACTATATCATTTGTATTATTTACTTCTACAATATAATCTTCTTTAAATGTTAATGGACAATATACCATTTTTTGACAAATATCATCTTCTCTACAATTAATTGTTAATCTAGTAAAGTTTTGTCAAGTAGATAACATTAAAGGTGGATTTGTTAAATTGAAATTTGTTACTAAATTTAATGAAAATATCATCAACATCACTAAAAATGATCATACAACAACCATTTCTATCATTGTTGCTCTCTTTTTTATTTTCATTACATTTAATTTAAAATTAAATAATTGTTAATTTAAAATAGATTAAGCTAATTAATTTTATTATTCAAATTAAAAAAGATAGTTAACTTAATAACTATCTTTTTTTGTTAACACATAGAATATAGAATTTTTTCATGTTCGTATACATATATATGTATACATATTTATAATAGATTTTTCTAATAATTCGAATTTATTCTGAAATTATTAACTTTATTTTTTCTAATATATAAGTCTAATATAATTTTTGCATCAATTCAAATAGTTAATAACATTAATACAAAATGATATAATGATACTCATAATGCTTTGTGATATCATTCAATAAATACTTCTTTTTGATCTTTTTGCCATTCTTTAGATCTTAAGAAATTATCAGCAATATTAATATAAATTGTAAATGAAGCTATTGCTTGATATACTGTTCATAAATCATATCATTTTCAATTATTTTTTTCTTCATATTTAGGTAATGAATATTTAATAACTGCTTTTTCAAGATCTTGATATGTTAATATTTGAACTTCATCTCAAGTATTTTCTCTAATATAATCTTCAATATATTGATATAATACATCTGGATCTAATACATTTGATATACATAATTTTTCTACATAGAAATGTAATGAATCAGCTATTTCTTCATAACAATGTTCTAATTCATCTTGATTTAATAATTCTTTAACTCATTTTTCATGAAATAAAGATGATTTTTCTTCAAAATTTAATCAATGTAATCATTTATATTCTCAATGATATTTCTTTTCTACTTCTTCAAATGCTTCTCAAATTTCTTCTAATGTATATTTAGTAAATCTTCTTATCAACCATTGAGCTTCAACACTATTCAATAATTTTCAAACTGGTTTAGTTCAATACTTTTCCATTAACTTTTGTTGTTTTTCAAACACTAGACTTAATACATCAATTGTATCTAAATCATAATGTTCTGTTTTCATATCAGTAATATTTACCATCTTGTAATAATATTAAAATCTAAAAAATATTATATTTATATTATTGATTTTCTTCACTTAATTCTTCAAGAAATTTAATTAATAAATAATCTTTTCAATCTCTTGAATTTTCTTTTATATTATCAATTTTAAATGTAATTGATTTTTGTCATTCACATTCTTCAATTGGTATAATAAACATACTTTCACTTTTTAAATCAACACATATAAAATGTGTTACTTCATTATGTGTATAAGAAATATTTTCTCACTTTCTATTTTGTTTTCTTATAAAAAATTCATATCAATTATTTTTAAAACAATCAACTCTTGTTTTTACTTGAAAATTATAATTCTTTCACTTATATACTCATACAAGATCAGATGGTGAATCAGAATCTCAAGAATAAATAGTCCATTGATATATTTTTAATGTTTTCATTACTTCTAGTTCTCCTATTTTACCTATAGTAGATGATTTTTTTAATTTTAATACTCTTTGCTTTAATTTATTCTTTAATATTTCTTTTTCACTTTCAAAATCGTCTAATTTTGAATTCATGAAAAAAATGTAAATATAAAATATTATTTTAAATATAGATTTCTTATACAGATTTTAAGTTTACTCAATTAGGATAAACTTCTTTAATTCAATCAAAATATTCTGGAATAGGTACTCAAATAGATTTATCTTCTACTTTTTGTCATTCTTCATTAAACATAAATTGTAATGCTTCTAACCAATTTACCATTCTTAATGGTGTTCAATGAACTCAATTAGTAAATACTTCTAATTTAATTTTTCTATCATTCTTTAATTTATTAAATGTTCATATTGATCAATTTACAGACATTGCACTATCTTTTTCTCAATGTCAATAATATATAGGTATATCTCTTTTATATACTGAATCAATTCACATATAAGGTGGCATTGATCACAATAATAATATTCAATCTAATGGTATTGTTGTATCATCATATATTTTCCAACATGTTTCTCATCATGAACTTCAACATGCAATTAATACTTTCATATCTGGACTTTCTTGTTTATAATCTTTAATTAATTGTCATGTTGCTTTTGCTCAAAATCAAAAATTCTTTATTGTTGGTGATAAATATTTTCATTCATTATAATAAGCAAGATGTTTTATTCTGTTAAAATTTCATCTAAAAGTATAATCTTTAAATCACCGTGTAGCATTTCAATCTAATCAATGTATAAATATCAACATAAATTTATTTCATCATGATATTTCATAATATGGTATTGTTTGATTTTGATATGTATATTGTTTAAATACTTCTTTATCTTTTAATTCCATTCACACCCATTCTGAATATACTTTATCTACATCAATTTCATCTACTTCTTCTAAATCTCTTAATTGACTATAATCTACAATATCATATCATTGTTCACTTTTCCATACATTTACTCTTTTAAACATTTCATCTTTAAATCAATATTTTATCATTCTTGTATCTTCTTTTTTAACTTCTTTCTGAATTGTATTTTTTATAGGCATTTCTTGTTTTTGAACTACTGTTTGATCTATTTCATATTTATCTCACACAATTCACACATTTGACAAAAAAGAAATACCAAGACTACTACATCATAATACCATTAAGTATTTAAACATGTTAATTTTTAACATAGTAAAATAATGTAATATAAATATTGATAATTTTATAAATAATAGATGTTCATATTAACTTTTACAATTTTTTTGTTATATTAATTGTATATAAATCTATAAATTTAATTGATTTATCATATTATAATACACTATGAAATTAATTAAACAAGAACGACAAAAAATTCAAGAAAGAGATATGTATTCAAAGTTCTTTATATTTTTAAAGAATAATTTAATATTAAAAATTCTTAAAAGAAATATACTTGATAAAAAAATTAATCAGCAAAGTATTGATATTCAATTATTTGACTGAAAAAAAGATCATTCAATTCATTTATTGTATATATTAGATCATCAAGAATACAAATTAATTGTAGATAATAAAACAGTTACAATAAATGAAACAGATAAAAAATATATTACAGTATGAAAATTAGACTGAAAATTTCAAGAATGTTTAGAAAAAATAGTTGATTTATATTGACATTTAAAAAGACAAAAACTAACTTTATATATTAATATCTAATCAAGATGACAGGATTTTTCACAAAAAGAGAAAATCAAAAAGTTATTAATCTTAGTTGAGATGATAATAAGAAAAATGTACAAAAAGCTATTACATCTAAATTAATTGATGAAAAAAGAAAACAAGATGAAGATGATATTAAAAAATTAAATCAATTAGAAAATGTAGAAAATTGAGTTAATCCAGAAGAAATCAATCAGAATTGAACAAATGAAATTGATAAAAATGTAAAATTAGAAGAAATGAAATATAATCTTAATTGAAAAACATTAATTTTCTTTGATACTGAAACAACATGATTAGATTTAACATCTGATATTATTGAAATATCTTATCACAAAGTACATAATGTTTGAAAAACATCTAATTTATTAGTTGAATCAGAATCACAATTATTTAAAACTGATCAAGAAATTTCAATATGAGCTAAAATGAAATCTTGAATAACAGAAGACATGATACAAGATTGTGAATATTTTAAAGATAGTAATATGTATAAAAAATTTAAAGAATTATCTGAAAATAAAAATGTTATATTTATAGCACATAATATTGAATTTGATAGACAAATGTTAAAAAATGTATGAATTGAATTAGATGATACAAGAACTATATGTACATTAAAATTAATTAAAATATTATTTCCAGAACTTGAAACACATGCATTAGTATGAATAAAATATTGTTTTCCTATGATATTAGAAGCATCAAGAAGATTATGACTTAAACAAGAAGAACATAGAGCTTGATATGATACACAAATGTTATATTTAACATTTAATTTCATTATTAATTACATTATTAACAATGAAAAATTTAAAACTAAAAATGTAAATGATATTATTAACAGAATGATAGAATTAACTAATTCATTAATTCAAATGAAATATATTCCATTTTGAAAATACAAATGAGAAACATTTAACAATATATATGAATTAGATAAACAATATTTAGAATGGTTATATTTAAATGAAAAACAAAAACCTATTGAAGAAAGACCTAATCAAGATTTAATTTACACTATTGAAAAAGTTTTTAGTCAATATAATAATAAGAAAAATGAAACCAATATTTATCAAATCAATAAATAATGAAATATTAGACATAAAATTTAATATTTATCAAGAATGAGATAAATACATTTGTATTATTCATAATCTTATTATTTGAAAAGAATTTTATTTATTAAAAGATAAAGATACAAAAGATATTTATTTCAATACATTTGCAGAAACAAATAATCATATAAATAAATTCATTATATCAATTAAAAATTCATTAGAAAAAATTAATACTGTAGATAAAGTATATGCAAAAAAAATTTCAAAATGTGTTAAAGAATTAAAAGAATATTTCAAAATATAATTCATTTTTCTATATATAAATCAAGAAAAAAATATTTATTATTTTTTATTTATTTTAATATTACAAAACATGACATTAAAAGAACAATTAGAAAATAAATTTGATCTATGTATTGAAAATAATTGTTATTATTTAATTAATTTTAATTTTTTATCTGAAGAAGATACTTATACAAATTGTTTATCAGTAGTTAGTTGAAAAGAATTTGAAGAACTATGTAAAAAATTTGAAACATTAAATGTAGTTGAATTAGAATATTGACCAGATAAATTTGAATCACTAGAATATTCAGATTTCAAATCATATATGTTAAAACCACATTCAATGATTGAACTTGAATCAGATCTAGTAGAAAAATTTAAAAATATGAATCTTAATTGTTGTGATATATATTGATGTGTTAATTATCAGTATGAAGATCTAGATGAATATGATCTTGCTGAAGAAGAAGATGATTATTAATACATAATTCATTTATCTTCTAATTCATAAAAGAAGAGTCTATCTCAAATATTTAATTGTTTGAAATACTCTTCTTTTTTTATTGTTTCAATAAAATTTTTAACTTTTCAAAATTTATTAATTAAATCATTAATTCAATTTTGAATAAAAATTATTTCATCATTTTTTAAATAAGTATATATATTAATAGGTTTTATTATTTTTATTTTATTTCATTCTACTTCAAAATGTTCTTCAAATAATTTAATATCTTTTTCAAATACTTTATCTTCAATATCATATTTATTTTGTAAATATTCAATTTTAGTTTTAATATTTAATGGTGTAATTCAATTAGCTATTTTTATATATGAAACATTTCAAGTTAATGAATTTTCAGACATTAAAAAATATAAATAATCTAATTTAAATAAGATATAATATAAATCTTCTATTTCAATTTCTCACAAAAAATTAGCTATTATTGTATAAACAATAGCTAATTCTTTCATGGTTGTATATTTAATTAATTAAATACTATTTTGCATCACTTACAACATTTGTATTATTATTTACTGATTCTCATGATATTCAATCATTATTTTTCTTTCATGATAATAATGCTTGTTTATCTTCATAAGTAGGTTCAACTATATAATTTCTTTGTAATTTAACTTTAGTATAACTATCACATGTTATATTAGGAATCTTTCAATATTCATTTTGATAATACAATAATTTTTGAATAGGTATTTCTACATCATTCTTAATAATAAATGAATCAAATGTTTGATCTGATGTTGTTAAAAAATTCTTTTTAAAACTAAATAATCAGTATATGTCATGACTTCAATTTAAATAATCTTCTATCTCACTTTTTGTACTTAGATCTTTATAAAAATAAAAATCTGCATAAAAGAATCAACATCATAAAGCTAATATTAACAATAATATTAATCATTTTTTAAGATCCATTTATTTTAATATTACAATTAAAATTATTTAACATATTAATTATAGAATAAATTTATTTTGTATTAAATACATCTTTAAAGTGATTAGTATTGAATTCTTTAGCAGTTTTAGAAAAATAAGGTACTACATAATAATATATTAATCATCATTGATTTTCAGTTCTTCATAATTGAAATACATCTCATCTATTTTTGTCAACTGTAGACAAATCAAATGTTGGATCATAATATCTTACTAAATTAACTTTTTTTCAAGTACTTTTTTGTACAAATGAATAATTAACTTTAAACCATGCATGATTTTCACATGAATTTCATGAACATCATAATCATGATTCTTTATAAATTGTATATCCAGCTTTTTTCATAACATAATATATAGCTTTAACTATTCAATCACAAACTCAAGTTTTATTATACAATGTTTTTATTCAATTCATTCAATCATATATTTTTTCTCATCATTCAAGACATTCATCACAATATGTTAGATTTTGTAATACAATTGTATATATTTGTGCTAAAGTATATTCTTTTTTAGATATTGTTTTAATTGGTACAGTTACTTGTTTAGACATTTCATAATATTTATCTGATATTTTATCAATATATTCAATCATTTCTTTATAATCATCAAATAATTGAAATACTAAGAAAGTATTAGTTCATGTTTCATTTAATATAAATAATTTACTATTTTGTTTTATTTGTTTTGAATTAAATAATAAAAAATATAATTGAGAATATAAATTAATATTTTCAAATATAAAATAATTATGATCTGTTATATCTCATAAAAATATTCTTTTTCATTCAATAACAAATGTTTTATCTTTAAAATTTTCAGTTTCTAAATTAATTCATTTCATCTTATATATTTTTTCAATTCTTCAAGTATTAATAATTGCTTTCTTTGCTTCTTCTAATGTTATAAATGCTTCAGTTGGTAAAGAAATACAATCTAATCATGATGAATTAGCAGTTCAATATACATCATATAATCATTCTTGATAATATCAACATTGATATCACATTATTTCTTCATTTTCTTTTCTTACATATAATTTTCATTTTTCATCTTTGTATGTTAATTCATCAATTTTATATAATTTTTTATTTGTAAAAGATTGTTTTATTTCAATAGGTTCTTTATTTTCAATCACAATTTCTTCAACAAAATTAATTTTTGATACATTTTCATTTTGAATATTATCTATATCCAAATTAGTTTCACTAGTTTCTACTTGTACATTTTCATTATCATTTTCATTTAACTTTTGATATCAAATAAATAATATTGAAAATATAATTATAGCGATAAAAAAATGTTTTAAATATTTCATTAAATTTGTATTTTTATTTAAAAACTTTAATCATAAAATTGAGAATAATTTATTTTTATAATTTAATTCATAAAAGATGAATGAAGAAATCAAAGCTCTTTTAAATGAAATTAATGAACTTAATTTAAGAACTAAAGATTGAAGGTCTAGATTTGATGAATTATTAAGTCAAATTATTAAAGACAACAAATTATTCACAGAATTAAATAGATTGTTTATTATCAATGAAAATTCAATTTCAACATTTAAACAAATTTGAAAACAAATGTTGCAAACTGATAATTGATTTGATAAACAAAAATTTATTGATGCTTGATTAACATCAAAAAGAACTAGATATAAAATAACTATATCAGATGAAAATTATATAAATAATTGATATTCATTATTAACTACAGATTTTGTAAATAATTTTGAAACATATTGAAATTGAATATTTGATTATTCAAATAATGAATATATAATTAAAGAAGATGAAATGAAAGTTTTATTAGATAAATTAAATGTATTAAAATTTAGTTATAATGATAAAAAAATATCTAGATCAATGTTTTCATATAACTTAGATTTTGATAATATTAATACAACAAATATTAATTATACAGATATATATAAAACATTTTGAAGAAAATCAGAACAAGATAAATTTATTGTATATTATTCAAAATTTCTTGAACAAAATAAGATATATAAGAAAATATTTGATAAATATAAAGAAATTATGAGAGATATATTCTTACATAAATTAAATGAAAAATGATTCTTAGCTAATGAATTTAACCCTAAAGAATCATTTACTAAGTCAGAATGATTAATTGATATAAGAGATTATTTATTAGAACATGAAAATTTTGTATTAGATTGAAGAGATTTAAGACAAAAATGAAATAAATCACAAAAAATTAATTATTTATTTTCATTAACTTGAAGATCAATTAAATTTAAATGAAAATATACAGAATCATTTGAAAAAGAAGTAGAATTTAATGATTTAAGAAAAACTGAAACTAGAACTAAATTATCACATACAATGACAAATATTAAAAATGAACTTGCACAAAGAAAATTTTATGAAAATTGTTTTGTTAAACAAAGTAATACATTTATTACAGAATTAAAACCTACAAATTTCAAAGATAAACAAGAATTTGAAAATACAATGAATACAGATAAATATAAAGAAATTATTAAAGTTTCAGAATATCATACATTAAAATAATTATCAATTTAATCATAGATCTATAATAAAAATGCATATGTAAAAGTATGCATTTTTTGAAAGTTCATTTTACTCTATATATTTCTGATATTTGTTAAGTGTAACATTAAAATTTTAAACCAAGATGAAAAAACTTTCAAAAATGTTCAAAGCTCTAATGTATCTCATTATTGCTTTAGTGGTGTTCTTATTCATAGGATGTGATCTTATTGGAGAAGAACCAGAAGAAAATTATTGTTGGTTAGCTGACAAGTCTCTCTCTGAAAATTTAGACAAAGTTCAAGATACTTATTATCTTGATGATGATGAAGAAAAAGTTATTACACTTTGTTTCAATTGGTTGTACAATCAACAATTGTTTGATGCAAAATGTGTATTTAATGGTTCTCAAATTAGAGATGTATCACCAACATGTATGCAGCATAGATACTTTGATTTTAAGTTATCACCTAAAATTAAAGAAGGTAAAAATACATTTGATGTATATTTCTTAGGAAAATCATCACACTTTAAAATCTATATCTACAAGAAAGATTCTAATCAATAGTACCTATACAATTAGATACTGCTAATAATCTTAACAGTATCTTTTTCTTTAAAATAAAAAAGATAATCAATTAAGATTATCTTCTTAAATATATACTTAATTAATTAAATAACTTTAGGTCAATAATTAAGCCATAATGAATTAAGTTCAGTTTCAATTTTCCATTTAGGAAATCTTTTAGGCATAATTTCTTTCATTTTATTCATAAATATATCTTTAATTTCATTTTCATCTCATTTAATTCATTCTCTAATCATTTTATTAATTATTTCTTGAATATCATCTGTTGTATTGTCTTCATTTCAATATAATTCAATATAAGCTTTTTTAAAATTTTCTAAATATTCTTGTTCTTGTTTGTGTGATAAGAATGTCATGTTAATTAAATCTTTAATCATATAAATTGAATATATTAATTCAATTTACATATAGATTAAAAAGATCTTTTAACATATTTTCTTTTATCTTTAACTCATTCTAACCAAGTAGCTTTTCATTTTAATAATGATTTTTGTACATCTAATATTCTTTGATTTTTAGATCATCTAAATTGTAATGCTAAATCTTTTAATTCATTAATAAATCTTCAATCAATTAATACATCAATATTGTTAATTATATCTCTAATATACTTAAATTTTTCATTGTTATACATATATCAAGTAATTACTTCATAAGTAAATCAACTATATAACCATATAGGTTTAGTAGTTCTTTTTCTTACTTCTTGAATAATTTTAGCAACTTGTTCTTGATTTTCATATACTAATGGTTCTCATCATAATATTGTTAATCATTCACAATAATCTTTATTTATTTCATTAATTAATTCATTCATTGTTTCATCTGTAAATTCTTTTCAATAACCAAAATTCCATGCTTCTGCATTAAAACAAAAAGGACATCTATGTTTACATCAACTAACAAATAATGATGTTCTTAATCATGGTCAATTTGCAATATCCATCTTTTTTATCTCAGCATAATTCATTTTCATAAATTTTTTGAAATAAATATGTATTTATTGTTATTAAAAAAATTTTCATTTTTACTAAAGATATAGGATTTTAATATTTTATTTTTATAAAAATATAGATTGTATTAATTATTAATTATTATCTATTAATTTTTTCTTTAATTAATCTTTCTATTTCTTTACAATGTCAAATATTTTTAATATTTGTAGCTTTATCATTTCAAGTATATATAATTAAATCATCAAAAATAAATTTTCTTGTATTAACTGAATTAATTTTTCTATAAGGTATTTCTTCTTTCTTTTTTACAAATACTCAATATTTAAAAATAATTCTATCATTATGAATTTCTAATTTTTGAAAATGATAACATATTGTAATACAAACAACTATTATTCAAAATATTATTGTTAATCAAAAAGCTAATAAAATTATTCATATTAGCCACATCATTATTAAAAAAGAAATTGAAGTTTTATAAATTTTTATTTCATTATCTTCTCAATATAAATATTCTCAACAAAATCTACATTTAATTGCATCACTTTTAATTTCTTCTGCACAATAAGGACATTTCATTTAATTTAAATAAAAAATATAAAATTTTATATTTATACTTTTTAATAGATCACACCACGCGATAAAACACATTTATTTTTTGCACATGACATTCTTATCTAACTCTATTTTTATTTTGCACATGAGACAAACTAAATATATATCTAACTACTAGTACATAGATATATATCTAACTATTAGTACATAGATATATATCTAATCAATTGTTATTTAAATATATATTTATTTATATATTTATGTTTTAATTATATATTTATTTAAATATATGTATATATCTAATAATTAGTATATATTTTTAAATATATTTTTTATATATTTGGATGACTATCCAAAAATTAGGTAGGATTTTTAAAAAAAAAATATAAATATATAATTAAGAATTAATAAATATATCTATTTTTTTATCTATGTAATATATATATATAAATATATATATAAATAGTATATATATAATTAGATATATATATATAGTTATATATATAGTTATATATATAAATAAATATATATATAAATAATATATATAAATAATTAAATATATATTTAATATATATTTGTGTATATAACTCGTGCTAAATAAAAATTGAGTAGTTTCTTTAATTAAGAATTAGAATTAAAAATTAAATCTTAAAAATCTAGCCTTTTTATTAAACATTCAAACTTATAGTTATACTACTTATAGTTAAATAAATAATTACAGATACAAACCTTAGATATATACTTATATTACACATTCACTTAATTAAATACTTATACTTATTACAGATTAAATAAATACTTATATTATACATTCACTTAATTAAATACTTATATTAAACATATAACT
>JAEEGL012087656.1_pt1 | contig 30625 bp, 19 predicted proteins | sample 9134231 | NCBI WGS metagenome assembly JAEEGL01 (sample SAMN16246548, study PRJNA631951) | gut metagenome | biome: gut microbiome; feature: rumen; material: fiber-attached | host: Bos | place: Iran: Karaj | collected 2018-10 | reverse complement strand
GCAATGAACATTCACAGTAAAGTCGGATACTTTCAGATTCCTGTAAAAATCAGTGCCGTAATTCACAATGTCAGTGCGATTCTGTTTTTTGTGCTTCTGGCCTTCAATTCATTTTTTTTGTTTACACTTGGCGATGGAAGTCCATCAAAAGAAAAACTGATGCGAAATACAGTCTATAAAGTCTGTGCTGTCGGTATGCTCATTCCGATGAGTTTTATGCTGATTCCAGTTCAAATACCAAACAAAGTATTCTGGATTGAAACTGTGGCTTTGTCTTTTTTTGGAATCTCATGGCTCACAAAAGGTGAAATGTGGTTAAAAGATAAAGAACAACAGTGATTATCTGGATACTATCTGTCAGGATTTTTTTCTGATAGAGCAAAGTACTCAAATTATCTGCAAAACTAAAATGCAGACTTTTTTATGGAGGAGACTATGAAAAAAATTCAGATTCAAAATTCAACAATAAAAATTATTCTGGTTGGTGTTTTAATATTATTGTTTTTAATCCCGATTGGTTTAATAAGACATCTGATTTCAGACAGACGAAATTATCAGAAAGAAGCTATTCAATCTATTACCGAACCATTAGGCGGTCAAACTGAAATTCAGGGAATGGTAATTGCAGTTCCTTACAAAACCTATAAAACTTCCTACGATGCTGAAAAAAACAAAACTATTAGCGTTGAAACTAAATATGTAATTTTTGCTCCGTCAGAATACCTGCTCGATATAAATGTAAAACCTTATTATTTAACACGCGGCATTTTTAAGGTTCCGGTTTTTACAGGCACCATCGATTTAAAATCAGCCTTTTCTAAATTTGATTATTCCTATTTTGATATAGAAGAAAAAGATGTTCTCAAAAATGAAGCTGTTTTAATTCTCGGTTTATCCAGCACTAAAAATTTAACCTGTGAACCAAAAATTAACTTAAAAAATAAATCCTTAACAATTTCTCCTGTCAAATATGACAAAATTTCTCCGTTCAGAACATCTGTCTTTTATAATTTATCCGGAGTTGATTTTTCACAAAGTATTGAACTTTCCGGCATAATCGAGTTTCAGGGCGGCGAAAACATAAAACTACACCCTATTGCTGCCGATAACGCATTTACAATGACTTCCGACTGGAAAGCCCCTAGTTTTTCTGGTGGCTGGCTTCCGACAAAACGTGAACTTTCAGAAAACGGTTTTACTGCCTCATGGAATATTGCCGGACTCAGTACAGTATATCCGAAAAGCTGGCTTAGTGAATCAAAATTTATTTCTGAATCGGTAGACGTTTCTTTTATTATCCCTGTTGATGCCTACAAAAAAACTGAACGCAGCGTAAAATATGCACTTTTGTTTCTGGTTATTCCGTTCATTGCACTTTTAATTTCTGAAGTTTTTTCTAAAAAAAGAATACATCCGGTTCAGTATTTTTTAATCGGCTTAGCTGATGTAATTTTCTACCTGCTTTTGCTTTCGGTTTCCGAACACATTTCCTTTGATTTAACATATTTCATTTGTGCCGTTTGTGTATGTCTTGCAACCTTATTCTATGCTTCTACAATTTTCAAAAGCATTAAATGGGGCTCTTTAGTCACAGGTGTGCAATTTATATCCTACATTTTTTTGTACGGCACATTGCAGGCCGAAGACTATGCACTTTTAATCGGAAGCATCGGTTTATTTGTAGTTGTTGTCCTCCTGATGATAATAACACGAAAAATTGACTGGTATGTTTTGAATCAGACTGAAGAAAATATTGTGCAGGACTAATACATTTTTTTATTTTTTTTTGACTTATTTTATATAGCGTATAGACATAAATTGTTTTATAATTTATTTATGAAAACTTACGTAAAATTTTTTGATATACTCTTTTTATTTATTATGTGTTTGACAGGATGTAAACATCCAGCTAATTCAACTTCCGATACGCCTTCTGGCAATCCACAAAACACTTCCCCTTCAGAAGTTATCGGGAACGTGTTTTATGATTTCGATTTTTCAACACTCGGCACCTTTGATGACGGTCAAACAGTTGCTCAGTCTTTTTCAGGCGAAAACTTTTTTGACACCGCTGTTTTTTGTTACGCTAACAACACAAAATCTTCTTTGCGGTTTCGGGGCATAAATAAAGATAATAACATTCTTCACAATACCATTAACTACAATGGTGAAAATACTACTTCTACTGCAGGAAGTGTTGGTTCAAGCATTTCAGCATCAGCAAATTTTTATGTCGGAATTGATTTATCAAAACTATCACCAGTTTCCGCTACAGTAAAAGTCTGCTTTACAATTATGACAATGGGCTCTACAAGTGCAAAAAGCGATAACGGCATTGCCTATCTGGTAGATTCAAGTGGAAAAGCCTTAGCGGTTGCAAATAATCTGCTTATAAAAACAGGAAAAGATATAAGAACTCTTGTTGCAGAAGTTCCAAAAACAGAAAAAATAAAACTTCTTTATACCCGAAACGGTGCAGATGCCGGCGGAATAGACATTACTTCAATTCAGGTAATTGATGACAACGCACCTCCAATGGAAGTAATTTTACCAGAAAGCATCAGCCTTTCGAAAACTACGCTTTCGTTTGATCTGAACAAAGAAGAATATTCCGAAACAATTTCTGCAACCCTATTGCCGGCAAATGTAACAAACAGCAAAAAAACGATTGTGTGGACATCATCAGACAACAATGTAGCATCTGTTTCTAATGGAAAGATTACAGCAAGAAAAGCAGGAACTGCCATTATCACGGCAAAAACTGTTAATGACAAAACGGCATCCTGTACTGTAACTGTTACAGGAACTATTGTTCAGAAAACAGAAATCAAGCCTGATGACATTCCTGTAGGATTTGGTTCCATCGGCTATACTCCAGTAACCACTGTAAAAGGTTCAGTCGGAACTTACGCAAATCCTGTTACTACAAAAGCACAGCTCAAAACTGCACTTTCAAACGGCGGATTAATTTATGTTAAGGGCATGATAGATATTTCTGAAGGAATGTTGCCTTCAACTGCATACGGAACAACATCAGCACTTGATTCCTTTGTAAACACAAACACAAACGGTGCATACACGACCTATACAGCATTCATAAAAGCCTACACCTCTGGCTGTTCTGCTTCAACTAACGATAAATCTTCATCAAGCCCTGAATCTGCTTTAGGAACAACTTTGTGGACTCTGAATCATGCCTATCAGACTGTGGTAAATCTGTACCCGAACAGCAATACAACAATTATCGGTGTGGATGACGCTTCTGGTTTCAAAGGCGGTTCAATTCAGATTTCAAACAAAAACAATATCACATTGCGTAATCTGCACTTACAGGATGCTTACGATCCATTCCCGCATCACGAAGCAAATGACGGATTTAATGCCGAGCTTGATTTAATCTGTGTTCAGGGAACCAGCCAGAATATCTGGATTGACCACTGTACGCTTGAAGACACAATGAACACAAAAAATACAACCGCAGATAATGGCGAACACTTCCAGCCTTATGATGGTCTTTGTGACATGAAAGCCTCAGTTAAGAATATCACTGTCTCATACTGTATTTTCAAGAATCACGATAAGACCTGCCTGATAGGTTCAAGTGACTCGGACGGCGATAATGCAAGCCGTACCATCACACATCATCACAACTGTTATTTAAGCTGCGGACAGCGTCTGCCGATGGTACGCAATACTCGTTTCCACGCCTTTAACAATTACTATGATTCAATCAACGGTGGTTTCTACACTAACAGTTATTGTATAGGAAACAGAGCAAATGCTTTGATTATTGCAGAAGGCAATTATTTTGGTTCTGGTGTCAACTACAGTGCAAAAGATTCTTATGGAACAGTTTATTTTGCAGATGACAATATTGATAATTCTGCAAACGGATGCAATTCAACTAAAGCTTCCACAAAACCATTTACCGTTCCTTATGATTACACAGTAGATTCTGCTTCTCAGCCGAATATTACACTACCGGCTAATGCAGGTGCCGGAGTATGGACTGTAACTCAGGAATAATTTTTTGGAGTTTAAAATGAAAAAAAATTTTTATATTTTATGTTTACTTTTTGTTTCTCTTGTGTTTGCTTCGTGCGGACCAAAACCTTTTAACGGTTTTAAACTTGGCTGTGAAACTTGTGTAGAACCTGGTACAAGTAATGACGTAACTGTTTCATATTTTGTTGATGATCAACTGGATACTTCTAAACTTATAGCACTGGAAATTACAGATGACTTTACAGGTGGAGCAAGTATTTCCGAAACATCAATTGCAAACGGAGGCACTGTTATACTTTCAGTTGGAAACAATGAAGACGGATACTTAAAACTCCACTGCACGTGTAATTCAGTTTCTGAAACATTCTGGTTTGTTGTTAATCATGGTAATGTAATCCGTTCTTCGGACAGACCGATAGGCTATGCATCTGTAAATGCAAAAGCAAATTTCGGAGGATACGGAAATCAGGAAGTTACTGTTACCAATCGTACGGATTTAATGAAGTATGCAAAAAACGGAAATGTGGTAATTTACATTCAGGGAAAAATCGACATGACTGATGAAGGAAACGGAACTATGCTTCCTTCCACTGGTGGTGGCACAACTGATGCTCTGGATGCCTGGGTTAATAAACAGACTTCCGGACAATATAAAACATATCCAGATTATAAAACCGCTTATGGAAAGGCCTGCACAGCATCCACAGAAGACACCTCATCTGGCGGCTCAAAACAAAGCTCAATGTATTCTGTAATGAGCAAACTGAACAATGCCTACAAAAATGTTATACAGCTTAAAGTTGCTTCCAACACAACAATCATCGGACTTGGAACTGATGCAGAAATTTCCGGGGGAAGCATAAGCATAGCAAATGTATCAAACATCGCAATCCGAAATGTAACAGTTTCAGACGGATACGATCCTTTTCCGCATCATGAAGAAAACGATGGCTTTAACAGCCAGCACGATGCAATCGGCATTCAAGGAACTACCTCAAACATCTGGATTGACCACTGTACACTCAGAGATACCCTGCTTTTATCGCAGGCCGCAAATGGCGAAAAGTATCAGACTTACGACGGCTTATGTGACATTAAACAGTCTGCAAGTTACATAACAGTATCAAACTGCAAACTGATGAATCACGACAAAACAATGCTGATATGCAGCGGTTCTTCTGACACTGCCTGGAAAACCATAACCTTATGCAGAAACTATTATTACAACCTGGGGCAAAGACAACCTCTGGTAGGTTATTCCATGATTCATATTTACAATAATTATTATGCATATGATGGAAAAGCTCCTTACAAATATCAGGCAACAATTGCTGCCCGTTACGACTTTAAATTGATTGTAGAAAACAATAACTTTGGTTATGGCGGAATCTCTTCCAGCACAAATCCAGTCGGTATCTGTTTTACCAGCGGGAACACAGGTGGCTCTAACGCCTTAGGTGCTTCTGAAAAAAAACCTTTTGATATTCCATATCCTTACGGACTATTAAGTGCAGCCAATGCAAAAGCAAAATGTCTGGAAAACTCTGGAGCAGGAAAAGTAACAGTAGAAAAAAATGATTAAAAAATTAGGCAGTGCCGTTCGTGCTAAGTTTGCAGAATATTCGTACATGACAGGATACTTTGGAAAGCTCTGGAATGCCGTTTTTCATTTTGCGGCAAATGGAAAAGCTGCCAGGAAAATCCTTATAATGCAGTTACTGTTTACTTATGTTGAAGCCCTGCCTATCTGTGGAATTCTTGCTGTTGCAATCGGAAGTTCCATTTTTCTTTTGGGAAACAGTGTGCTTACTTCTCTGGGACAGGCAAAACTTACCTACGATTTACTGGTGCTGATTGTAACCCGTGAACTCGGACCCCTTCTAATTGCCTTTGTTGTAACAGCCCGAAGTGCCACGGCAATTGCAACCGAAATTGCAGGCATGGTGGTTTCCCACGAAATTGAAGCCTACATTTCCATCGGGGTAGATCCCCTCGGACATCTGGCAGCTCCACGATTTTTAGGAGTCACTTTATCGCTTTTCTTTTTGAACATATATTTTTCGCTTTTTGGTCTTATTGCGCCTGCAATTGTAGTTCAGTTTATTTCCAAAACCAGCATGGCCGAATATTTTCGCAATCTGTTTACTGCACTGACAGCTACATCAATTTATGTTTCATGCATTAAAAGTTTGGTTTTTGGAATGCTGATTTCTGCCACTGCAACCTTATACGGCTTTAATGTAAATCGTGCTTCAACTGAAGTTCCTGTTGCAGGTATTCAGGCTGTAGGAAAAGCAATTTTCTTTGTTATTATTGCTGATGTGTTCATCACAGTTTTGTCATATCTTTTCGGGTGATTAAAATGGCAATATTCGAACACTTTGATAAAAATGCTGCTTTTTTAGAAATGCAGAATGTTTCTTTTAATGCTGGAAATACAGATATCATAAAAAATGTTTCCATCAGAATTTCAAAGGGAACCACAACTGCCTTTTTAGGAAAATCCGGCTGTGGAAAATCCACCGCCCTGAAAATTCTTGCAGCCCTTATCAATCCTACAGAAGGCTCGGTAAAATTCCGCGGCTGCACAATTTCAGACATGAGCGCCAATCGACTGGAATTATTCCGAAAGCGTTCAGGCTTTGTTTTTCAGGACTCTGCACTTTTTGCAAATCAGGACATTTATCACAATCTGGAACTTCCCCTTATGATTCATTATCCTAAGCTTACAGCAAAACAAAGACGGGAAAAAATCCACGAAGTAACAAAAAGTGTAGGTTACGAAAAACCTCTTACCTACCGCCCTGCACAGCTTTCAACAGGGGAACAGAAAAAAATTGGCTTTGCCCGAGCTATAATTTATAATCCTGAAATTTTATTTCTGGATGAATGCACAGAGTCCGTTGATGACCGGAGCGTACAAAAAATTGTTACCATTTTGCAGAACTTCTGTTATAATAAAAAGAACTTGATTTATGTTAGCCACGATAATGATTTCATAAAAACCTTTGGCGGAGATAAATATGTTTTCAATAATGGAATTGTTGAAAAAGTAATTCTTCAGGAACAGAAAAAAGAAAATGAAATTCAAAATTAAATATGCTGATGAAATTGTAGGTATTCTTAGTTTAATTGCAATTGCAGCCCTGATATTTTTAATTTTTTTTATCGGCTCAAATCAAAGATGGTTTGAAAAAAAGCATCCGTTTTATACAGTCGTAACTTCCGGGGCAAATGTTTCTGAAGGAATGCAGATTCAATACAAAGGTTTTGGAATAGGAAAAGTAACCGATATTTCCATGGATGAAAATGACCGGGTAATTGTTAAATTTTATATAAATCATGAACACATTAATCGCGTTACAAAAGGATCAATTCTGCAGCTTTCTGTAAGTCCTATTGGACTTGGCTCCTCTCTTATTTTTTTTCAGGGAGTATCTGGAGAAATTGAAAAAGACGGTTCGCTGATACCTGAAAAATCCAGTTATGAAGGAAGACGCAGAATTGTCGGAAGCGAAGTTATCTTTACGGAAACAGTTGACTCTATCGCAACTCTGCTTTCCTCTGTCAGCGACTTAATCTCCAATGTAAACACTCTGGTAAAAGATCTTGCAAATGCCGTAGAGGGAGTGCCTTCTATTCCGCTTTCCAGAACAGTTGATTCAGTAAACAAGATTTTGAATCAAGTAAATTCCCTTTTGGCAGGTGATACAACAATTCCGCTTTCTAATGTTATCTCAGGCTTAAAGGATGTGCTTACAAACCTGAATAACATTCTATCGGATCCAAGCGGCTTACTGCCTCGACTAATTGAAAACGAAGAAACAAAAGGTTCTATTAACCGCCTTCTTACAAGTCTGGATAACACACTTCAGAATGTTGACCAGCTTACAGGCAATGTCAACGAACAGATTTCTCCACTGCTTCTGCAGGTTCAAACCCTGCTAAAGCAGGTGCAGGATGTTGCGGAAGGCCTGAAAAATAATCCGCTTTTGAAAGGCGGTGTACCAGACAGAATGGAAAAAGAAAGCGCCACACCAAAACTGCGTGAGGAGAACTTCTGATGAAAACATTTTTACTCTGTGCTTTATTTTTAACTTCTTCACTTTTCTTCAGCTGCTCTTCACAACCAAAACGTACAATGGAAATATCTGTAATCCGAACCGCTTGTGAAGCCTCCCTCCAAACTGCCAATGCGTGCATTCTAACCGGAGATTTTGAAAATGCCGGAAAAACTCTGGAAGGCTGTTACACTCAGGCTATGTCCATTGATAATGCTCCCCTTCTGGTTTCTGTAAGTCTGGCACGTGTAAGTTTAATGCTTTCACAAAATCCACCTGATGTACAAAAGGCTCGCAATTATTTGTCTGATGCAAAAAACTTTGCAAAATTCTGCAGCGACAGTGCAAAACAGGCCGCCTTATGCACAATGAACGAAGTTCGCATCAGTCTGGAAGACACTGAATTTTCTGATTATGAAATCTTGACAGAGCTTCTTAATGAATGTGAAAAACCCTTAAAAAGTGATAAATACAATGAGGCCCATTTATTTTCGGTACGCGGAGACTTATGCAGAAAACAAAAAGATTATTCAAAAGCTGAAAAATATTTTTCAGATGCTGTAAAAAAATATTCTGATAACCGATATCTGGCAGAAATTGGCCTTACCTGGTACAAAATTGCCCAGGTGCGTTCCCTTTCCGGAAACAACACAGGAGCCCTCGAGGCCTTAGACAATGCTGTTAATTTTGACAGGGCCAGCGAAAATACACGGGCACTGGGAATTGACTATTACATCAAGGGCATTATCTACTCTAGAATTGATAAGCTTCAGGAAGCAAAATACAGTTTTGAACATTCAGCAGACATTTTTGATTCAATAAACCTGGAAGATCTGGCAAATAGAAGCCGAAATTGTGCTCAAAAACTGTAATATTCAAAAATACAACAGATTTTTTTATTGTGAATTCCTGATTTATATCTCAAAATCATAATAAAGATAGTTTAAATTAATAAAGGGTATACATATGAATGTATTTATTGATAAGTTCGGTGCCATTGGAGATGGAATTTTTGACTGCTCATTACCTATCAAACAGGCTATTGAAGAAGTAAAGAATGCAGGTGGTGGAAAGATAATCGTAAAAAAAGGTGTCTGGAAAACAGGCCCTATTGATTTATATTCAAATATCGAATTTCACCTGAAAAAAGGTGCTGTCATCTCATTTATTCCTCAACCTGAACTGTACCCGCCGGTGTTTACACGCTGGGAAGGTGTGGAATGCTGGTGCATGCATCCATGTGTTTTTGCAGACAAACAGGAAAACATAATTATTTCCGGAAAAGGTACTTTTGACGGAAGCGGACAGTGGTGGTGGGAACAGCGACGTGAAAAAAAGGCACATCAGAAAACACCTGTTACAGAAATCGAAAAAAAATTTGCAGCCCTTAATCCTGAATTTATGACACAACCTGGTGGTGGTGGTGGTCGGGAAACCCAGTTTTTGCGTCCGCCACTTGTACAGTTTTTGAATTGTAAAAACATTAAATTAGAAGGTATAACTCTTGCAAATTCTCCATTCTGGACAATGCATCCGGTTTATTGCGATGGGCTTGAAATGATTAAAATGACTGTGAAAAACCCCCATGATGCACCAAATACTGACGGAATTGATATTGATTCCTGCCAGAATGTTAAAGTAATCAACTGTATTGTTGCTGTAGGTGATGACGGAATTGCCTTAAAATCTGGAAGCGGTTCAGACGGTATTAAAGTAAACAAACCCTGCCGTAATGTTCTTGTAAAAGGCTGTACAGTCGGTGATGGACATGGTGGAATTGTTATCGGTTCAGAAACTGCCGCTGGAGTTGATCACCTTGTAGCAGAAAACTGCAAGTTCATTGGCACAGACCGCGGAATCCGCATAAAAACCCGTCGAGGCCGCGGTGGCGACATACATCATCTGGAATTCAAAAACCTTAAAATGAAAGCCAATCTTTGTCCTTTTGCCCTAAATATGTACTACAAATGCGGTGCAAAACCTGAAGATGAATTCTTCAGTCTTGAAAAACTGCCGGTTACTTCAGAAACTCCACGCGTACATGATGTTTCCATCTCTGGAATTAAGGCAAAAGACTGCAAGGCGTCTGCAGGCCTGATTATCGGATTACCGGAATGCCCGATCGAAAATCTAGAAATTAAGAACAGTTCGTTTTCAACTGATGAAAACTCGACAATCAGTCCTCAGGAATCGGATATGTTCTTTGGTATTCCACCTGTTGATGTAAAAAGCTTCAGAATTAAATATGCAAAAGACCCGAAATTCTCGAACTGTAAGATTTCTGGTCCAAAAGATGTGTTCATTTATGAATAAATGACGCTGAAGTTACATCTAAAAATGAAACATTGTTTCATTTTTGTTGACAATTAAACAGTTTTGCTGATACACTGTAATAGTAAATTTTGTTTGCTTTTGCAAACTTTATAGGAGATACAAATGAAAGTAGTTACATTGGGCGAAATTATGCTCAGACTTTCACCTGAAGCAAACCGAAGATTTGTTCAGGCGGATAAATTCGAAGTTATCTATGGTGGTGGCGAAGCAAATGTTGCTGTAAGCCTTGCAAACTATGGACATGATGCTTATTTTGTTACAAAGCTTCCTGAACACGAAATTGGTCAGAGTGCTGTAAATGAACTTCGCCGCTGGGGTGTAAATACAGATTATATCGTTCGTGGCGGAAACCGTGTTGGTATTTACTATGCAGAAACAGGTGCTTCTATGCGCCCTTCAAAAGTAATCTATGACCGTGCAGGCTCATCAATTGCAGAAGCAGATCCAAAAGATTTTGACTTTGACAAAATCATGAAAGGTGCAAAATGGTTCCACTGGTCTGGAATTACACCTGCAATTTCTGACAAAGCAGCAGAAATTACAAAACTTGCCTGTGAAGCAGCAAAACGAAATAAGGTTACAGTTTCTGTAGACCTGAACTTCCGTAAAAAGCTGTGGACATCAGAAAAGGCACAGAAAATTATGCGTCCACTCATGAAATATGTAGATGTTTGTATCGGAAATGAAGAAGATGCTGAACTTTGTCTTGGATTTAAACCAGATGCAGATGTTGAAGCAGGAAACACAAATGCTGAAGGCTACAAAGGAATTTTCCAGCAGATGGCCAAAGAATTTGGTTTCAAATATGTTGTTTCAACACTACGCGAAAGTATTTCTGCAACCCACAATGGCTGGAAAGCAATGATTTATGACGGCAAAAAATTCTATGAATCAAAGCACTATGACATCAATCCGATTATTGACCGCATTGGTGGTGGCGATTCATTCTCTGGCGGTCTTATTCACGGTCTTTTAACATACAAAAAAATGGATAAAGCCCTTGAATTTGCAGTTGCAGCATCTGCCCTTAAGCACACAATCAACGGTGACTTCAACCATGTTTCTGAATCAGAAGTACTTGCTCTTGCCGGAGGTTCTGCTAACGGTCGTGTACAGCGATAACAGGCAGTTACAGTTTTGATATAATAAGCCCTGTTTTACCTGAAATAACATCAGGAAGCAGGGCTTTTTTTTGAATAATGTAAAAAAAAGTGTATCTTTGAAAAGTATTTTGCAAAGATACACTTTACTCTGTTAAAATGCTTTTTATTTTTTCAGTTCATCAAAAAGTGCCTGACGTTTTTTATCCTGCAGCAAAAGATTCAGTTTAAACTGTCCATCCCGCATTCCAAGCTGGATACATCTTGCTTTAAAATTTTCAAACGCATCTTTTCCAAGCAGTTCCGTCTGAGGATCCTTTAAGCGCAATGAATCACGTTTTGCCTCATATTCAATATTGTTCTTTTTAAGCAGTTCATCAACTTTATTTGTAAAAAGTTTTGCTTCCTCAAGAGTTGTCGACTGATCTAAAAATTCATAATAAAATCTGTATGCCGAATTTTCTGGTTCTGCAAAGCCAATAAAGAACCGTAGAGTTTTACCAGTTTCCTTTTCAACTGCATTTACCGCCTGAATAAACTGCTGCTCATGAAGTTTTTCACCAGTCAAGGTAATTATTCCGTTTATTTTCTGTATAAACTGTATGCCCGGAAATTCGTTGTGAAACTCTGTAACTTCAAGCAAATCATTCATATTGTACCGGTACAATCCCGAAGCAGTCGTTATCAGCGGACAATACCTTTTGTGCAATTCAAGTTCATGCAGCTGCAGTATCCGTGGATTTTCCAGTTCAATGTCTTCTTCCGGAATAAACTCAAAATACTGTTTATTTCCAAAAAGAATTGTTGCATCCGTTTTTGGACTTAACACAAGACCAAATCGAGCTTCTGAAGCAAGGTAGGTAAATTCATACATTGCACAATCTTCAGGGAAAGAATTCTTCAGCTTGTCAAAATATACTTTAGTATTTCCACATTTCCAGGTATTTACAACCTGAAGGTTCGGCCAGTAATGTTTTGGCAAAATGTTTTCACCATATTTTTTTCTTAAACCGCGAAGAAAAGCAGCTCTTTCCGGATCTGGTTTCAGGTAAGGTGCTACTGCCTTTCTGATATCTTCTGGAACATCAATTTTGCCCGAAAGAGTTCCATGTTCAATATCCTCTATGTAGTCATCAAAATATTTTGAAGCGTTGGTCTGCATTTCACACAGAGTACTAGGATTTGCAGTAATGATAAGTCCCGGATCTATCGCAATTCCAAGCCGCATAATTGTATAATATCTGGAATTATAATCTTTTATTTCAAAAATCTCGGCAGGAGCAGAATGCAAAACCTTTATCATGTCCGGTAAATCCCGGCGGACACAACCTGATGCAGAACCATAAAGTGTTCCGTCAGGAGCTGCACCCTCTATAGCAGGTCCAACAATTGAAACACTCGGGGTGTTGTAAACCGCAGGTTTTGCCTTCATCAAAAGATAAATCCATGTTGTTGAAAGTTTTGAGTAACATTCATTGTAATATTTGTGTGTAAATGGAAGCCATTTTGGTTTATTGGTTGTTCCGCTCGTTGTACAATAAAGTTTAGGTTTTCCAGGAAAAAGAACATCCTTTTCGCCATTTTTATGCCTTTCGATGTATGGTTCTAGTGCTTCATACTGATTAACAGGAACATTCTGTGCATAAAGCCGAAAGAGTTCTTCTGATGTTTTTGCCTTCAATATTTCAGAAAAATTATGTTCTTTGCCATAAACGGTATCTTTACACCATTCCAGAACTTCACGTAAACTTTTGTCTTGCGCTTTTTTACAATTTTTCGAAGCCTTTTCCATCAGCCTGAGCTGTTTTCTACCAATAATGTTTAATCCAAGTTTAATTTTCCATAAACCTTTTACAGTTTTTTTCGGAATACCCATTTTATCCACCTTGTTAAAAATTCATATATTTATTTTACATTGCATATTATTAAAAGGCAACAAAAAAAAAGGTTTCAGGATCTGTTGTTTAATCCTGAAACCTTTAAAGAGGTGTGATTGGTATTAACTATTTGTTAGAAATACCTGTGATACGGTACCACTGATATTTTTTGTTGTTGCTTGACTGACAGTTTGTGATAGACATTTTAGCTGTGTTTCCGTTTCCATCATAACCGCAGGCAAGATTGTGGTGTGCATTACAGTTTTTGAGGTAGTGAACAACAGACTGTCCTGATTTACCAAGTTTGAATCCGTTACCATCACCATTCTTTGTTGTTCCGCCGTTTGATGTATATCCGTTGTATTTTGCTTCACAAGAAATGAAAGTAACTGACTGTGGCTGTCCGTAAAGATCCCATCCGTCATCAGAGTTGTATGCAGCGATACAGCCTTCGAATTTGTTGTTCTTTCCACCAGAAAGCTTGCAGGCATATCCGTCAGCATTTTCACCGCCGTTCTGTGTGTCATAGTTGTAGTATGATTCACATTTGTAGATGTAGTTGTCATGGCTTGAGTTGTAAATCTGGAGTCCAGAATCTTTGTTGTAGTGTGTCTTTACATAGTAAACATAGTTGTATCCGCCTGACTGGAAAACGATACCACAGTCTGGAGCATTTTTGATTGTCATGTTGCAGATGTTCCAGTATGAACCGTTACATTTTACACCCCATCCAGATTTAATGCCTGAGCAGTCCAGAGTTTTTCCCTGACCATTGAAGTTGATTTTTTTGCTTGAAGTTCCGCTTCTTAAAAGCTGAAGTGTACTTGTTAATTTAATGTTTGCTGAAAGATTGATTGTATCACCTGCATTAACCTTACCAACAGCATTTTTAAGTGCACTTTCTGTTGAAACATTGTAAGTTGTACGACCATCTGCTTCTACAAATTCTTCTGCATCTGTTGCAATTCCAGAGCAGCCAACAAGTGCAAGAGCACTTAAAACCAGTAACATTACACCAAAAAGTTTTTTCATAATATCCTTCCTTTTCCTTTATGGATTCCTGTTTTTGTATTCTTTAAAAGCAAAAAGTTATTTTTTAATAACTTTATCTTTCAAAGTTCAAGTAATTAATAGAAAATTGAATCTTAAGTTCAATATTTTCTATCCCTGACAATATGAGTATCGCATTATTTTATAAAAATTTTCAATCAACAAATTGCAAATTTCTGTTTTTAAGTAAAAAAAATTGTCATACCTAGTATTAAAATATTGCTAAAAAATTAAAAATATATTAATAATTATTAAATATTATAATAAATATTGATGATATTTTGCTATTAAAATTAATAATGTTGAAATATTTACATAAATGAGCTTTTTTTATATAAATTTCTATTCTTTTTTGTATTAACAAATTTTTTTTTGCATTAAAACGATATTCAAAAAAATACTGTTAAGAACTAAAGCAAAAAAAAGGATTTGAGTTTCCAGCCAACTAGCTGATTCCCCAAATCCTTTATAAGGAGGTGTAGTTTTTGCTGCTTTATACCGCAAATAAGCAGCCAAAAAAATCGTATTTTTAACTATACAGGCTGAACTATTGAAAAATTGCGGTTTTTCAATATCAATACCAAATTAAGGAAAGTTTGTAAGCAAGATAACTCAATTCAAAACACAATTAATGGTGGCCAAACCAGATATATGTTTTAAAAATTATTAACCCGTTTTTCTTACATTTTGAGTATAACACTATATTATAAAATTAATCAATCCAAAAATTGAAATATTCCGCATTTTGTACTTTATTTTGTAGTTTCATTTATAAAAATATTACTATTTTATCAAATTTATTATAAAAAAATTTCTTTTTGATTTTGTATGATAAAAAAAACACCTGCAAAATAAATTATATTTTGTAGGTGTTTAAAATTATGAATAATTTTAGATTTATTTCAGATAAACCATCAAAAGCATGATATCACTACTTCTGATACCCGAAATCCGGCTTGCCTGTCCTAAAGTTACAGGACGGATTTTTTCCAGTTTCTGGCGGCTTTCTGCAGACAAACTGGGAATAGCACCATAATCAAAGTTCTCCGGGATTCGCGCATTCTCCATCCGGCGCAGTTTTTCTACCCGCTTTGTCTGCTTTTCTATATAATACATATATTTAAAATCAGTCTTGCCTTCTTCCCAGATTGCTTCATCATAACCCGGATTTTCCAGTTCTTTTCCTGTATGGTTCCGTGCATTTTTATCCAGCATCTGAACAATTTCCTGTTTTTGCTTTACTTTTTTTTCTACTCGTTCAAGCTGTTCCTGAGTTTTAAGTCCTACCCTGAAACCTTTCGGAGTAAGCCTTTCATCTGCTGTATCATGACGCAATTTGAGTCTGTGTTCTGCACGTGCTGTAAACATTCTGTAGGGTTCTTTAGTTCCCAGAGTTACCAGATCATCTATCAAGACACCGATATATGCTTCATCCCGACCAAGTATCAGTGGATTATAAATTCCAGCCTTTGCATTTGCGAGCGTTACCTCATCCGGTGCATCCGTACATGAAATAACATTTCCTTCCTTTGCCTTAAGAGAAGTGGCTCTGAGTCCTGCATTTATTCCGGCAATTAAGCCCTGCCCAGCTGCTTCTTCATAGCCTGAAGTACCATTAATCTGTCCGGCATTAAAAAGCCCCTGAACAAGTTTTGTTTCAAGCGAAGGAAACAGTTGTGTCGGTTCCACATAATCATACTCGACAGCATATCCAGGACGAGAAACTACAGCGTTTTTAAAACCAGGCAGCGTTCTTAAGAATTTATCCTGTACTTCTTCTGGAAGTGAAGACGAAAAACCATTCAAATACATTTCATCTGTATCAAGTCCTTCCGGTTCAACAAAAAGCTGATGCCTTTCCCTTTCAGCAAAGCGCATCACTTTATCTTCAATCGAAGGACAATACCGCGGACCAATTCCACTGATTTTTCCGGAGTAAAGTGGAGAACGGCCGATATTTTCACGGATTATTTTGTGAGTTTCTTCGTTTGTATAAACAAGATGGCAAGGTACCATCGGACGCTCTACTGTCTTTGTGTCAAAGGAAAAGGGAATAATATCCTCATCTCCTGGCTGTATTTCAAGAACAGAAAAATCTATAGAAGATTTAAGAATTCTAGGTGGAGTTCCTGTCTTTAATCTGCCTGTAGTAAAACCTAATCTTTGTAAATTTTCTGTAAGTCCATACGCTCCGCCTTCGCCAAGTCTGCCGTTTGGTGCATCAAATTCTCCGATAAAGATTTTTCCGCCTAAAAAAGTTCCTGTTGTTAAAACTGCACATTTCACGGGAATGATGCGTCCGCGTTCGGTAATAACATGGGTTAAGCGCCGCTTTTGCAAAACACCTTCTTCATTTAAGGGTTCTGTTCTTAAATCTACAACAGTATCCTGCAAAGTATCCAGATTCTGCTGTTGTTCTACAGTTTGTCTTGCAATGGCAGCATATCGCAGTTTATCAGCCTGCGCCCGAGGTGCCTGAACTGCAGGTCCTCTGCTTCGGTTTAACAGACGAAACTGTATCATAGACTTGTCCGTAATATGTGCCATTTCTCCACCGAGGGCATCTATTTCACGGACTATATTTCCTTTTGCAATACCGCCGATAGACGGATTACAGCTCATTCTTCCAATAGAATCAATTGTCTGTGTAATTAGAATTGTTTTAAGCCCCATTCGGGCAGCGGCAAGAGATGCTTCAATTCCAGCGTGACCTCCACCAATGACAGCTACATCAAACGAGTCGTAAAAACCTGGCATTAAAAACTCCTATTTAAGTGATTCAATCTGCTTATAATATTTTGACCAGGTTTTTCCGAAATCTTGCATTACAAGTTTTTTTGTATTTTCTTTAAAAGCCTGAATATCAAGTCCATCTTTTTCTGTAACAATTATCATTCCGTTTTTCTTTAATGTTTCAAGATCTGATGCTTCCTTTTCAAGAGTAAGCTTGGTAGCATAAGCCGCTGTTTCCTGTGCCGCTTCTGTAATTGCCTTTTGCTGTGCTTTACTTAAACGTTTCCAGATTTCATTATGCATAACTACAAATTCAGCAGGTATGATATGATTTGTCTGCATAAGATATTTTTGATTTTCCCAGATTTTTGCTGCGACCATTGTATTGGCAGGATTTTCCTGTCCATCGATTTTTCTGTCTACTAAAGCAGCTTTAGTAGAAACCCAGTCCAGTGGGACCGGTTTAGCACCCAGCCCCTTAACAGTTGTTTCATAAATGTCAAACGGAATACAACGGATTTTTACATCAGCTAAATCTTTTGGACTTTTAACTATTTTATTACAGGTCAATTCCCTTGTACCAAAATAAAACGAATATAAAATTCTGCAGTTACTTTCTTTTAGTATCCCGGCATTTAATTTTTGCATTACAGGAGATTTAGGATCCGTAACTTTTAAAAGATGCTCAACGCTGTCATAAAGATATGGTGTATCAAGTACGGCAAAGTCGCTGTAAAGTCGTCCCATAGAAGCCGCAGTATTGTGTGAAAAAGCAATCATCTGGGATTTAAGCAATAGTTCCTGTTCGGTAAGAGTTCCAAGCTGTGAATCAGGATATATTTTTATAGTGATGGAACCATTTGTTTTTTCATTCACTAATCTTGCAAATTCTTTTGCCTGAAGTCCTGCTATACTTGTTTCTGAGTTTGGATGAGAATAAATAAACGAAAGTTTGCTTTGTGAAAAAACAAACGACAAAAAAAAGGAAAAAAAGATAAAAACAAATAAAAGTTTCTTCATAAAAAACAGTTTACAATCATTTGGCAAAAATATAAAGTATCAAATAAAAAAATCGACAGTATGCAAAAAAGCGATTATAATATAATCAGGTTATTAAATATGGAAAATATTGTAAAAAAGATTCTTTCGGAGAATATAAAAAATCAGGATACAGTTTTTGTTTTTCCAACAGAAATTTCTGCAATATCCTGGGCAGAAGAAGTCATAAATTTTACAGAAGTAAAAGCTGTGGCAATGGAAAGATTTATTGCCTGGGATGAGTTTAAAACAGAATCCATCAAGTCTACAAGACAAAACAAAAAAAGTGTCCCTGCCCTGGTACGTAAACTTTTTGTAAAACAACTGATTACAGAAAACACTGAAAAAATTCGAAATCAACATCCTCCGCTTTTTTTAAAATTAATAAACCCGGAATATGCAGAAGAGTCCTCTGGTTTTGTCGACTGGATTTCTGGTTTTTTACCACAGCTGTCAACCTGGAAGAAAAAATGCAATTCTCTAATTGATGATGAAGATAAAGATTATAATACTTTGTATGAACTTTATAAAACCTTCTTAAATGAACATGACTTGTTTGAACCTGCCTGGGAAGAACCTCCATTCGACAGCAAAGGAAATAAATATTTTGTTTTTTTCCCGGAAATACTTCAGGACTTTCTGGAATATGAATCAATTTTGACTGCATCTGATCACATAGAACTCATACGGATTCCGGATATAGAGTTAAAAAATATACAGGTGATACACTATAATAATTCACGGGAAGAACTTAGAAAAACAGCCCTTTACATCAGAAAACTTGTAAATGACAAAAAATGTAACTGGGATGAAATTGCTGTGAGCATTCCTGATATAGCCCGCTATGCTCCGTATGTAACTCGAGAATTCAATCTGTACGAAATTCCTTATGTACTTCGTTCTGGACAAAAACTAAATCAGTATCGTGCTGGAAAATTGTTTGAACAAATTCAAAACTGTATCAATGAAGATTTTTCTTTTGATTCAATTAAAAGTTTATTGTTAAACACAAGTTTACCCTGGAAAGAAAAAGAACTGCAGCAGAAACTTATTGTTTTTGGAATTAATCAAAGAACCATCTGTTCTTTTAGAGAAAATAATAAACTAATTGACGTCTGGAAAAAATCCTTTGATTCTTCTGGAACTTATCTTTTGGAAGAAAACTATTATAACTGTGTAAAAGAATGCTGTCTTGCTTTTAAAAATAAAAAAAAATTCTCTGAATTGAATCAGGCATATTTTAATTTTAGTGAAAAGCTATTTAACATAACGGAATTTTCTGATGAAGCAAACAGAGTTATAGGCCAATGCATGAATCTATTAGCAAATTTATGCGATCTTCAAAAAGAATTTGAATCATTAGAAATAACAGATTCATTATCTTTTTTTGTTAACGAAATTAAAAACAAAGATTATCTTGGGCAAACAGAAATTCGCGGAGTAAATATTTTTCCATACAGAGTTGTATCTGCCGCACAATTTAAAAATCATATTGTGTTAGATTCAAGTCAAACTTCCTTATCGCTAAAATATGAACAGTTGAGTTTTTTACGCGATGATAAACGAAAACAATTAAATCTCTGCGAAAACAATCCATCCTCTGGTTTTATAAAACTTTATGCACATAACAGTGAAATTCCTGCAAGGTTTTCTTTTGCAGAAAAATCATTTTCTGGTTTTACAGTTCCGTATGGTGAATTAACAGTTTATAAAGAAAAAGAAAATCTTGAAAACACTTATGGAAATATTTCTGATGATTTTTATCTTGCTGAAAAGAATTTTATTTTAAATGATAAACATAACGATTTAACGAAAATTACATCCGTACAAAAAAATTGTTTTAAAACCTGGAACTTTTTTTTAGAAAGAGAAAAAATAGAAAAACAAAACTATCAGATAAATGACATTATCTCTGAAAAAATTTTAAATTCCAAAAGTATTTTTTCAAATGGAAAAATGAAAATTACAACAACAGCATTAAAAAGTTTTTTTAATTGTCCAAGGTTATGGCTATTTAATAATGTGCTGAAAATTAACGACAAAAATCTGGAAATGAAAAAATTAAGCAGAACAGAAACAGGAATAATTTATCACGAAATAATTGAAACATATTTAAAAGAATTTAAAGAATCCAACAGAACATTGAAACCATTCAAAAATTTTTCTGAAGTTGAAAGAAATAAAATCGCAGATATTGTTGAATCTGTAATTAAAAACCGGCCTGTAAGTTATTTTGATTCTGTCATTTTAGATAAACAAAAAATTTTTTTCATTGAAAAGACAGAAAGTTTTTTAGAAAGTTTTTTAAACAAATATGCCGGCTACACAATCTATGATCTTGAAAAAACAATTTCACTTGATTGCAAAAATTATATTCTTGAAGGAAAGATAGATTGTATTTTAAGTAATCTTGAAGGAGAATTAACAATTGTAGACTACAAAACATCAGTACCTCCGAAAAAAACAGAAGCATTACCAGATGATGACGGGAACCTTCAGGACTTTCAGCTTGCCATGTATTCACTCTTGCTTAATAATTCATTGACAAAAACCATTGTCGCAGCCTGTGATTTTTTTAATATAAGCAATGCACATCAAAATGCAATTGCTAAATCAAAAGAAGAAGTTCAACTGATGATTAATGCACTTAAAAAATATCTGGATGATTACTACAAATCTGTTAGTGAAAATAATTTCAGTGCAATTAAAGACGTATCATACACAACCTGCAGAAATTGTTATTACAGACAGATTTGCAGACGAGATTTCGTTATTTCTGGGAGAAAAATCTAATGGAAAACGAAAAAATAATTTTAAACGGTTTAAATAATGAACAGATCAAAGCTGTTAAAGTAATGAAAAACAGTGTTGTTGCTGCAGGAGCAGGGTCTGGCAAAACAAGAGTTCTTGCAAGGAGATATGCGTACTTAATTGTAGAAAAAAAATTTAAAGTCGATCAGATACTGACACTGACTTTCACAAAAAAAGCCACAAACGAAATGTTTGAGCGCATTTACCAAACCTTATGCAGCATTGACAATGATAATGCACGAGCTGCTGTTGCAAATTTTTCAGATGCCAGAATTTATACAATAGATGCTTATTGCAGTCAGCTTGTAAAAACATGTGCAAATGAATACGGTATACGTCCAGATTTTACAATTGATTCTGATGCCGTAAAAACCTTAGCTGACAACTTATCTCTGACTTTTGTTCTCTCAAATAAAGATAATCCGGTTTTTAATTATCTGAACCGAACTATGGATTTGCGTGAAATTGCAGATGAAATTTTTTCAAACACTTTTTTTCATTATTCCACAATATGTAATCCTATCGATTTTAATTCACAGCTTGAAAAACAAAGTTCAATAATTATTTCTGAATGGAAAAAATGTGCAGAGCAATTAGATACTTGTTATAATAATTTAAAAAATATTGTTACCTCCTTTAAAGGAGATTCAAAAATTATTAAAGAAGCCAAAGAAATTTTTGCGTCAATAAATGAATCTGATTTTATTGAACCAGCGTTATATTTCAAAGATGAACAAAAAATAAATAAACATATAGAACTATTAAACTTACTTTTAAAAATTAAAAAACCCGGCAATCTTAAATGGAGTGACAGTGAATTATATAAAGAAATTATTGATTTACTGCGTAATAAAATTGAGAACATTAAAAATATTTTGAATTTTATTTTAAATTTTAAATTTCAGAAACAACTTATTCCTTTACTTGAAGAATTCCAGCATGAATTTAATAAACAAAAACGAATTCAAGGACTAATGACCTTTAATGACGTTTCAAAACTTGCATTAAAAATCCTTTCAGAAAAAAAAGAAATACGGCAATCAGAAAAAAAACGAACAAAGGCAATAATGATTGATGAATTTCAGGATGATAACTCAGATCAAAAAGATATGTTGTTCTATCTGGCAGAAAAGCTGCAGAATTACAGAACAGCTGGAGTACCTCATCCAGACGAACTGGAAAAAGAAAAATTATTTTTTGTAGGTGATGAAAAGCAATCAATTTATATGTTTCGTGGAGCTGATGTTTCTGTTTTTAAAAAATTGTCTGATGAATTAAAAAATGATGAACCTGTTACCTTATCAAGAAATTATCGCTCTTGTCCGCAACTTATTGCTTCATTTAATTCTATTTTTGGAGGAGAGCCTTACCCGCCAGATAAAAAAAATTCTAAAGAAAAAAATATTTCAGTTTTTGAAAAACCTTCAAAAGATTTACCAGTTTATGAAGCAGTTTACAGTAATGCCCTTCCTAAAGAAGAAGATGAAAAATGTAATAACTGGACACAACATGTACATTTTGCTTTTGCAGATAATGATAAAGATTCAAATAATGATGAAGACATTTTATCGCCGCAGGAAAATGAAGCTGCTTATGTTGCAAAAAAAATAAAGACACTTGTAGATGAAGAAAAATATAAACCAAGTGATATATGCATTCTTTTCAAAAAATACTCAGAACAGTTTCTCTTTGAAAAATATTTACGTTTTTACAAATTACCCTATTTAACTCAAACATTCGTTGGAATATTTGGAGACGGACCTGCTAATGATTTTTTTTCTTTCTTGAAAATCTGCTGTCTGCCACAAGACATTAAAGCTTATGCAACTGTTTTAGCCTCTCCTTTTATAAATTTGAAAAGCTCCACAATAGAAAAACTGATTTCTCTATTTAATGGAAAAGTATTTGATGAAAACTGCCAGCAACTCTTATCGCATTCTGAATTGTTGAGATTTCAAAAAGGCAAAGAACTTTATGATTTCTATGCAAAAAAATTTACTGAACAAAGTTTATCTGAAACAATATCTAATCTCTGGTATGACCTTGGTTACCGGTACGAAACCTTATGGAACAATACTGTTTACAGATTTTCCGAATTATATGATTTGATTTACGAAATGGCCTGTCAGGCAGATGAAGAGGGCAAAGGTTTATTTGAACTTGTAGAAAATGCAGAGACTTTTAAAGGAGAAACAACAAAACTTGGCGAAGTCGATGTTACAACTGAACATGAAGACGCAATTTCAATAATGTCAGTACATAAATCAAAAGGTCTGGAGTTTCCTGTCGTTTTTGTATCTTCCTTAAAACAACAGAACAAAAGAGAAACAGAAGAAAAAGTTTTTTATTCTGATGAAACTGGACTTTCCATCAATTTGCCAAAAAGTCCTCTATTGATTTCAGATAAAGTTAATAATTATTTTTTTATGAAGTTAAAGGCAGAAAAACAAAACAAAGACAGGGCGGAACTAAAACGTTTGCTTTATGTTGCTTTTACACGTGCCGAAAAAGAACTTTATGTTACCTCTGTTAAACCATCACAAACTGCAGACAGTATGTTAAGTATTCTTCAACCTGTAATTGACTTTTATGAAAATTCATCCCCAGATAAAACCAACTGGCCTTTTGAAATTGATACTATTCCTCTTTACTCAAGAAAAGATTTTGAAAAGAAAAATGAATCAGATAAAATTAAAACTGCAGATATGATTGCAAAGAAATTTGAATCATTAGATGTTATTGAAAAACAAATTGTCCCAAAGAATCACTTTACCCCAAGTCATTTACATGAGACTGATGACGATGATATTAGTTTTGTAGACAACACGCAAACTAAAGAAACCATGAGTAAAGAGTTATACAAGAAAATTGATGAAATAATTTTTGAAACCATGGATGAGCAGCTTCAAAAACCAAAATTTTCTTTTTCCAATTTTGGAACAATTGCGCATGCTTTTATGGAAGCAAAATTATTAGATTCGAAACCTGTAATTTCACAAAAAGATATTAAATATCTGTCAAAAAAACAAGAAGAAACAATTTATGAAATCTGTAATACTTTTGCAGACTTATTCCTGCAAACTGAACTCGGGAATAACGCATATAATGCTTCATGGAAAAAAACAGAATATCAATTTAAAAGCAATATAGCAGGAATGATTTTAACTGGAAGTATTGACCTTACATTTGAAGATGACAGTGGCAATATAATTATCGTAGATTACAAAACAAATAAAGAAATAAACCCAGAAATATATTATCGTCAACTTGCAGCTTATAGACAAGCAATATCTGCAATGAGGGATATCCCGTTAGAAAAAATTCAATGTTATTTATATTATTTGAGATATGCAAAAACTGTAAATATCACTGAAGGATGCAAAAGTATAAATTTAGAGGAAGTATTGAAAAATGCAGAAAATATTTAATTCAACCAGAACTCTCGATCAAAGTGCAATAAAAAATTTCAATTTAACTGAAGACATACTTATGGAAAATGCTGCAAATGAATTACTGAATAATATTTATCTTCAGTTAAATTTAAAATGCATTAAAAAAAATATAATAATTGATAACCCTTTGATATTAATACTGTGCGGTTCAGGCGATAATGGCGGTGACGGTTATGCACTTGCAAGAAAATTTATAAAAAATGAAACTGTTGTTATATTTCCTGTTCTGGAAGCAAAAACTAAAATGTGTAAAATACAAAAAGAACGTGCACAAAAAGCAGGTATTAAAATAATTGATAAAAAGGAATTTTCAAAATATACAAAAAAAGCAGATGTTATTGTAGACTGTATTTTCGGCAGTGGTTTTCATGGAACTTTACCAGAGGACATTAAAAACATAATTAGTTTAACAAATAAAATGCAAGCTATAAAAATTGCCTGTGATATACCAAGCGGAATGTTTTTTAATGCAGATGTGACTGTTACGATGGGTGCCCTAAAAACTGCTTTATTTACTGATGAAGCAAAAGAACATACCGGATTAATTGTAACAGGTAATTTAGGAATTAACCGTAAATTTTTTGAAAACAATAATAAGCATGCTGCTTTCTTGCTGGAAAAAGAAGACATGAAACTGCCTCATAGAACAAAACAAAATTCTCACAAAGGCACTTATGGTCATACAGCAGTTGTCTGCGGAGAAAAATACGGTGCAGGACTTATTGCAAGTTCCGCTGCCTTAAGTTTTGGAAGTGGGCTTGTTACAGCAATCGGAACTGAATTTTCACTTGTTTTTCCATCTGAAAAAAGTTTTAAAATCGCAGATATAGAAGTAATGCATTCCAGAACTTTTCCAGAAAACACAAGTACTGTTGCCATTGGAATGGGATTAGGACGGAATAAAAATATAAATTATTATCTTGATTTCCTTATCAATAATAAAAAAATTTCTGCCTGTATTGATGCTGATTTATTTTACTACCCGGAACTTTCATCATTATTGGATAAAAAACGAAACCTTGTGCTTACTCCTCATCCGAAAGAATTTGCTGAATTATTGAAAATATGTGGAATCACAAATCAACAGGGCAAAACTCTTTCTGTCTCAGATGTTCAGGAAAACCGATCTAGCCTTGTAGAACAGCTGTGTAAAAAATTTCCAGGCATAGTTGTTTTATTAAAAGGTGCTAATGTCCTCATTGGCCGATACACAGAAAAAGCTGGCTTTGAACTTTTTGTCAATAATTATGGCAAACCCTGTTTAAGCAAAGGAGGTTCCGGCGATGTTCTTTCCGGAATGATAGCTGCTCTGCTTGCACAAAAATATGATATCCTTCAGGCTGCAATTTCTGGTTCTCTGGCACATGCTTTAGCCTCCAGACAGGTTTCATCGGATTTTGGCATGACCCCTTTTGATTTAATCAAATGCGTAAAAAACCTGTAGGCAGGAATTGAAAGCCACATAATTCCCAAAGATGCAAAACAGCAACATATCACTGCAAGACTGTAATTTGAAAACAATACCTGCTTAAAAAAATGATTCGGGTGTTCACTCAAAGTAGTAATAAAAGCAATAACTAAAGGAAGAAAAAATCCTGAAAGAACTATTAAAATTGCCCCGCAGAATGCCATATCCATTTTTGTTTTTTTTACAGATTTTTTTGAAAACATTTTTGACCCCCTGTTTATCTTTATGAGAAAAGTATAGTAGTATTACAGGGACATAAAATGTCCTTGTAATAAAAAAAAACAATTTTTTTGTTGCATGCATAATTAAATCAAAGTATCATACAGATATGGATACAGAAAAAATTACAGAACTACAGAAAATTATAGACAGTTCAAATAATATAGTTTTTTTTGGCGGTGCAGGAGTTTCTACCGAAAGTGGAATTCCTGATTTTCGCAGTACAGGCGGATTATACAGACAGGAATGGAAATATCCGCCGGAGACTATAATTAGTCATAGTTTTTTTGTTAATAATACAGAAGAATTCTACAGATTTTATAAACAAAAAATGCTTATCCTGGACGCAAAACCAAATAAAGCACATTTAAAACTGGCAGAACTTGAAAAAGCTGGAAAATTAAAAGCTGTTATTACACAGAATATTGACGGTTTACATCAGGCCGCCGGAAGCAAAACTGTTTATGAGTTACATGGAAGTATTTTAAGAAATTACTGCACAAAATGCCGTAAATTTTATGACGGAGAATATATAAAAAAATCTGCAAATGTTCCTCTTTGTGAAAACTGTGGTGAAATAATAAAACCAGATGTTGTTCTTTATGAAGAAGGATTAGACGACAATATTATCACTGGAGCTGTAAAGGCCATCAGTAATGCCGATACTCTGATAATCGGCGGCACTTCCCTTGTTGTATATCCTGCGGCAGGTTTAATAAGGTATTTTCGCGGTGATAAACTTGTGCTTATTAACAAATCAGAAACTCAGGCTGACAGCATGGCAGATCTTGTAATTCATGAACCCATTGGTGAAGTTTTTTCTAAGATTGTATGCTCCTGAAGCAGAATCCTCACCCTACATCATTTTTTAAATTTTTTTCAACTAATATCACCAATTATATGGTATAATTATAAACAAATATTTTCATTTTTTACGGAAGTATTTATTATGAAATTTGTCAATAAAGGGATCAATTTTTTTTAACACATTTTCTGGAGTAATATATGAAAAAAATGTTTATTATTTTAGTTTTGTTTTGTTTTTCTTTTTGTTTTTTTTCCTGTGAAAATTTTTTACAGGGAGGAACATTAAAAAAAGAACTCGAAGATGCTATTTCATATTCAAAAGCTGAAAAAACTTCTGTTCGGATAAATGTAGAAACTACTGCATACGGTGACATTTCTCCTGCGTCAGTAATACTGTTAAAAGAAGAAAGTGTTAAAATTGAATTTATAAAAAAAACAGAATGTGATTTTTATGAATGGATTGTTCTTGATTCATCAACCAAAACTTCTCTTGATGAAAAATTTTTTAAACTCGGAGATACAACATTAGAATCTTATAAAGATGGTTTAGACAAACTCAGTGTTACATTAACTCTCACAAAAAACTATATTCCGAATATTGAAATATATCCTCGTTGTTATCTTCGAGGTGAAAAAACTGAACCAGTAATAAAAACCTTTAACATTGCAAGAACAGAAGAAGATGCAAGGAACGGAACAAATCTGATTTTTGATATTACTGATGAGGGTAATTTTACAGAATATGCAAAGGGAGAATATGTATATGTAGAAAGCAATATAAAAAAACATCACGTATCTAATAAGTTCTGGTTGTATTTCGAAGCTGAAGACAGCGCCTTGAAAAGTGCTGCAACTTATGAACATCTTACCCGTACTCCTGAAAATACAGTTATTGTAGGAAATGAAATTTTTGAAGAAGAAATCTTTAAAATTGAAGATATCCCAATTTCACATATTGAACATTGTTTTGAATATTCTTTTAACAATGATGCTGATGGTGTTATAGATTTTACTTTATGTCTCGAAGATGAAAGCGGTAACAAATGTGAAAAAACCGTAAGCCTTATTAAAGATTCAGTTGTAGATATAGGCTCTGTAAATTCTTCAAATATGGATCATCCAATACTTTCTACAAGTAATTCTAATAAAACAGTTGAAGAAGCACTTAGTGATCCCGCGTTATTTGTATATGAACTTAATGAAAAAAAAATAATTTATCCATGCTGGTTTAGTTTTCCTGCAAATACTTCAAAACCATTTATCACAGATATGAATGGAAAAAAATATTATGACAGTGATGAATGGAAAGTAACAGACATTGTATCCAGATTTGATGATGAAAATGAACCTTTAAAATACAACTTTACTCAATCTAATGATACAGTTAAGATTGATGGTACAGTTACGAAAACTCTAAATGCAGGAACAGACACTAATCCGATTGTTTTCAAAAAAGATCCATACGAAGATTTATTTATAAGTGTATTAATAACCGATGGAGCAGGCAATATTTATGAACACACAATGAATCTTTATAAAAGCCTTGATATAGTTCAAATATTTTACGACAGTAACGAAGATCAATTTGAACTTACCTTAAATAAAAAAATTGCAGAAAATGCTTCTCCAAAAATTTATAGTGCAGTACCTGGGGATAGTTTAAACGCAATCACATCAGGTTATACTTCTTATGATAAAAATAAAGGGCTTGCCTTTACTAAAATAATTACCATTAATAATAATAAAATTAAACCATCAGCCCTGACAGCTGGAACCTATCAAATAAATATAGCTGGCGCGGGAAAAGCTTATCTTTCAAATCCATATTATATTATAAAAGATTCAACCGGCAACTTTTCTTTTTCTAAAAAATTAGAGCCTGACAATTCAATTATTTTATCTGAAAGTCATCTTCCTTCTTTTAGTGTTACAGCGGATACACCTGAACATAATAAAGCAAAACGCAATATCCATATTTTATACGACGACTCATTTAATCCGGTTTCAGACTTAACCTATCTTATAAACGCTTATCATGATGATATAAAAGATTCTGAAGAAAATGTAATATTTAAAAAGAAATCTTATTTTACGACTCAAACGGATTTTGAACTTGAAAACCATCTTTGTAAATGGAATTTCAAAATTTATGTATATGATGACACCGGAAATTATATCTGTACAAAAAACAGTGATATAAAAACTTTAGATTTATCTTTTGATAATATTCCTCCAAAGTGTTCTGAAAATTCTGATCAATATATTCATTATCCAGAAAAAACTGTTATACCTGATTTTAAAATAAAAGATATTGGCTCTGAATTAAAAAAAGAAAAGGACAAAATTGTAATTGAATACTTCTTTTCAAATCAAGATTATTCAATTAACACTAATCAAATTGACTGGGATACCTATTCTTCTGTAAAAAAACTTCTGTGGGATGGCAATGATCTTGTTTTTAATCGCGAAGGAACAAATCTTTCGTTTCTGTATTTCAGAACCTCTGATATATATTCAAATTATCTTGAAACTAAAATAAAACTGCCAGAATTAAAATATATTGAAAATCCACAATATGATTATAATAATAATACACTTACTGTAGCCGGTTCGAATATTCCTGCCATTTCTCTTTCTAATGATGAAATTTCTTTTATCAGTAATTCAGATTATGAAAAATTACATGCTGATTATCTTACAAAAGATTCAGATGAAAACTTTTTCTGGAAACCAATAGGAGATGAAACTACGATATCTTTGACTAATGAACAATTCTGTTCCTTCTTAAGAATTTTTCTATTTAAAGATAATTCAATAATAAGCAGCTATTTATATTTATATCCAGAATATTATTTTTCAGATCTTACTTCGGAACTTCAGGACATTGTATCTGGCATACGCGGTGTCAATGTTTTTACAAATCAGGATTGTTTTATTCATACATACTACATAACACAACCCGACCTTTCTTTGAAAAATAATATCGACTATTGGATAAACAATGCCATTGAATTGAGAATACAAAAGAAAAACACAAATTTTACTTATCATCTTCCTGAAAACATTTATACAGATTATAAAGATAACTATTATGTGAACATAATACATTTTTTTAACGGTACAACAATTATGACAGATATAAAGACATTTTAGTGATTCTTCACTCCGCAAATTAGTATTCTGTTCCGCACATGCCTTACGTCTTGCGGTTAAAACCATAGGGGATTTGTTAATCAGATTTGGTATGAAAAAAAGGAGCATTTTATGGCAAAGTTAAAATCGTCTAAATCATCTTCCGCCACAATCGGATTTGAACAGCAGATTTGGGATGCAGCCTGCGAGCTTTGGGGACACATTCCCGCTGCAGATTACCGCAAAATATTTACAGGACTTATCTTCTTAAAATACATCTCAACCGCATTCGAAAAGAAATACGCAGAACTCCTTGCAGAAGGTGACGGTTTTGAAGACGACCCAGATGCTTATGAAGCCGAAAACATCTTCTTTGTCCCGCCCGAAGCCCGCTGGTCAGAAATTGCAAAGGCAGCCCACACACCGGAAATCGGAACAATCTTAGACAAAGCCATGATTGCCATAGAAGCCGACAACAAAAGCCTCAAAGGTGTTCTTCCAAAAGACTACGCCAACCCTGAGCTGGACAAACGCGTTC
>JAEEGL013683716.1_pt1 | contig 30628 bp, 31 predicted proteins | sample 9134231 | NCBI WGS metagenome assembly JAEEGL01 (sample SAMN16246548, study PRJNA631951) | gut metagenome | biome: gut microbiome; feature: rumen; material: fiber-attached | host: Bos | place: Iran: Karaj | collected 2018-10 | reverse complement strand
GTTTTTAATTAAAGTAAACTCAATTGGACCTTCTTCATCAATATAAAATGGCATTTTGTAATGATTTGGAACGTTATGTACTTTAATACTTTCATGGTTTAATAGTAATTTTGCTCCAACATCACTTTTATGGAAAACTTCATATGGTGCATTAGTAATTGCATCTATAATCATATCCACATCTTCATCTTTGTCTCCAGAGTATTCTAAGGACCATTCATCACCATCAGGGAATTCAATATCATCAATTACACCGAATTCATCGTTGACCAATCTAAATTCAACTGTTTTTCCGTTGTATGTACATTCACAGTATTGTATTATCTCGCTTACATTATCATATAGTAATGCATCTAATATGTTATCTATTTCCATTGATAAATCTCCGTTTTTTAAAGGGTGTATAACTTTATCTTTTACAAAAATAATAATCTTTTCGGATATGTGAAATTTATTTCGCTATACTTACCTATAACGAAGTAAAATTTTCAGTTAATAAAGAAGTTTTTATAATCAAGAAATTACTTAAAAAAATATCCCCGAAAAAAGTTAAAAAAAAGAATTAAAAATAGTCGAAAATATCAAATAAAAATAAATACATGTACATGAAGATATTAAAAAACATGATTTAAGAACCAGCTTTAAAAATAATAAGAATAAAGTTTAAGTAAAATAACTTTATTCAAATAATCCGAGTTCATAATCATATAATGTAGTCTATATCATCCTCAACATAAACATCATCATAATCCTCATACTCTTCAAGTAATTCCAAATCATCAGATTGATTTATATCAACACTCGATTGGTTGATAGTTGGTCGGATAACATCAACATTTACAACTGCCAATGAAAATGGATCCACTTCAATATGTCCCAAAGACATAGTTGAACCATCAATATCATAGGATACATTATAACTATAAATGAATCCACCCATTTCATTAATTTTTACAGGATTTGTTAAATAAGCTCCATTTATGTCTAATTTATCCAATTCTTTCTGAGCCAAAACCCTACATTTTTCTTCGGATAGTTCATTTGTAACTTCATTGGCAAAAGCACAATGAATCAATTCCCCAGTATTTGCATCATATATTATATTACCCAAATCAATTATATACACCACTTTATTGTCTTTAGTACTGAATAATTCCACATTTACAACTTTCTGATTCTCACCATTCTTTTTATATAATTCATTTGCTTTGGCAATGATATCTTTTTGAGATATTTTAGCTTCAGGTAATGATCCATCATCTTTTTTAAATGTATAAAAATATTCAGATAATACTCCTTTAGCTTCGAAACCTTGTGCATCAATTAATTCTGGTTTAACTTTTGCATCAACTTCTAAATGTAAAATTGAAATATCTTCCGAGATTTTTTCTTCTACATCAACAATGTAATAATAAGTTCCATTAGCCATTTTATATGGCCCCGTTACTGAAACTGTAGCATTTGTAAAATTAAACATATTCTGATATGCTTTTTTGATTTCCTCTTTAGAAAGTAAACCATCAACGGGTTTGACGGGAGTAACCGGTTTATTGACATTTTTTATATCATCAATTGTCTTTAATTCCTCAACATCACTATCATTTAAATCGGATAGAGTTACATTGGACGTATTAGGTTGAAAAGATATACAACCAGATACAGAAACTACACCAACAATAATTAAAAGAATTAGTATCAAATTAATCTTTTTCATATTCTCACCACAAAACTATCCTTAATAATTAATTACAATGATTTTTTAATAATATATATGTTTAAAATATATAAAATTTTTTGAAAATTAAGAAAAAGATTAAACTATAAAAATTTTTATCTAATATGCATCTTAATTTGAAACAGAAATAGGATATTGAAAAATTTTAATAGAAAAATTAATAAATAATATATCTAAATAAAACATGTGAAAATAATAAGGAGTAAAAATATGGATTATATATCTGTATTTCTTATAGCTGTTGCTTTAGCAATGGATGCATTTAGTGTTTCAATCACAAAGGGTTTTACTCAAAGACATTTGACAAAAATGCAAATTTTATGGTATGGCGTTTTTTTCGGTGGTTTTCAAGCTTTGATGCCCCTAATTGGATATTTTTGTGGTAACACCATACGTTCTTTCATAGCATTTATAGCACCTGTAGTTGGCTTTGTTCTATTGTTAATTATAGGATTAAATATGATTAGAGAAAGTTTAAGCAACGATGAAGAAGAAATAACTGATAATTTTAGTTTTAAAGAAGTGACATTACTGGCTATTGCTACAAGTATTGATGCATTTGCAGTTGGTTTAAGTTTCGCATTCTTAAATACCAGTCCATTGATACCTAGTGCAATTATAGGAATTGTTGCATTTATATTTAGTATAATAGGCATATACATAGGAAAAAAATTAGGAAACATATTCGGAGATAAATTCCAAATTATTGGAGGAATCATATTAATACTTATTGGAATTAAAATTTTGTTAGGCATATGATATATTCAAATAATACGTCTAAGCACAAAATTCACTAAAAGATACTTCATAAACTCAAAATTAATAATTGATAATTAACAATATAATAATAGAGATATTTTCAAAAAGGACGCTGAATAAATGATTAAGGTAGAAAATTTAACAAAAATTTACAAATTAAATGATAATAACCGAATTAAAGCATTGGATAATGTTTCATTTGAAATTAATGATAATGAAATATTTGGTATTATGGGAATAAGTGGTTCTGGAAAATCCACTTTAATGCGTATTTTAAGAGGTGTTGAACCATTTGATGAAGGAACAATCACCATCGGAGATATGGTTATCACCCCTAAAACCTATAATAATTACAAAAATGATTTAAAAGAAAAAACTGCCATACACTTACAAAGATCTTTTGGATTATGGTCAAAAACAGCTGTTGAAAATGTGATTCATAAATTATATGGTATAAAAACCGGAGATGAAACAACCGCAGACATAACACATATCAAAGAGGAGTATATGGATGAGGCATTGGATATTTTAGAAACAGTAGGTTTAAAAGAAAAAGCAGATCATTTTGCTCCTGTTCTCAGTGGTGGTGAAAAACAAAGGTTAGTTCTTGCAAGACAATTGGCTAAAAAACCAGAAATTTTACTTTTAGACGAACCGGCCACCATGAGCAGCCCCAAAAAAAGAAAAGAAGTATTGGATACTATTAAAAAAATACATGAAAAATACAATACAACTGTAATAATAGTATCACACCAACCGGAAATTCAGGAATATATGGCTGATAGGATAATGTTAATGTTTAACGGTCAAGTAACTGAAATTGATAGTCCTGAACAGGTTATTGAAGACTTTTTAAAAGATGAAGAAGAAATTTATCCAATAGCAAAATTAGATAGAACAGAACCAATCATTAAAGTGAATAATTTAACCAGGGATTTCTACCTTTATAGAGGAGGACATGTATTAACTATAGAAGATGTTAACTTTGATGTTAAAAAAGGTGAAATATTATCCATAATTGGTCCAACAGGTTCCGGTAAGACAGAAATATTAAAAATGATAGCAGGTTTTGAATTACCTGATAGTGGAAGTATAGAAATATTTACTGAAGATAAATGGATTAAAATGGATGAATATGGGGAAAACAGGATGCAAATAAGAAAAAACATGGGCTTTATGCACCAGGAATTTGCATTAACACCTCATACACCAATAATTGAACAATTAAAATATAAAATATCCCCAAAAACAGATGACATATATAAATATGCCATAGAAAAAGCAGATGAACTTGGAATTAGTAAAGAAGCTTTAGATATTATATATCAATTAACAGATTTATCTAAAGATGAAGCAATACTAAAATTAGAAAAAATAAATTTAAGTCCGGAAATATTAAATATTTTATTCCCAAAAATTAACACGGAAGAAGTTATTAATTATGCTAAACCAGTGTTCGAAGCACTTGACTTGCCTTTACCATTATTAACAAGACAATTTATAGAATTATCCGGTGGTCAAAAAGTAAGAGTTGCTATGGCCACAGTATTAGCTTCAAAACCTGAAATTTTAATTCTTGATGAACCATTCGGAGATTTAGACCCTGTTACATTAAGACAAGTAGCGAATTCACTCAAAAAGATTAATGAAGAATTTGGAACCACGATTATTCTTGTTAGTCACACAATGGAATTTGTTAAAGAAGTATCCAGCAGAAGTATTCTAATAAATAAAGGTAAACTTATAGAAGAAGGAGATCCTGAAAAAGTTACAAATGATTTTATTGAAATGGAAAGTGAATAGGTGAAATTATGTTTGAAAGAATATTAGTCCCAACAGATGGTTCTGAACTATCAAAAAAAGCAGGATATGAAGCAGTGAACATTGCTAAAAAAATAGGTGGAAAAGTAATTGTTACACACATCATTGATCAGAAATTAACAAAACCATATGATGTTTTAGAAAACCAAGCACAGGAATATATCAAAGTAATTATTGACTATGCTTTAGAAAATAATGTTGAATGCGAAAGTATGATTGTGTTTGGAAGTCCAAAATATGATATCGTTAAATTAACTAGAAAAAGTGAAGCAGATTCCGTTATGTTAGGAACTCATGGAAAAACTGGAATAACCAGTACATTACTTGGAAGTTTTGCACAGAATGTTGTTAAGACAATAGATTTGCCTATTACATTAATCAAATAAATACTTATTAATAGAATCTATTAATAAAAATATTATATCCTCCACATTTTCTATTTTTTTGTTTTCGATTTCAAGATGTAAATAAGATGTTAACAAAATGTTAACAGGAGTTAATATATCATCCAATTTAAGTAAACCTATGTTAACTTCATCAATCAAATTTATTATGCTGCTAACAAATGCAACATTTTGTGTATTATTATTAAAATAGTAAAACTTGGTTGCATACTCCTTTTTATCAATTGAGGTATGAGTATAAAAATCATCAAAAGTTATGTTGAACCGTGATAACCTGCTTAAAACAGTACTCTGAAAATCTACTGACATAAATGTTTGAAGATATAAAGCTTCTCTGGTAGCTTCTTGAACACTAGTTGCAATTAATTCTCCCAATTTTGAATGTTTTCCTGCATTTTCTATATGATTTTGACTATCTTTATTAGAGATTATACAAATACCATCAGTACCTGTACCTGTAGCAATATGGGAAGAGTATTGACTTTCAATTTTTAAATCTTGAAGAACACTAGTTTTTGCTTCTGTAGCAGTTATTGAAGCAGTAATCAAAGCACCATCATGTAAATTAGCATCGATAAGGATAATAATATTTATAGTTCCAAAATGATTAAAATAATTATTATTATATTCATAAAAAGATGCCGGATCACCTGCTTTAACTGCGTTTTTATCAGCACCTGCAGTAACAATAGATGTTACTTTTAATTTTTCATATTTTTTAACAGATATTGCATAATTATCCATACAAGCAGAAGTCAATAGTCCTGATGTCTTTTCAGGATTTAATCCCAAATTTAAGAATTTATTCTTTTGAAAATTCTCAAAATCACCATCAGTTAAATCATCATAATCTTTTTCATCAGTAGACATGTTAACAACATTAGTCATATTATGACAAAGACCACCATTTAACCAGGAAGATATTAATACGTTGTTTTTATTTTTTAAATTAATTATTATAGAGTTATCCTTCTTAATAACATTAAAAAATAAATCGTCAATAATTTCCTCAGAATAATCAGTTATCATAAAAAATACACCAAAAAATAGTCCTTAGCGGAGTCGAACCGCTGTCACAAGATCCAGAGTCTCGTAGGATTGCCACTACCCTAAAGGACTATGATAAAAAAAAACTATATAATATTATATCTATGAATATATTTAAAGTTTTTTAAGCTTTTTTTATTCATATTATTTAAAGTTGAAAAAAAATAAAAATTTTGTTAAAAATGAAAAATAAGAATTAAAACATGATAAAAAATTAAATAAAAATCAAAAATTTTAAGATTAATAATGTAATTAACTAATTTAAGTCTAAAAATGATTGAAAAGTATATATAATAGAAAAATATAAAATAAAAAACAATTATAAGAAATTTATCAAAAAAGTGAAATATTATGAATGGTAATAGAGGATTATTAATTGGTAGAATGCAACCAGTCCATAAAGGTCACATAAGTGTAATTTTAGATACTTTAAAAGAAGTTGATGAATTAATTATAGGGATAGGTAGTGCTGAAAAAAGTCATACAAATTCTAATCCTTTTACTGGTGGAGAAAGAATTTTAATGTTAACAAAAGCTTTAAGGGAATATAATATAGACACATCCCGTTATTATATTATCCCCCTAGAAGATATTGCATGTAATTCACTATGGGTTGGTCATGTGAAAATGTTAACACCACCATTTTCTAAAGTTTATTCAGGTAACAGTTTAGTTCAACAGTTATTTGAAGAAGTTAACATACCTGTTACCCAACCTGTACTATTCAATAGAACAGAATATTCAGGAACAGAAGTTAGAAAACGAATATTAAATAATGAAAATTGGGAGGATTTAGTACCTCAATCCGTTGTTAAAGTAATCAAAGATATTAAAGGTGTTGAACGTATTCAAAAACTAAATAAAAAAGAAATTAGTGAACTAGTATAATTAACGAGATGTTAAAAATGGGCTTTATTAGAGATAGTATCCATGGTGATTTACATTTAACAGATTTTGAATTAAAAATTTTAGATACTGTTGAAATGCAAAGACTACGACGGATAAAACAATTAGGTTTTACCAACTTAGTATATCCTGGTGCTAACCACACAAGATTTGAACATTCTATAGGAACCCTTTTTTTAGCAAATAAGGTTGGAAATACATTAGAATTAGACAAAGAAGTCGTGGAGTTACTAAGAGTTTGTGGTCTATTACACGATATAGGTCATTCACCATTTTCTCATGTATCTGAAAGAGCATTAAAACATAAACATGAACATGTAACTAAAGAAATTATATCAAATTCTAGCATTACGGACATAGTTGAAGAACAATTCGATGTTAAATTAATTGAAAGTATAATTGATGGTAAAACCAAATATGGAAAAATAATCTCAGGAGATTTGGATGTTGATCGAATGGATTATTTAGCAAGAGATTCCTATTACACTGGTGTTGCTTATGGAGTTATTGACACTGAAAGATTAATTTATAGTTTAACTTATGATAATGAAGATTTAGTCTTATCACCAAAAGGTGTTCAGGCTGCAGAATCTACTTTATTAGCCAGATACTTTATGTATCCTACTGTTTACCAACATCATACAACAAGAATAGTAAACAGTATGTTTAGAGTATCGTTATCCAGACTTCTGGAAGATAACATAATAGAAGAAAAACAGCTTAGATATTTAGATGATGGTGATTTGATAAATATTACACGTAATACACCAGGATTACCAGAAAAAACTATGCAAAATTTAGATACACGACATTTATACAAAAAAACAGATACAATAAATCTTGCACAATTTGAAAAACCATCATTAATAGTCGAAATGGATAAAAAATATTTAACAGAAGCTGAAGAAGCAATAGCAAATAAATTAGATTTACAACCAGAAGAAGTAATAATTGACATGCCTGAAGAATTATCCTTCAAAAAAATGAATATGAAAGTTGAAACTGATGATGGATTAAAACCATTGACAGAAGTATCTACAATTATTGACTCCTTAAAACAAGCACAATACAATTATGCAGATCTTGCATTATTCATGTCCCCAGAGAATAAAAAAATAGCACTGGAAAAAAATATTAAACTAACCGATTTCCTTACATTACCAAGTTAACTAATTTGAAATTTAAAACATTTGTTTTTCCATGTTAACATCATGTTAACAATTAATTATATAAGTTTTCAAATAGTTAACCTCTTTTTTAAAAAACTTTTTTTTTTAAAACAAAATGTTAACAAAATAAAATTAATCTTCTTTTAAAAAATTATTATTTTCAAGATGTTAACAAAAAAAGTAAAGAAGAAAACATTGCAAAACATTAGTTTATCAACCCAATATAAGTTTTAAATAAATAGTTAATTTTGAAAAAAAATACCATGTTAACAAATGTTAACACGTCTTTTTTTATAGTTAACATAACTTAACATCAGGAAAAGAAAATGTAAACAAATGTTAACAAAAAAAAATTTAATGTTAATTTACTTGAAAAAAAATAAAACATTTGTTAACAAAGTATATATAATAAGTAATATAAAAATATTAAATAGAAAAAACGTTAACAAAAAGTTAACAAAAAAAAGTTAATAAATAAGCCATTTGAACTAAAATACGGATGATGAAAGACTCACTGATATTGATGTTTTAAAATGTTTTTATTAAAAATTATTGTTAACAAGTAGTTAACATTGACAAAATAATTGTTAACAAATATAGTAAGGTGTATTTATGACTTCAGGTCAAGCTACTGCAAGAATAAAAAATATTGAAGAATGGCATAAATTTAAGGAAAACGCTGAAAAAAATGGAATAAAAATTGGTGAAGCCTTAGAACAAATATTAGTTGCTTATAACAATAATTCATTAGTAGATATTAAAGAATACGATGATCTTCAAAATGAATACAATATTTTATTAAAAAAAGTAGAAACTTCCGAAAAAAAAGTAATAGATATACAAGAAGAAAACAATATTTTGGAAAAAAAACTAGCTGATTTAAATAATTCAAATAATCTGTTAAATAATGAAAATGATTTTCTAAAAGATAATAATAAAAATTTGGAAAATAAATTAAAAGAGTATGAGAATAACATTAAAAATATCACTGAAGAAAATAACAAGTTAAAAATTAAAAATTCAGATAACAGTAACATTTCAGATCAACTTCAAAGTACGAAAAATAAATACCAGGATATACAAGAAGAAAACAAAAAATTAATCAAAATTAACGAAGAACTAAAAAACACAAACAGACAACTTACTGAAGAGAACATTAAGTTAAAAGGATTATCTGATATTCCTGAAAGAGAAAAAAAATTATTGCAACAACAATATGATAATCTTGAAGAATTATATGATAACCTTAAAAGTGATAACACGGTATTAAACGACTCTTTAAAAACATTAACTGATGAATTAAAACAGCAGCAAAAAGACACAAGAACTGCCAGAAGTGATTACAAGCATATTGTTGAAAATCTCAATAAATTACATGAAGAATTCAATGAAATTCAAAACGAGAATAAACAGTATAATGTAATCTTCGCAGAAATCAAAAAAATGTCAATAATGGAAAGGATCTTAGGAAAATATCCAGATGATATTAAAGAATTAAAACCATAGGTGAGGAGATGATTATTTATGCTTATACCTGTTTATAATAAAAATAATAAAAAAGTTGGACAAACTCCTTTTATTGATAATTTAACTTTTGATAATAAGCCGTCTTATTGTAATGAATCAGGCCGGTTGGGTTTAGTCCGAGTTAAAGATGGAAAATACAAAAATAAACTCATCTTATTATATTATGATGAATTTTTTTCAAGTTGCAGTCGTGGTGAATTTATCTCAGAAGATGAAGCATACGATATCTGTCTAAGTAGGGGCAAACTACAATTAACTGAAAGATTACAAATTAATCCATCAGATGAAATTTCAAACTAATTTCTTTTTTTTAAATTTTTAAATACAATAACCTGAAAATAAGTAAACTTTTTATTCAATAATTTTTATCTAAGTCTCAAGAATATTGACTATTTTTTAACATATATAAACAATAAATAATAGAAAAAGATGTATAAAAATAAGAAAGAGGGGCTTATGCCAAATTATTCTCGTGGATGATAATTTGGACTTTCGTTAGTAATAGTTATGTCATGAGGATGACTTTCAGACATACCATTTGGAGTTATATGAACTAATTCTGCTTTTTCATGCATTTCCTTAATGGAAGCAGCTCCAACATATCCCATAGATGATTTTAATCCACCCATTAATTGGTATACTATTTGACTTGCTTCACCTTTATAAGGTACAACACCTTCGATACCTTCAGGAACTAATTTTGTAGAATTCATGTTACTACCGGAACCTTGGAAATATCTGTCTTTTCCAGCTCCTACTCCACCAGTCATAGCACCTAATGAACCCATTCCTCTATACTGTTTGTATTTACGTCCATTTCTAATAGTCATTTCACCTGGAGATTCAGTAGTTCCTGCAAGTAAACTACCAACCATTACTGCATTTGCTCCTACTGCCAATGCTTTTGCTACATCACCTGAATATCTTAAACCACCATCTGCAATAACAGGAACATCATAATCACTTGCAACATCAGCGACACTGGATACTGCACTTAATTGTGGTACTCCAACACCTGCAACAATACGTGTTGTACATATGGAACCAGGACCAATTCCAACTTTGATTCCATTAATTTCAGCTTTAAGAATATCTTCAGCTGCTTTTGCTGTTGCAATGTTACCTAATAAAATATCAGATTCTACGTTTTTATTCATTTCCCTTACGGATTCAATAATATCTGTTTTATGACCATGAGCACTATCAATAGCTATAATATCTGCACCGGCATCACTTAATGCCATAGCTCGATCGATATCGAAAGGACCACATGCAGCTGCAACCAAGTATCTTCCTTTATCATCCCTAACTGCATTTGGGAATTTTTTTCTTTCCAAGATATCTTTCATTGTAACGATACCCACCAGTTCATTATTTTCTGAAACTACTGGTAAACGTTCAACTTTATTCTCATAAGCTATATCTAATGCTGTATCAGTATCAGTACCTTCAGCTATAGTAAGTACATTATGAGTCATAGCTTCTTTAACTTTACAGTTCATTCGTTTTCCGTGTAATGGTTTAATATCCCTTCTACTGATTATACCAACTACCACATTATCCTCATTAACTACAGGTAAACCACTGACACCTTCAATATCCATTATATCTTGAGCATCAGCTACTGTTTCATCAGGAGATATTGTGATAACTTCTTTTACTGTTAATTCATTTGCAAATTTAACTTTTTTAACTTCTTTGACTTCCTGTTCAATAGTTAAATTCCTATGAATAACTCCAAGACCCCCTTGTCTTGCAAGAGAAATAGCCATTTCAGATTCAGTTACAGTATCCATTGCTGAACTTACTACTGGTATATTTAAATCATAATTTGTTGATACTTTTGTATTTAATTTGACATCTTTTGGTTCTATACTGGATAGACCTGGTTTAATTAAAAAATCATCAAATGTATAAGTATCTTCTGCTTTTGTTAATTTATCTGTAAACTTACTCATATAATGCCCCTTAAAAAATTCAATAAATACTATAAAATTTAAATTTTTATATTAGTATTATTTTTATCATAAATTCTAATTAAATGTTATCTTTTAATTCTTGTACTAATTTGTGATTTATGGTTCCAGTATTTCTGTCACCACCACTGCATACACAACCTCTAACTCCCATGATGTCACAACCAATACTTTTTAACATGTCAACATCATTTTTATTGACTGATCCGGCTAAAGCTACTTTAAGACCATAATCATGAGCTGTTTGTACAAAATCTTTTAATTCATCAACATCCATATGATCAGTCAATCTATGACCATCTTTAATATATGTATCAAGCATTGCGACATCACAATCACTATTTTTAGCCACAAGTGGAATGTCCTTCGGGAGAATAGAACCAGTTTTATATGCATCAGCATAACCACAAGCAACTACAACAATATTTTCATCGTATTCCCTGATTGTTCTTACAACAGCATTCATTACTTCCAATGCTTGGTCATAATTCTTAGTTCCATATAATCCCACTTTTACATAATCCGAACCAGAAACAGCACTCCCCAAAGCAGCTAATGAAACTGTACCTGGTTTGTATGGTACATCACCTATTGTAGTGCTAACAACTATTTCACCATTTGCATAATCACTAATCTGTTTAATTATCCATGGAAAATTAGCACCCAAGGAACCTTCTTTAGGATTTTTAACATCCAAAATATCAGCTCCACCTAATCTAGCTTCTTTAGCTTCTTCTAAATTAATTGCACTAACTAATAATTCCATCAATATCAGCTCAAAATAATTTTTCTAAAAATAGATAAAAGAAATTAAAATACTTTTAATTCTTTTAATAAATTGTCTCTTTCTTTTTTAAGACTTTCAATCTTTTCTTTGTTTTCATCTTTATTTTCTTTTTCTAGCATAGTTATTGTATTTGTTATTGCTTCTAAATTAAATTCTAATGGACTGATAACCATAATATTCACCCTTTTTAAAATGATTTGATGTTTTTAGTTACTGGTAATTGACGTAACCATCCAATATCACTTTGATATAACTGACGAATATCATCAACATTACAACGCATCATAGCTAATCGTTCAATACCTAAACCAAAAGCAGCAACTTGTGTTTTGATACCTAACGGTTCAAGTACTTCTGGTCTGAACATTCCAGAACCACCTAATTCCATCCAACTTTTCTTTTCAGGAACATAAATCTCGGATTCTACTGAAAGGTAAGTGTATGGGAAGTATGCTGGTCTAAATCTTACTTTAAATCCTAATTTTTTATAAAATTCTTTCAAAATTCCCAATAGGTTTTTAAAGCTCATGTCATCTCCGGCAACAATACCCTCCACTTGATGGAATTCAGGTAAATGTTTGTAATCTAATGTTTCTCTTCTGAATACCCTACCTACTGAAAACATTTTTAATGGTGGTTCATGTTCTGATAGATACCTGACAGATAATCCTGTTGTGTGTGTTCTTAAAACCATCTGTTTTGCAACTTCAACATCCCATTTATACTGCCATCCTTTACTTCCCGTATTTCCACCAGTTTCATGTTCTGCTTTTGTTTTTTCAACCAGATTTTCACCCGGTAAATCTGCGATTGGAGGATTGCTTACATAGAAAGTATCCTGCATTTCCCTAGCAGCGTGGTCTTGCGGTTGGAACAACATATCAAAGTTCCAGAAAGCTGATTCCAAAATGTTTCCTTTAGCTTCATCAAAACCCAAATCTATAAAGATACTTCTAATTTCTTCAATTGTTTGTTGTAATGGATGAACTTTTCCCGGAAAATAATTTGGTGCTGATGCATTGATATCATATCCTCTATAATGTAAATTTTTCCAAGAACCTGTTTTTAATTGTTCATGTGTTAATTGTGTAGCTTCATCCTGAATTTCTATTCCATCATCAATGATTTCTTGACCTAATTCATTAATTTTGTATTTGAAGTCCTGGGTTACGGTAATGTTGAATAAATCTTTCCTTTTTGTGAACTCTTTTTTGACTTCATCATATTCTTCAGGAATACTGTCAGAAGGTACTTGTTTATTATCTTTAATGAATTGTAAATATTTTACTTGAGGTAATTCATTTAAATCTACATTTTTACCGTCTTCACTAATGGATAAATTACCTTTGTCGATTTTTGCCCATCTATTACGCATTAATATTCCCATGGAAAAATTCATCTGTTGTTTAGATACGCCTGCTCTTTCTATGGTTTCATCTAAACTTACCACATCTTTACCTTCAGAAGAAAAATCCTGTAATGCTTTAAGAATTCTGTGTTCTGGCAAACCATTCGCCAAATATTCTTCACCTTCTTCAGATAAACTAATGTTTTCTGTTGAAAATTTATCAACAGTAATTATATCTTTACTGGCCAACATACCTGCAGCACTAGTAACTGCTTTCAAAGGCATATCTTGTCTTTCTGCTATTTCTTCAGGTGTTGCATTAATATCTTCCGATAATTCCTTAAGGAATTTTTTTTCATATAAATGTAACTCATTTTTAATTTTATCTAACATCAATTACCTCCCCCTTTATAATTTTATATTAGAATATTTATCAACTAAACCTACAAATAATGATGCTGCTGTAAAATCTGCGGTTGTTCCGGGATTATACTTTTTATTTATCAAATATTCGTCAAAATCTTTTAATTCTTTAAATCTTTCTTCCGTATTAATTTCAGTTTCTTTCAATATTCGTTTAGCCCTTTTGGAAACCGTGACGGCAACATCCTCCCCATATTTTCTACTAATTAAAGTATCTGGGACATTTGAAAGTAAAGTTAAAAATATTTCCAAAGTAACATCATTTCTAGAATATTCTTCTTCATACTTAGTAAAAGTAGGAAAACCATATTCCGAAATAATAGGTAATCCATTTACCAGTTCATATGAAATTTTATCATATTTTGCTGACATCTTTAGTAAATCATATACGTTTATTTGATTTTCTACAATTTCATTTAATGTATTACTATTATTAACATCATATTTTGATGTTTCATTCATTCCCCCAGCCTTAGCCAATACAATTGCCTTTGTTAAAGCTACTGCATCATCAGGTTGAGTATTTTTCATGATGATATCAACAATTTTAGGTAAGTTATATATATTTTCTGAATTATGTAAAGCTCCAAAACCGGCAGAAAGTGGAATCATAAGCATACTAATTCCTAAATTTGTATTAGTGTTTACAAGTTTATTTGTAATTTTTACAGTACGTAAAATTGCTTCACCCAAATAAATCTTATTTAATAGGTTTGGATAATACTTTGAAGCATTATATGCAACAATCTCAAGATTTTCTCTTAGAACACTTGCACTAATTAGAAAATCTTCGTAGGTCATATCCGTAAAATTTTGTGTTCTGTGAACATTTCCCGGCTTGGGATATCCACTTACTTCCAATAATGCAGCAATTTCACCGAACTGTGCAATATTACGATAATTTAGCATCAATCGAATCCATATCCTCCCTAGAACTTAATGATAAGTAAGTATAAAAATTATGAATAATAATTTATTATATTAAGATTTATGTATTTAATTAATTATTAAGTTATGTAAAAAAAGAGAAAAAAAAGTAGAAGAATTATTCTATACCCAATAATTGAGGTACAAAATAACTAATTATCATATCAGCACCAGCTCTTTTGATGCTTAACAAGGTTTCATCAAGTAAATCCCATGTGATATAACCTTTCTCAATACCTGCAGTTATCATAGAATACTCACCACTAACCTGATATGCAATAGTAGGCATTTTAAAAGTTTGTTTTACTTCACGTAAAACATCCAAATATGCTAAAGCAGGTTTAACAATTATAGCATCGGTCCCTTCCTGAACATCTAAATTGACTTCCCTAATTGCTTCATTGAAGTTTGCTGGATCCATCTGATATGATTTTCTGTCACCAAAACTAGGAGTTGAATCTGCTGCATCCCTGAATGGAGCATAGTAAGTTGAAGCATATTTTGCTGCATAAGAAAATATTGGTGTATTCACATAATCATTTGCATCCAATCCTTCTCTTATTGCTTTAACCCTACCATCCATCATATCACTAGGTGCAATAACATCAACACCTGCATCAGCATAACTAACTGCTATTTTAGACAGATATTGTAAAGTTTCATCGTTTTGAACATAATTATCCTTGATGATTCCACAGTGCCCATGATCAGTGTATTCACACATACAAACGTCCCCTAATACTACAAGGTCTGTCTGCTCTTTTAAACCTCTAATTGTTTGCTGAATAATACCTTCAGAATCATATGCACTACTTCCAACCTCATCCTTATGATCAGGAATTCCAAATAAAATTGTTGAAGTTAAACCACTATCTTCAAGAATACCTGCAAATTCTATGGCATCGTTAATAGAATATCTATATTGACCGGGCATTGTTGATATTTCTTCAGGTTCCCCATCCTTTGCTGATTCCTTAATGTAGATTGGATAAATTAAATCTTCAATACCTACATTTGTTTCACGAAACATTGCCCTAATTCTTTCATCTGTTCTCATTCTTCTCATACGTATATTTGGAAACATTATACCACCTTATTTAACTTTTTAAACATAAATAATCATAAATTACTTGAGCCGCATTAATACTAGTAGAATCACCTATAGTGTCTGATGAAACTTCCACCACATCCAAACCTATAGATTCTTTTTGAGATAAAATTCCAATTATTTCTTCCAAATCAAAAGGACTTATACCACATGGAGAAGGTGTACCTACAGATGGAGCATAAGCCGGATCCAATACATCAATATCAACAGTTATATAAATTGGTGATTCTATTTTTTTTAGATAATCCAATACAGTTTCAAAATTATTTTTAATATCATAATTAGTAAAATATGTAATATTATCCTGTTTCTTTACATAATCTAATTCTTCAAGTTCTGCAGATCTGATTCCTAATTGAATAATTTCCTTTGGTTGAAGTTCATGAATTCTTCTCAAAACAGTTGCATGAGAATATTTTTCATCAAGATATGTATCTCTCATATCAAAATGAGCATCAAGATGTACTATGGTTAAATTATGAAAGTAATCTTCATCATAATCATATATTGCCTTTAAAACACCATTAGTTATCGTATGTTCTCCACCAATAACGATTGGCTTAAGACCCATAGACAATACGGATAATACCGTATCTATAATCATCTCATTTGTTTTCTCATAATTTCCATTTGTTATATAAATATCTCCGATATCATAACTGTCTACAGTTAATGATTTATCAAAATGTAAATTATAAGTTTCAAAATTATATGAAGCTTCTCTTACAGCTTTAGGACCATATCTGGAACCGGATTTATAACTGGTTGTACTGTCAAAAGGTACTCCCATTATTGCATAACCTGATTCAAAATTATTCTGTTCAGGCATTTCGGAAGAAAATGCAAATTTCATCATATTTTCAGTGTAAAAAAACATGTAAATATCACTCAACAGTTGATTATTTTAATAATATACTAATATTACTCTATATATAATATTGGTTTTACACAAATTAAAGTTTTATATAAAAATAATTGGGAATAAAAAAAGTTGTAAAGGTAAAATTAAAAATCAAATAATGTAGTTTGTTTATATTTTTTAGTTTTTGATTCTTTTTTATCATTACCTTTATTTTCAGATTCTTTAGGAGCAGATTTTACAGACTCTTCTGATTTATCGATAATTTTAGCAGAGTCTTCTGATTTATTTTTAGTTTTGATGGATTTTTTATCCTTTTTAGTTTTTGAAGAAGTTAATTCGGAATTAATCGTATTTGAAACATCTTTTATTTCTGAGTTTTCTTCCATTAACTTTTTACTCTGTTTTTTATCCGTAGATTTCTTAGAATTTGATTGATTTTTTAATAACTGTTCTTTTTCTTTTTGAATTTCTTTTTCTTCTAATTCTTGCTGTTTTTGAAGTTCTTTAATTCTCTTCTTCTCCACAGAAGCAGGGATTTTACGAGAACGGAACAATTTTATCTCTTCATCATCAAGTTTAAAATATTCTTTGAAATCATAGGCTCTTTCATTATCTTCAAAAAGGATTTCATAAAAAGGAATATGTTTTTCCAATTCTTTAGGAGATGTATGTAATCTCTTACCCATTTTTTCTGTAACCAGTTCAACTAAATTCTTACGTTTTCTACTTTTAGACATTTTAGAAAAGATGGAGGAACCGGAGTATCTAGCAAACTTTTTATAGGTTTGTTTCTTACTGGCTGCAACACCCCTTCCCATGAATAAAAAGGCATATTTCCAATAAACATAGTTTTGTGTTCTGAATGCTCTTCCAAGATTCAAATCAGCCAATGCTATCATTTCATAAGCTTTAGCTATTTCATCTGTTCGTTCATATTCTTTAGGAATGTTTTCAGCAATGAACTCTATCAATAATGATGGTTGAGCATCAACACGCATAGCTTCAATAACATGTTCAGGATTCTTACTTTTTAAAACTGTACGAACAGTGTCAAAGATATTTTGTTCACCATCTTTTTGTGAAACAACAGATATACTGTCCATCGTAATATTTTTATCATTATCCACTATCGCTTCAAGACTAGTAATTGCAGAACGTAAATCACCATTACTCTGTTTACTTAACATTTTTAAAGCTTCAGGATCATAAGAAATACCTTCACTATCACAAATTCTTTTTAATTGTGCATTAATAGTGTTTGAATGAACCTTTGTAAATTTAATTGCTTGACATTTAGTTTTAATTGAAGTTAATCTTTTACTATAGGGATCATTTGCCATCATTATTAAAGGTTGTTTAGCATTTTTAATCGTTTCATTAATGGCCCGTACTCCCCCAGAATCATCACGTCCATTAATTCCATCAACCTCATCCATAATTATTAATTTATAACCTTCATGGAATAGACTTCTGGTTTTAGAGGCTTCACCTATAGTTCTTTTTATAATATCATAAGATCTTTTATCACTAGCATTTACTTCAATTGTTTCAGAAAAATATTCTTTTCCTATTAAATGAGCAATTGTTGTTTTACCAACACCTGGAGGTCCCATTAATAATAATGGTTTCTGAGGTTCACCCTTAGACCATTTATTAGCCCATACTTCTATTTCAGCTTTGATTTTAGCATTTCCAAGTACGTCACCTAAACTTTTAGGTGAATATTTTTCTACCCATTTCAATTTGATGCAACCTATTTAACTAATAAAAATTTACTTATTAACGCTTCTAATTGGAGCCTAGGATTTGCTCCTTCACGAATTCTATAATCACATTCACTCATATATTCCATCAACTTGACAAAGTTTTCCTCATCAATCAATCCTTCTCTTGACATTTCAGAAACTTCCTGATATAATTGAGTAATTAGATCATCACCACTTATTCCTTCAACAATTAGAATATCCCTCAATAAATCTCTTGCTCCCAAGAAGTCTTTATCAAGTGCTTTATTAATTATCTTTCTAACATCTTTTGGTTTTGCGCGACTAATTACTTCATATACTGTTTCTTCGGTTATTTTGTTATCATCAGTAGTTGATGCTTGTAAAATGTTAATTGAACGTCTCATATCTCCTTGAGTGAAGTACACTATATTTTCTAATGCTGTTTGATCTGCTTCTATACCTTCCTGTTCTGCAATATATTTCAATCGGTTAATGATTTCAAATGCTTTTATAGGAGCAAATCTAAAAATTGCACATCTTGATTGTATCGGATCAATGATTTTTGAAGAATAATTACATGATAATATAAATGATGAAGTCTTTGTGTACATCTCCATTTCACGACGAAGTGCTTGTTGAGCATCTTTAGTCATGTTGTCTACTTCATCCAAGAATATTATCCTAAACGGTGCACCTACTGCTTTTAATTTACAGAAACTTTTAATCTCATTTCTTACAGTGTCAATACCTCTGGCATCAGAAGCATTTAATTCTAAAAAGTTCTGTTGCCAATATTCACCCAACAGAGCCTTTGCTAAAGCTAATGCACAAGTAGTTTTTCCTACACCAGCAGAACCTGTAAACATTATATTAGGCATTGAATTTTCTTCGACATATCTTTTTAATCTTGAAACTATCTGGTCTTGTCCTACTACATCATCCAATGTTTGTGGTCTGTATTTTTCTACCCATGGAATATTCATAAATATTTCACCTATATCATATTATTTTTAAAATCCAACAAATAAATAAGCTAAAGAAAGTACAATAAGTGTAAGTACCAGTACAAATCCAAGTATTGTACTTACAACCTTAAATGGTTTCATGGAGTGGCCCCAATCATAAATCTAGTAATTGTTTTTTCTTAAGTTCAAATTCTTCTTCTGTAATGATTCCATCCTCTTTAAGTTCATGATACCTTCTGATTTGATCAACAGGATCCGGTTGCATATATGTTGAAACCTGTGGATTATCTGGGTTTTCAGAATTTAATTCATCTTGAATATTGTTTATTCCTGTAAACAATTGCTGTTTCATTTTACCTATTTCAGAAGTTATGTTATCAGTTGTAATAATATTGTTATCTGTTGAATCTGATGTTTCTTGTAATTGTTCAACAACAACATCTTTTTTAACTTCAGCTTCTGCTCCAATAGTTTTGTCATCTTTTGATTCTTCGCTTATTTCAGATTCAACATTTTCATCAGCTTCTGTAATAATTCTGTCAGAATCTATTTCCTTATCCACTATTTCATCATCAAAATCTTCGAAATCTTCATCATATTCTTCAACAATTGGTTCATCCAAAATTTCAGAATCGTCTTCAATATCCTGTGGACTATCTACAATAGGTTCATCTGGTTCAAAGATGATTTCATCGGAATCTTCAAAAAGTTCCAGATCTTCCAATTCATCAATTTCATCACTTTCTTGTGATTCTGCTTCTGGGATATCATTTTTTTGAGATTCTTCAGATACTTCAAGTTCATCATTATCCAGTTCTTCTAAAACTTCAAATTCGTCACCAGAATCATCTTCAATAATTTTTTCTAAATCTTCTTCAGATTCGGAAACATCAGCATCTGCTTTTGTTTCTACAACTTCTGGTTCATCAGAAATTTCATTTAAAACTTCTTTTTCTAAATCAACGTTCATATCGTTATTTAAATCATCGACAACTGACTCAAGTTCATCAAATTCATCTTCATTATTAAGCAGAGGTTTATTAACTCCCATATGTGAAGATCTTTTTTGTTCTTTTTCTAAATTTTTTACATCTAGGATAGTTCTATAAAAAGTTTCTAATTCATCGTCGTTGTTATCTACACCTGAAAGAATGTACTTTTTATGAGATATGCCTATTTCCAATTTTGGTTCTGATATGAAATTACCTTTCTTATAACTCAAATAAGTTATAGCAGATACGGATTCAATTATTGGATTTTTACCTTCATATGAATCAAATATGATTTTATAAGATTCCATCCTAGCTGATGCTTTCCCATATCCGTTTACTTTGACTACTCCAACTCCCTCACCATTTTCAATGAAAGGAAGCATTGATTTATTAACTTCTGTTTTACTAAATAAAGACATGTTTACACCTATTTATTTTTTAATTATTTTAACTTCTTTATTGTTTTCAACTATTACTGTCATCATATCTTCTGCATAGACCGTTTTTTCAAATATTTCTTTAGCTTCTTCTTCTAATACTTCAGATGTTGTATATCTATTTGATAAATGAGTCAATATTAACTGTTCAACATTAGCGTTTTTTGCAATTAAAGCTGCATCTTTCGCTATTGTATGTCCATTTTCCAAAGCTTTATCCCTAAATTCTTCAGAAAATGTAGCTTCATGAATTAGAACATTCACATCTTTAGCAAAATAAATCATATTTTCTTGAGGTATTGTGTCTCCACTATATACTAACTTAACACCAATTCTTGGGGGACCAAGTACTTGTTCTGGAAAAATTGTTTTACCATCCACCACCACAGATTCTCCTGCCTGTAACTTTCCAAACAAAGGACCTGGTGGAACACCCAATTCAATTGCTTTAGGTCTCAAAAATTTCGGTTGCTTAATTTCTTCAACTTTATAAGCATAATTTGTTACTGTATGCTTCATTTTCATAGCCCTAATTAAAAAATTATTTTGTTGATAAATTACAACATCATCATCCATAATTTCATGAACATTTAATTCATAAGAAATGGCAAAATAACCTAAATTTTTAATATGTTCTATTAAATTAGCTATTCCGACAGGACCATAAATATTCAACGGTCTTGTTCTTCCACGAAAAGCTAAAGATTGAATAATACCAGGCAATCCCAAAATATGATCCCCATGCAAATGAGTGATGTATATATCATCAATTTTCATAGGACTAACTTGAGCTTCCATAATTTGTTTTTGAGTACCTTCACCACAATCAAAAAGAACTGTCCTATCATATATCTTTAATACGATAGCTGCATGATTTCTAGTTTTTGTGGGTATTGCAGAGGCTGTACCCAAAAAGGTTAATTCAATTATTTTTATACCCCATTTTTGATTTTGTAATTTTAATAAACAATTAAATTACTATATATTTATATTTATACTTCATATTTTTAATATTTTAAATATTCTGTTTAATAAAAAAATTTTATTTAATTCTTATATTAAAAATGTTAAAAAATAAATAATCATTAATTACATAGATAGAAAATAAAACTCTATGGAACGTGTGTTTATGACAATTTTTAGTGATAATAGAATTATAGAAAATGTATATGATGATATAGGATACGAAGATATTACAACAAATAGTTTAATACCTGAAAACAAATGGGCTCAAGCAGAAATTTTATGTAAAGAAGATGGAATTTTAGCTGGAATGGATGTAGCTCATTATATCATTAATGAATTTGGTTTAAATATATCCAGTTCATTTTTGGATGGAGAAGATATCCACAAGGGAGATGTGATTTTAGAGTTTGAAGGAAAGGCAAAAGACATCTTGATGGTAGAAAGGAGTATATTGAATTATTTGATGCATTTAAGTGGTATTGCCACATTAGTTAAAAACACTTGCGATAGAGTTAAAGAAGTAAATCCTAATGTTAAAGTTGCTTGTACTAGAAAAACAACACCCGGCCTACAAAAATTAGAAAAAAAAGCTGTGGAAATAGGTGGTGGAGATACACATAGATTCAAATTAGATGATTGTGTTCTAATTAAAGATAACCACATCCAAGTAGTCGGTGGAGTTATAGAATCAATAGAGTTAGCTAAAGAAAATGTCAGTTTCACAAAAAAAATCGAAATTGAAGTAGAATCCGAAGAAGATGCTGTTCGTGCAAGTATATTTGGTGCAGATATTGTAATGCTGGACAATATGACACCAAAAGAAATATCCTCTGTTTTAAATACTTTAAAAGAACGAAGATTAAGAGAAGATGTGATTATTGAAGTAAGTGGAGGTATTAATCCCGAAAACATACTTAATTATGCTGAATTAGATGTTGACGTCATATCCAGTGGTTTTATAACCAACAGTGCAAAATCATTAGATTTAAGTTTAAATATTATTTAGTTCCAATATTTTATTTTTTTTAGAAATTTTTTTCCTTATCTTCTAACCTTATTTTTGAAAAATAACCTTTATACACCTATATAATTCAACTTTTTTTTAGAAAATTTTACTCTTAAAATTAATTAAATTGAATATAGTGTAAACTAAAATCATTCATGTTTAATGAAAATACATATATATTAATCATAGAATCCATAATTTTAACATCACATTTATTAACTAAAAGAGATAAATATATTATTACAATTATTGATAATTTAAATAATAATTTTAAAATAATAAGTGAAAAGTGATTATATGGCAGAATTTGAAGAAATTAATGAAATTGAAGAAACTGAATTAGACACAATAGAAACTGAAGGAAACGTTGAAGAAATCGAAGAATATTTAGATGAAGATGATGAAAAATTACCATTTGCTAAAGCAGAAGTTGTTCGATTAATGAAACAACACTTAGACGATGATAAAATGATAAGAGAACGTGTAAAAGTTGAAATGAACAAATTTTTAGGCGACGTTCTAGCAAATGTATGTAAACAATTAAATGAATACCCATATTCAACAGTAGAATATGAAATGCTAAAAGAATCAACATATCCTTACACAAATATCGAAAGAATTAACGAAGAAAAAATCAGAATTTTAAAACACCTGGATGCTATCAAAGCTGATTGTGATGCATTAAGTATGGATGTTAAAGCTACATTAAAAATTAATGATAAACCAAACCAAGAAGATGAAGAAGACGATTTATTCTAAATCGTTTTAATCATATCACCTCCCCATTTTCACTAACACAGTTACAATTTTTTTAATATTTATAGTTACAAACATATTAATAGAAAAAATATGGTTGAAAACTATGAAAACAGATATTGAACATTTACCTATTTCTATTGGTGGACCCATTCTTGGAATAGCCGCTATGGGAAATTTATTGTACGATTTTTTTCCACATAGCCGAGAAGTTTGTGGTTTCATTTCAGCATTATTATTCATATTAGTAATTATTAAATTGTATAAATATCCCAAATATTTTAAAGAAGATTTGGATAACCCAGTACTAGCAAGTATTATTGCCACATTATCTATGGCTTTAATGTTAATTTCAAATTTCATTTATCCTTATATGGGTTACTCAACTGCAATTTCATTATGGATTTTTGCTGTTTTAATCCATATCTGTTTTGTTATAAATTATATAATTAAATTCGTATTACACTTTGATATAACAGATTATACTGCAGGATCATTCGTTGTGTTTGCAGGAGTTCAAATGATTGCAATAACTGCCCCAACATTTCATCAAGAATTTATTGGAACGATAGCATTCTGGTTTAGTTTCATATGTGTAATCTTAGTATTCTTAGCAATTTCTTACAGATACTTAACTATTTCAGTACCTGAACCAACAAAACCAGTCATAGGAGTATATGCAGCACCATTTAGCTTATGTGCTGTAGGTTATCTTGCATCTGTCAGTCCAAATAATTTTTATTTAGTAATATCATTTTATGTAATTACTAAAATACTTTACATAATGGTTCTTTGTAAATTCATACAATATTGGAAACTACCCTTTTACCCAACGTATGCTGCTTATACATTTCCCATAGTAATAAATGCAGTAACGACCTTATTTACAATGAAATATTTATCTAAAATAGGGATTGTTTTACCATATATGCAATATGAACTAATCATAGAAATAATTATTGCAATTTTGTTAGTTTCATATGTATTAGCACATTTCATAATTAATACATTTGAAGTTCCAAGAATAAGAGATTAAAATATTTCTTTTTAAATAATATTTAAAGTAATAAAAAATAGTAAAAAAAGGAGATTAAATAAATTCAACTAATTCTTCAATACTTTTTCTATCAGTTCCTCTTGGTTCGGCATTAGGATATCCTAAAGGAGTCAATAAAACTGGTTCATATTCATCAGATAAATTTAACATTTCTGTTAAAGCTTCTTTATTAAAAGCAGCAATATAACAAGTGCCCAATCCTAATTCTGTAGCTTCCAAGATTATGTGATCCATAACAATTGTTGCGTCAATATCCCCCAGATTTTTACCATCATATCTTGTCCATGCATCTGAAGCTTTTGAAACTACTGCAATGATGTAAGGTGCTTCTGTAAACCAATCCCATTTTCCTACTTCTTTCAATTCATCTATATGTTTTTTTGTTTCAATAACATATATTTTGAAAGCCTGAGCATTTACCCCCGTAGGTGCAACTTGTGCAGCCCTTAATACTTTATTTAATTTTTCATCCTCTACCTCTTTATCAAGATATCCTCTTACACTATATCGTTTTTCCATAACATCCAATATTGACATTATTCTACCTCACTTTGATCAAATGTAGCAAAACCTGTCTGTAACTTTTCTGCTTCTTCGGGTGTTAAAATTTCTTTATCAACATCATCATCATCAATTACACTATTACCAAAAGGATCCTCCAATATCAATAGTGCAGACATTTCACCCATTTTAATTCTTGTTAAATAATCAATTATATCTAAAGCTTTATCTTGTATATCAGGATCTATTTCTTCACCTTCAAGTTTAATTGCACGTAATACTGCACTTTCGAACCTATTTAAGATACCTTCAACATTTGAAACATAACCCTGTGATTTTGGTCCGGGTTCAACTTTTAAACCCAAATCAGGAATAGAAATAGTTGCTGTCTGTGACTTTGCAACCCTGGAACTTAGTTTTGTACTGTCTATTTTTAATTTGAACCTCATTGGCTCATTATGTTCTAAAGAAATACTATCTGATGATTGGTAACCACAGTTTTTACAAGAAACTGCAGTTTCTAACATATCCCCAAAATAAGGAATATTATCCGTTCGATTGGTTATTTCTAAAGTTTTCTCTCCACCACAAACAGGACAATCCGAATACATGATTTCATTATTATAAACAATATTATCTTTAGTCATATGAATCAATTCTACTAGTTATCTATGATAATTTTTATTTGTTTTTAATTAAATTTTTATCTATGATTAAATTATTTTCATCCAATTCTTTGATAATCTTATTTAAACTTTCTCTATCCGGAGCAGAGATATGATGACTATGAATATTATTGGATAAGTCATATAGTTTAGCCAAGGATTCCTTCTTTTTCGAATCTGCTTCAGGACCCTTAATTGAATCATCATCATAGTCATCTATAGTTCGAACCAATGGTTCTTTAAATTCCGGAATATAATAAGAAATATTAGTTATTTTACCACCATGTTTTGTAATTATTTCCCTTTCCAAATCAATTAAATCAACAGAATGTTTTACAAATATATCTTCGGACACTTCATGAATACTTTGTAATATTTTTTTCAATGTTTTATCCATATTCTTATTATTTATCACAGGAACTGACATGGATTTAGCTTTAAAAATTAGATAATCATTAATTATCCTATTTTCCCTAAAGTAATCCAATTGTGCTCCACCTCTTTTTATTGCAATAGCTCTTGAAATAAAACGTTCCTGATGAGCTTCTTTATCTGCTGTTAAAATAAAAAAGTAAACATTTGCCTCATTTTCAAATTGTTTTATATCAAGTAATCCCGGAACTAAATGAACTCCCTCAATAACAATAGAATCCTTATCTTTAACAGAACGTTTAATAACTTTTTCAATTGCAGGAATTACAAAAGATGCATGTTCTTCAAAACCAGCTTCTATAAGTTTTTCTTCACTTTCATAGTTAAAAGAATCCCTTAATGTAGTATAAGCATCATATGAAGATTTATGTAAAGCTGGAGCATAATCAGGACCAATAATTCCCCTAACTATTTCCCTTATAAAATCAGTTTCTATCAAATATTTTATGTTTAATTTATTTGATATTTCAGAAGCAATTGTGGATTTACCTATACCAGAAGCAGATCCTATTAAAATTACATATGGTTTCATAATACCACCCAATAATAAAAAAAATCAAAAAAAGAGAGTTTATTTAAAAAAAAAATAAACTTAAACTATAATATTTCTACATCCACTTTTTTACCTCTGATTTTTGGAAGAGTAATTGTTAATTCATTGTCTTCAAAGGAAGCTTTAACTTCTTTAAGGTCAACTTCTACTGGTAATGGAATGATATTTTTAGTTTTTCCTGAACAACGTTCTTTTCTTAAAATTTTAACATCTTCATCCTCACTTATGTACTCAGGGAAGTCCATTTCGATTTCTATAGTGTCCGTAGACATTTTTACTGAAACATCCTCTTTAGATACTCTTGGTGCATCCACTTTAATTACTAAATTATCTTCATATTCAAGTAAATCAACTGCAGGTTTGTTTGCTTTATATTCTTCTAAAGTTTTGTTCCATTCGGCTTGTCTAGATTTTAATGTGGATACAACATCATTAAACATTTTTTCAGCAATATTTTTTGTTTCTTCAACTGTTTCTTTTCCATAAACTTTGTAATCAAACTCTTCAGATTCATTTTCAGAAGTTTTTTCTTCACCGTCACAACAGCATTCTTCATCAGCATTTTTTTCTTCATCGTTACAGCAGCATTCTTCTTCTGCTTCGTTAGTTGTAGTAGTTTCTTCGAATTCTTTTGTTTCTTCAATTTTTTCTTCTTCGTCTTTTTTTGAATCTACATATACATTTTCCATGGATATCATTCCTATTTTATACTTGAAAAAAATATAATTTAAAAATTATATAATTAATGATTTATCAATGAATTATATAAACATTTCGAGAAAAAGTATAATAAAAAGAAGGTGTGGAAATTTGAAGACTAATCTTTTCTATGTCTTCTACGTAAATTATATTCAGTAAACTGATCTTCTTGAGCAAATTCTTTTCCCATATCCTGAATTAATTTTTTTATTTCATCAATTTTACTCAAGTCATTTATACTTGTTTCAAAAATTGGATCATCTATTTTTTCTGAATATTCTTCAATAACGCTTTTATCATCCAATAAATCCGTTTTGTTGAATAAACAAATCATTGGAGTTTCAAATACTTTTTTAATTTCTGAATAAAGTAAATACTGGTTTTCCATATAGAAACCTGAAGTTTCAGATGGATCAAATATATAAATAATAATATTACCCAGATGTTCCAAAGCAGCTATAGCATTTAATTCAATTTCATTCATATCATTGATTGAACGATCCAATAAACCAGGAGTATCAATTATTTGATATTGCCTATACATCATTTCATAATTACCAATCTGTAATCCCTGAGTTGTAAATGGATAATTTGCAACTTTAGGACTGGCATCAGTAATATTATTTAATAAAGTAGATTTTCCTACATTTGGAAAACCTGCAATAACAACTCTGACAGCATCAAAATTTATATTAGGCATGTGTTTTAACTCTCTTTTAGCAAAATCCAGGAAATCTAATTCATCACTAATACGTTTTACAACAGAAACAATCCTACCGTATGCTTCTTTTCTAATAGGTATTGCACTTAAAGAATCAGATTTTCTTATTTTACTGGTGTATTGTGATTCTATTTGTTTTAAAACACCTAACGCCCAAAAAACAGCACCCAATGAATGTTTATATTGGTCTACACCAACTACAATATCTATGTAATCCTGATAAAACTCAGGTAATTCCTCAATAATTGGAGTTTCAGTAACAATCCTATTAAAAGTACTGTTGATTACTTCACAGGCTGTTTGTACCCTAACTTCTTCAATTCTCATACCTTTTACACGTGGATGTAATTTTGAACTTCTTACTTTTGATGCTGCCTTACTTGCTCTATTAAAAGCCTTGTCTATAATTTCATCAGGTGTTGGTATATTTGGTAATTTCATATTTCAGCCTCCTATGTTTCTTCAAATATTTGTGCTTGAAAACTATAAATTTTAGTATTTTCCTCTTTCCATGCGTCACCGTATAATCCTGCTTTGTAACATAAATTCTCCAAAAAAGTTTTCATATCCCAATTTTGTTCAATTGGAACCTGTGGTAATAATAATCCTCTATGATAACCATTTTCTATAATTAAACCATCACGTCCAACTTTCAGAACATCTAAATACTCTTCAAAAGTATCAACTTGAACTAGTTGGGGTTTAGTTAATACACTTATTTCAATTTTTACTTTTTCGAATTCATTCAAAGACAATGGATTAAATCTTGGATCTTCCACTGCAGCTGCGATAGACACATCAAGAAGACCCTCTATTAATTCCATATATGGTTCAGGATAACCGATACAACCTCTCAGATTAGAATTTATGGATAAAGTAACAAAAACTCCCAATTTTTTATGAAAAATTTCAGGCAGTTCATTTGTACAAAAATATTCTCCGCCATTCAAATATGTGGCAATATTATCTCTTGCTATTTTAATAAGTAACTGTCCTTCTTCCAATGTTAACTGATCTTTTAACATTTTATTGAACTCCACCAACAGTTGCTCTACTTACTCTTATATGTGGTCCACCATCACCGACAGGTACTGTTTGACCATCTTTTCCACAAAATCCAACACTTAAATTAAAGTCAGAACCTACCCCTGTTACATTGTTTAAAATATCCAAAGTAGTTCCAGATAATGAAACATCACGTAAATGAGTTCCTAATTCACCTTTATCTATATAATATGCTTCAACAGCATTAAATTGGAAAATTCCTTTACCTGTATCAACTTGTCCTCCACGTGAACCTTTTAAATAAATACCATTAGGTATGTCTTCAATTAACTCATCAAATGATGAATCACCTGGTTTAATATATGTATTACTCATACGTACCAACGGTTTGTTACTTACAGATGATCTTGCATTACCACTTGAATCACCCTCACCTACTTTACTAGCTGTTTCACGTGAACTTAATACTGATGTGAAAATACCATCTTTTACCAAAGTAGTCTTTTCTGCTTTTGTACCTTCAACATCATAAGGATAATAACCAAAACCTGTTTCTATAGAAGCATCATCAATAACCGTGATTAAATCGGAACCGATTTTTTGTCCAAGCCTGCCTTTTAATATTGAATCATTTTGTAATATGATATCTGCTTCAGAAGCATGTCCTAATGCTTCATGAATAAACACCCCTGCAAGTTCCGGATCTAAAATTACTGGAAAATCACCTGATGGAGGTGTTTTAGCATCCAATAGACTAATTGCCTTTTCGGATATTCCGGTAGCAAATGCTTCCAAATCGGCATCTTCAACCACTTCAAAACCATTTACTCCACCCAAACTTTTATGTCCTATCTGCATGACTTCACCATTTGAAGCAACAGCATTCATTGATAAGACAGTTCTGTTGTTATCACTTAAAATATTCGTACCTTCTGAACTGATTATTAAATCCGAAGATTGTGATTCAGACAAAGAAATATTAGTACTTTGTATTTGATCCGTTTGAGCAATTTTATTCAATTCCTTCATTGTTTCAATCTTATCTTCTATTGGAATATCTTCAATTTTAATTTTAGCCTTAGATTTAACTATATCCGCCTCCGGATTGGTAGGAGTTAACTTTACATCACTTTTTAATTGATTTGCTAACATAGTAGCATTTTCAGCAACTTGTTCTACCTTATCAATTTCACTAGTATAAGCGGAACCCCATGCACCATTTTGTAATACTCTTATCCCAATAGCATAGTTAATTCCTGTGTCTATATTATCTATTTTTCCATCTTTTAAGATTACTGAGTTACTAATTGAATTCTTGACGCGTATATCTGCATATTCTACTTTTCT
>JAEEGL015582814.1_pt1 | contig 30632 bp, 17 predicted proteins | sample 9134231 | NCBI WGS metagenome assembly JAEEGL01 (sample SAMN16246548, study PRJNA631951) | gut metagenome | biome: gut microbiome; feature: rumen; material: fiber-attached | host: Bos | place: Iran: Karaj | collected 2018-10 | reverse complement strand
GAGGATCAGCTCCGCGAGGCTGCCAAGCTGGCCGTCTGCAAGATCAACATCGATTCCGATATCCGTCTGGCGATGACCGGCAACATCCGCAAGTATTTTGCCGAGCATCCCGATCACTTCGATCCGCGCCAGTATCTCAAGCCCGCCCGTCAGGCAGTGAAGGATATGGTCGCGCACAAGATCGTTCACGTCCTCGGCTCCGACGGTAAAGCCTGAACTTTTTATCGTTCGAAGTAGTACGGAGGTGGGAAAAGATGGGCTTACATTCAAACTATAAAGAACGCCCGCAAACAAATCAGATAAAGAACAGAGAGATGCCCAAGAGTCTTCTTGTCGTTCGTCTTGTTATCGCCTCGGTCATTTTTGCGGTCTCCGCCGCCGTCGGCATGCCTGCGGTCGTAAAGGTCATTCTGCTGGCCCTGGCCGCGCTCGTTGCGGCGTACGACGTCATCCTTGAAACGATCGACAGCGTTGAAAGCGGCGATTATTTTGCCGCGCCCATCGTGATCGTATTCGTCGCCGTGATCGGCTTTGTGATCGGCTATGCGATCGACGCAACCGCTATGGTCATCCTTTTCAAGGTCGGACAGATCCTGATCGAATACGTGAAGGACCGCACGCTGCTTTCCGCGGAAGAGCTTCTGCGCTACCGTGACGAGGACGAAGTTTCCCGCACCATCGACACGGCCGGAAAGCCCGGAGCAGGGGAGCTTGACTGCGGCGCCAGGATCGAATCGGCCGCTTCCTTCGTGCTGAAGATCCTGCTTGGCTTTGCGGTGCTCTTTGCGATCCTCGCGCCGCTGCTCACGCATCTGACGGTGCGTGAATCCATTCGCCGCGCGCTCTCGATCATGGTCGTCGCCACGCCGCTTTCCGCGGTGATCTCGATCCCTCTGGTCGGTCTTGTCGGCATCTTTTCCGCCTCCCGTTTCGGTGTGCTCTTCGGTAAAGCGAGCTCGATTGAAAAGCTCTCAGACGTCAGGACGCTTGTCATCGACAAGGCGGGCGTACTCGCGGAGGAGTGCCCGAAGCTGCTCTCCGTTCAGTCCGATATCATGGACACCGGCACATTTCTGACCTTTGCGGCGCACGCCGTTTACTATTCCGAGCAGCCGATCGCGAGAGTGCTGGCCAACGCCACGGACGGCGAATACAAGCTTGAAGTCGTCAGCAATTTCAAAGAATTGCCCGGCTACGGCGTCGAGGTCGATATCGGCAGCGCGCACGTCATCTTCGCCACCAAGGAGCTGTTCATCAGCAGGGGAGAGGCCGTTCCCTATGAGGGAGAGAATCCGGACGCCCTGAACTATTACATGATGATCGCCGGCCGCTATGTCGGCCGCGTCGCGATCTCCAATTCTGCGCTCGACTCTGCCGATCAGCTTGTACCCGAGCTGAAAAAGGCCGGCGTCGAGAAATGCATCCTCGTATCCGAGGACGGCAGAGAGGAGCTTGCGTCCTTTGCCAGACGGCTCGGCTTTGACGACGCTTACGGCGAGCTTGACGTTGAGAAGAAGCTTTCTCTGATCGCGCACGTCTGCGAACGCGATCCCGGCGGAAAGATGTACGTCTATTCCAGCGGGATCGAATCCCACAGCAAGGCCGACGTCGACGTACGGGTCAGCAAGGCGGGGAAGTATGCGGACGCTCTTGTCAATCCGAACAGCGTCAATCAGCTGCCCTTTGTTTTCCCGATCGCCCAAAGGCTTCGCGCCGTTTCTTCAGAGAATGCGATCTTCGCCATGGCGATCAAGGCGATCCTCGTTTTTCTGAGCATCAACGGCTGGTGCAGCATCTGGTTTGCCATGTTCATCGACTGCGCGGCCGCCATGTTCACCGAGCTCAATGCGATCCGCGTGACCAGCGAGCCATTGTTCAAGGGCCTGCTCAAGACTCGCGAAGAGGAAGAAGAGTACGAAGAGGAAGAATAAAGAATAAAGCTTTATTGCCGGGGAAGAAGAACTCTCCGGCAATATGCTTTTCTTATAAATCTCGCATAATATAGATTTAACGAGATTTTATACTGGATTTTTCGTCCGGGATGTGTTATGATCATCCCGTGGACACCGAACGCTCTTTATGCGCCGGATCAGCGTTTTCACTTATGGAACGGCCTGTCTCTTTTCAAACGGCTTTATTATTGTACATCTGATCCGTCCGGCTCCGATCAATGATACGTTCATAATACTATTTCAGCATTCGACGCACGCTCGATACGCATACGCCGATCTCGCTTTTTTATCGCGTCCCAAACGCCGGTTTCCAGCAAATACAGGCTTCGCTTTTGATCTGAGTATCGTTTTTATTCTTTCTGTTCGCTGCAGAAGCTTATCTGAGATGCGTCAAACGCCTTTTCCGCCGTCTTGTCCCGCGAAAGCCCTCCGTCCTTCAGCGGCGATATCATGACGTTCCGCGAAAATCTCATCCTCAATTTTATATATTGATATATTGTGAAATATTTAACTAATAAAGGAGTTCCCCATGAATCTCGATCAAATCAACGATATTCCCGATATCCTGATGGAGTTCCTTGAGTATCACTCGACCGTACGCGGTCACTCAGACCGGACTGTTATGGCCTATTACACAGATCTCAAGATCCTCTTTCGCTATCTCAAGCAGCGGCGCCGCCTTGTCCCCCGCGATACGCCCTTTGATGAGATCGACATCACGGATATCGACCTCGATTTTATCAAAGCGATCCGTATCGAGGAGCTCTACAAATATCAGTCCTTCTCTCCTGAATACATCGGCGAAAACCGCTCGCTTTCGGCCGCAAGCCGTTGCCGCAGAACGAGTTCCGTGAAATCCTTCTTCAATTATCTCACCTCGAAGCGTCATCTTCTGGACTATAACGTCTGCCAGGAGCTTGACATGCCCAAGCGCCAGGCCTCGCTGCCGAAGTATCTTGAGGAGGAAGAATGCGAGCGCCTGCTCGCCGCCTGCGACGGTCCCTTCGTTTATCGCGACTATGCGATCCTGATGCTTTTTATTTCCTGCGGACTGCGCGTTTCCGAGCTCGTTTCGCTGAACGTCCATGATATCTACGAGGATCATCTGCGCGTTCTCGGCAAGGGCAACAAGGAACGCGTCGTATTCTTTGCCGACGGCTGCCGTGAAGCCATCGACGATTATCTCGCCGTAAGGAACAGCGAAAAAGTCCCGGAAAAGGACAAAGACGCGCTCTTTATCAGCCAGAAGAACTGCCGCTTCGGCGTGCGCGGCGTGCAGCAGATGGTCGAGAAAAAGCTCAAGCTCGCCGGCCTGGATGCGACGCGCTACTCCCCTCACAAGCTGCGTCACACGGCAGCCACGCTGATGCTGAAAAACGGCGTCGACACGCGCGCGCTTCAGGAAGTCCTCGGCCACAGCAATTTGAATACGACGCAGATCTACACCCACCTGGACAATGCTTCCCTGCATGAGGCAGCGATGGCAAACCCGATCGGCCGCCGCAAGCGTTCCGGATCTGAAAAAGAATAATTGAACTTTTCGCCTAAAAACAAAGCTATTTTTGCAAGAAATCAGAGTAAAATATAATAAAAATCAAGGCTCTCGGAGTTATCCGAGAGCCTTGACGCTTGTGATTTGGTTTTGCCTTACTCCACTATGAAGCTGAAGTAGACATTGTCGTTTGCGGAATCCTCGTCGATCGAGAAGACGACGCGGTAGGTTCCCTTCGGGATATCAGAGCCGAGCGAGATGCTGACCGTGTTCGTTTCGGGATCGATCGTACCGATCGTGATGCCGGCCGCAGCGTCTGCGAACGAGGCCAAAGCGGTCTGCTTCTGGACCTTGATCGCGATCATGTCGATCGTCACGTTCTCATAGCTCAGCGTGAAGTTGAGCGTATTCGCCGCGCCGGTCTTGTAAACGATCCGGACCGGCTTCGTCACATCAAGGCTCGGCAGAGCCGGAGCATTGACGCTCAGCGCCTGGCTTTCGATCACGTTGCTGACGATGCAGTTCGTGCAGTTGTAGGCCTCGCTGCCCGCGCAGAGCCTCCAGGAGATCTGATAGTTCCCTCCCGGCAGGCCGGTGAAGCTGTAGGCATACGCGCCGATGAGATCCGCACCGTAATTGCCGAGTTCGAAAGCGATCTCCTTCTCGCTGATCCACACGCCGTTGATCGAGTCGTTCAGCGCGGCGGCGGCGTTGAGCGGCACACGGCCGTCAAGACCGGAATCAATGGAAGCAACGAGATAGACCTTTCCGGCGGAGTATCTCCAGTCGCCGCCGGGATTGGCGGTGACTTTCACGGTATCCGCGGCCTGATACTCGATCGCGCCTACGGAGCTGCCGCTCAGCGTGTAGCTGACGTCGTCAAGTGCAAGCGTGTTGCTGGTATTGACGATCAGCGAGAAGCCCACCTTGACGTCGCTCACGGCTGTCGCGTCGGCGTCGCTGAAATCAGCGCTGAGCAGGAATTCCTCGTTGCCGTCCGCGATCACGGCAAGCGCGGGAGCCGAACCGGAAGCGGTGCCCATCCTGGTGAAGTCGGAGAACTTCACAGCGGATACGCCGCCGGCGGGAACGGTGTAATAGTAATAGCTGTTGGGCGTTCCCTTCAGAGCGAGCGTAAGCTTTGTTCCGGCGGGAAGCGTGTACGCCTCGAATTCGTGCGTGCTTGCGTTCTCACGGGAGAAATCGACCTGATAATCTCTGTTCGAGATCCTGCCGCCGGAGCTTTCCAGACGCGCCGTCCAGGCGTCGTCTGTCAAGACGGTCACGGTCTCGTCCTCACCGGTGAAGAACTGGAACACTCTGTGCTCGGTGATATACGCCTTGCCCTGAGCGACCAGCCACACATGCACCAGCAGCGTGTCGGTGGTGTCGGCGGGATCGGTCGGCGTTCGCTCGCTCGAGGCCGTATTGCCCGCCAGGAGCGTCTTGCCGTCAAGCCCGGCGGGGACCTCGACCGAATCATCGTTCACCATCAGCGCGAGCTTCTGCGTTCCGTCCTCGCTGAGGATGTACCAGCAGGAGAACACCGGATCGTCGTAAGGATCGGGAATCGCCTTCAGGACCGTCACGACGGAGTCGAGCGTTTCCGTACGCAGGACCGTGGGCTGCTTCGCCGGATCGATCGTCCAGCCGTCCAGCAGATCCACATACTCGAGTCTGTAGTGATCCTGCACCATCTTGTGGGAATAGCTGCTGCCGTCCTCGATGACGACGAAGGTGAAGGTGTCGTTCTGTGCGCCGAGCGCGCCGAAGATATCAGCCGTTACGGTCGTTCCGCCCTTGATGGTCACGGTCGTTACAACGCCGTCCAGGCCGGTGCTGCCGAGCTTCCCGGCGTCGCCGACGGTGGCGATCACATTGTCGAGCGTCATGTTGCCGCCGACCTTAAGATCGGCAAACGCAGTCGTTCCGCCTTCGCCGGCGTACGCGCCGGTGAGATTGCCGCCCTTCTGGGCAAAGCTGCCCTTCGTTTCGACAAAGCCGCCCTGCAGATCCAGCGTGTATCTGTCGTCAGCCGCCGCATCCTTGCTTTCCACGCTCAGCGTGTTGGCGTCAGCGATCGTGGTCGTACCGGTAACGGTCAGATCGCCCTTGAGGATCACGTTAATCTCATCGTGCGTATCGGTAAACGAGGCTGTATCAAGCGTCACAGCCGTGTTGCCGCTGGCCGCGTGGGGCTGCTTGACGGTGATCGTCGCATTGTCCGCAAGAGCCGAGACCGTCAGATCGTTCGCCGTCTTGCCCGGCTTGTCCGTGGTGTTGAGCTCTTCGAGCAGCAGGTACTTGAGGCCCGCGTGGCTGTGCGTGGCGGCGTCCTCGCCCTCGCCCTGCGTGATGCCGGAGGCCGTGATCGTCATGTCGCCGTTGCTGACCTCAACGACCTGCGTGTTGTTGATCGTGACGTCGGACTTCGCGTCCATGATCTTCATCACGCCGGTGTAGAGCTCGCTCATCGTGCCGTTGTTGAGCACCTGGATCGTGCTGTTCGTGACGGTCGTATAGTTGTCGCCGTCCGCACCGATCATCGTACGTTCGCCCTTATTGACAAGATAGATCGTGCTGTCCGTAATGTTGAGGGCGATCTGCGCGTGGATCGGATCGGGTACCATGACGTTGGCGTTCGTGCTCTCGCCGATCGTGCAGCCGTTCAGCGTGACGGTCTTGCCGTCGATCGCATGGGAACCGGTTTGCACAGATCCGCTGCCGACCTTGACGGTCGTTCCGGACACGGAGACCGAGCTGACGCCCGAGCCGCCGATCCAGGCGCCTCTGTACTGGCCGGTACCGATCGTTTCCTTAACGCTGACGGCGCAGTTGCTGATCGTGATGGCGCCGTGATCGGTCGCCGAGGGATCCTGCGCGGCGGGACCGATGCCGGAGGGGCCGCTGTCGTTGCCGACCATGGAGATCTGAAGATCCAGATTGCTCAGATCGATCGCACCGTTCGCGGGCGAAGCGGCGGAGCCGCCGATCGCGGAGCGGTATTTATCGGAGCTGTAGTTCGGAGCAAGCGCGATCTTTGTTCTGCCGCTCTCCCCTGCCGTCTTGCTCTGCATCGACAGGCTGGAGGTCTTGGGAACAAGGATGTTCTTGAGGTTCAGGCCGTACGCCTGATTGTTCCCCTGCGTGGTGAGCGTGACGGTCGTGCCGCCCTCGAGCTCGATGGAATCATCGCTCGTGATATACAGGTTGCCGAGCTCGACGGTCTTACCGGTGAAATCACCGCTGATCGTCAGCTTGTTCGCCTTGTCCGGGTTGGTCTCGGGGGCTTCCTGCTCGGCGAGATCGTTCGCGTTCTGCAGGATCACGTAATCGCCGTGCCAGGCGCGCACAACGCCGTTCTGCTCGAAGGTGTAGCCGTCGGAACCGCGCGTGATATCGATGCTGCCTTCGTCGAGATAGAGCGTCTGCACGTCGCTGTACTTCACGCGCACGTCATAAGCCGGCATACGGAAGCTGTACACGCCGCCGTCCACGGTGATGAAGGCCTCCGTTCCGCCCGCGGTGAGCGGATCGGTGCTGTCAAGGCGGAAGCTCTTGGCAAGCGTATCGGTCCCCTTCTCATACAGCTCGATCGTGATGAACTCGGGATACTGCGAGCCGCTCGGCGTGATCGTCACGGTGGAGTGATACTTGACGGGCGGATCGGCGTTGACGTCCGCTTGTGCAAGCGTATGCGTAGTCGTGCTGTCAAGGTGCTCGGTATAAACGACGCTCCAGCGATCCAGGCTTCCCTGGTCCGCCTGCAGATCGTATTCGATCGGCGTATAGGAGGTCGTCATAGCGAATCTGCCGTCCGCAAGATCGGTGAGATCCCTTGTCCAGGGCGCAGGCGTGTAGCCCTCGATCGCGGGAGGATCCTGGCTGTTCTCGGTCCCGTAAGGAACGTCTGTCGCTTCCAGCACGGCGGGAGCGGTCTGATCGAAGCCGTTCCAATCCGTGACGGTCAGCGCGTCGATATCCTCGGGCAGCGTCGCGGTGTAAGTCACGTCGTAAAGCGACGGCGTGAACTGGACCTTGACGTTCAGCGTGATGGACTGCTGCGAAAGCGGGTTCTCATTGGTGCTGTCAGTGTCGTTGTCGAAGCTGAACTCCAGCTTGCAGGCGTCCTTCAGCTCGCTCGAAGTCATCAGCTTGGAGTGATAGAGCGTGAAGGTCACATCATCGCCGACCTGCGCGTCGTAGCTGCCGTTAAGGGCCGTGTAAGAAGACAGATCATAATCGACGCCGTTCACGGTCATAACGATCGCGACGGTATCGTCGTGGCCGCTCCAGTTGGGATCGAGCGCATTGGCGAGCATGGTGTCGACCGAAACGAGGTTGACGCTGTTGGCGACCGCCTCTTTCACCAGCGTGACGTAGCCATGCTGCATGCTGTTCGGGATCGTGTAAGTCTGGGTGACCAGCGGGGACTCATTCGTCGCCACGGGATCGGACTTGGCCTCAAGGACGATATCCTTGTTGTCCTGCGCCAGATACACCGTATAGACGATGATGTCGTAGGTGCCGAGGTTCGTGGCCTCATTCTTCCAGTCGGCCTTGTGCGCGTTGTAATGGTCGTCGTCGTGCGAGTATTCCTTCTCCGCGATGAGGCTCTTGGTGTTCACGTACCAGCTCTGGAGCGTGAAGCCCTTGTTCTCAACGGGCGTCTTGTCATAGACGGTCCACGGATAGGTGGAATACAGCTGCCACGGGAAGCTCTTCAGGACGGTCTCGTGCTCCTCGGTGTCGTTGTAGTACTCGACGAAGACCAGCGAGCGCTCGCGATAGACCGCGTAGAGCTTGATCGTGCTCTGCTCCGGATAGTCGGGCACGGTGAAACGCCAGGTCGAGCTGACGGTCGCGCCGGATACGGCGTTATTGTACGCGGTATCCTCCGGCAGATAGAAGGTCGTGCCGGGCGTGCTGTGGTCACTGGTCTGGAACAGCGTGCCGTTGTTCAGAAGATTGGTGACGGCGTCGGCATAGGCGTGATACTTGGCGCTGCCGGTGTTGTCGTCGCCCGCGGGCGGCATGAGACCCGGATCCATCGGCGCAAAGGTCGCGCCCAGAACGAGACGCTGGTCGTCGGTCGCGCTCGGGTTTTCGGTGTTGCTGGCGAACCAGTAGCTTCCCGTCGCGTCACGTGCCGGCCAGTTGTTGACGCCGACGTTGATTTCCTGACCGACGGTCAGGGTCAGCACCTTGCTCGTACCGAAGCCGGTGGAGGCGATGGCGTCGGGGTTGAACTTGGACTCGTAGCTCGAGCTGTACGCCGAGTCGATGCCGAAGATGATGACTTTATAGTCGTTGGCGTGCCATTCGGCGACAAGGTCGACGTCCTCGAAGCGCGGGATGCTGCCGTAATACGTGCTGCCGCTCTTCCAGCCGTAGAAGCTGTAGCCCTTGCGGATCAGCGTGTTGCGGTAGTCGTTCGTGATGTAGGCGTTGTTCTGCTCGAAGTACAGGACGCTCGTGCCGACGATACGGAACGCGGTGCCGTACTCGTTGTTGTAGTTCGTCGCGCTGGCGTTGATCAAATTGCCGTTGGCAGGCGCCGTCTCAGTCTGCGTATAGCCGGGCAGCGGCGTGCCGTAGGCCGGATTGATCGGTTCGACGTAATTCTCCGGCACCCACCTGCCGCCGTTAAGATCGTACGTGACCTTTATTTCACGGAACTTGGCGGTGAAGGTGATGGCGATGTCATTGGCGCCGAGGGCATTGACGTCGATGCTGTCGATGTTCGTCAGGTTGAACTCGGTTCCGGCGGTGAGCATCTGCTTGTTGCCGGCCTTGTCGGTATACTCCCAGCCCTCGAAGACGAAGCCTTCCTTCCAGGCGGAGGGCAGCACGGAATAGACCGTTCCGTTCTGCTTGAAGGCGCCGCCGTCGCAGAAGGTATCGTAGGTCCAGGTGTAAGTCAGCGACGGAACATAGGGATCCACCGTGCTGATTCCCGGCGCGGTATCGTTGACCGTGACCCACGCCTGCTCGCTTCCGGAGTCGAACTTCACATTATAGGTGTTCGGCGTCCACTTTGCGTAGATCGTGAGCAGCATGTGGTTAAGCAGGTCTTCGCGAATCCGGGTGAGCGCATTCACTTCGTTCCCATCCGTGCAGGCCTGGTCGGTGTACCATCCGCCGAAGGTGTAGCCCGGAGCGCTGGGCTGCAACAGCTTTCGCTCTGTCTCTGTTGAATCGGGCGCCTCAAATCCTTGACCATGGTACAGCTTGTCGCTGATGGCGACATAGGACATGATCGTCTCGCCGCTGACAGACTGAGGCGTGGTCGAATAATTGAACTCCGCGTCGATGGGTCTGTGCTTGTCAGCTGTAAGATTAAGGGTGAAGGTAATTGCGATATTACGCAGAAGCAGGCCATGATCGGATACCCACAGGACGACGGATCCGTCGCCCAGATTGATCGGGAGTCCGTCGGTCTGATACGCCTGGACCATGGCCTTGGAGACCTTCGTGGTAGGCGTGACAAGCTCGGGATCGGTCGACTCGATCAGATCAAGGTATCTCTGGTCAAGGATCGAGACCTCGCTTACGGTATCGCTGTTCGTGGAGTAATTGGAAAGAACGATACCGGTGGAGCTGAGCATTGTGCTGCCGTACTCTGCCCAGCCGAGTTCATTGAAGTAATAGGTATTGCCGGAATCGCCGTATTGCGTGAGCGTGTCGTTCACGTCGTCGGGGTTGCTGATGTTGACGAAGATCCTGAACGGGACCTTTACGCGCTCCCACTTGGCGTAGAAGACACGGTCTACGGTGATCTCCGTATCGATCGTATTACTGGGGTAGTCTACTTCTTCCCCGTTGACTATGACGTACCAGCCCTTGAACGTATAACCGAGGCAGCTGGGATCATTCAGCGGCAGAGTATGGTTCTCGCCCTGCTTGTACTCATAGAACTCGACGTTGTTGTTAACGATCGTGTCTATGTCGTAATCAAAGATAACGTCCTTGGGGTTGAGCACATACTGAACGTTGATGATCCGCTTGCCGAAAACGTTCTGGTTGCTTTCGGGCCAGGTCAGCGCGTTGACGTCGCGATAGTTTTCATCGGCGGGCCAGATCGTGCCGTCGCCGATCGCGCCGTAGGAGGTGGTCGTATAGAGGAAGGCGCGCGTGGGGTCTCCGTCGCCGAAGGTGACCGCGTCGTTTGCGGTGCTGTTGATCTGGACGCGCAGGCCGCCTGTCTTGCCCGCGGGAACGTTGGCGAGCGCCGAGTTGGCATAGACCACGGACTTGTTCAGGATCTCGATGGTCTGCGCCGTCATCTCGTGGCTGACGTTGACCGCGACCTTGGTGTGGAGATAGTTGGTGGGACCGCCCTCGGTGATGTAGGCGTTGTCGTAGGCCTGATTGGAAGCGCCGTCAATGGTGATGCTGCCTCTCTCGGCCTTCATGTCGTACACCGACACGGCCGCGGACGCATTCATAATGCGAACGCTGCCGTACGGGGCGTTGATGCTGCCCGTTCCGGTGCTGACAACTTCGCCGCTGATAAAGACCTTGATATTGTCGTTATGCGAGGCAATGTTGCCGCCCTGCGCGGAATAGTAATTCTTCAGCGTTTCTTTCTGAGCTTCGGTCATGCCCAGAACGGCGCCGTCAGCAAGATTGACCTTGCCGCCGCTGACGTTGACGGTCGCTCTCATGCCGCCGATATAGCCGTTTTCTGTGACGTTGACCTCGCCGCCTCTGACGGCGACCGTCATGGTATTCGGGATGCGCTCATGCAGGAAGAACCACTTTTCGTTCATCGGCGGGCATACCTTGGGAGCGCCGAAGAGCGCGTTATAAGTGCCGATGGCGGGAGAATTGATCGTGCCGCCTTCGACAGCGAGCGTGCCGCCCATGCTGCCGCCGATGAATTTTGCGGCGTTCACGGTGCCGCCCGTCATCAAGAACGAGTCGGAAGCGCCGCTTTGGAAGGATGTTCCGGCCTCCGCCGCAGTATCAAAGCCGCTCTGATTGGTGAAGTGACTGTCAAATGAGTTCGTAATGTAATAGCCGGAGAATACAACATAGTCGGCGTTGATCGTGCCGCCGGTCATATTGATCTGCGCGGCCTGCACGATGCCGTCCTGTTCGTTCGTCCCCTTTGTCACCGTAAGCACGGCATCGTCTTCGAGTTTGAGCGATTTGAAGCGGATCCTGTGCGATACGGTAAGAGACGCGCTGTCCTCGATCGTTACATTTGCAGGCGTGCCGCTCGTAATGTTTCTCTCAAAGCTGGTGTTTTCGGAAGCGCGAAGCGTCTGATTGACCTGTGTCGTGCCGGACAGCGTGGCGTTTGATACGGAATAAAGGAAGCTGTAGCCGCCGTAATTTGATCCGTACGTGTAGGACAAAGTCGTATCCTTAAGGGTCAGACTGTTTGCGCTGGTGAACAGAGCGCAGGCATAGGAGGCCCCACCGTAGATCGAGCCCAGATCGCATTTATCAAGCGTTACTTCCTTGATATTTGTCGTGATGCCGGAGCTCGAGGAAAGACTGACGCTTGACCCGCTTTCGTTGCAGGCGCGGATCTTCACTTTGCTGAAGGTCGCTTTTCCGCCCCCGGAGCTACCTGCAGCCACAAGGTGCGTGTCATAGTTGAACAGCTGCGTCAGATCCCTGATCGTGACCGTGCCGGTCTTTCCGGATCTGTTGCCTATGGTATAGAGTGCACCTGTGGATTGAGAACGTCCAACCGGGATACAGGAAACAGCGCTCTCCTCAGTCCCGGTGCCGGCAATGGTGAGCGTACTGTTTTCATGCAGACGGATCGGGCTGTAACACACAGCGCCGTTGATCGTCAGCTCGACGTTTTCTCCCTCAGTGATCCAGACGCCGTAGCTGAGACGGCTCGAGGGCCCGTTGGCGTAGCTGATGTACTGAACGATCTGATCGAGCGTGATCTTCCTGCCGTTTGCATTTCCGGAGCCGGCTTCAAAGAGCATGCGGTTGATGGTCTTAAGACCGTAGTCCGAATAACTTCCGTTGCCGCCCTCGCTCTGGATCTTCAGCCCGCTCAAGCGCGTAGTGCGGATATTCGACTGGCGGATACGAAGGTCGCCGTCATACCGGAAGCTGCTGTCCGAACGGGTCGCGGAATACTCTACTCGGAAGCCGTTGCTCGTAAACGCGATCTCGTACTGGTTGAGATAAAGGATCAGTTCATTTGTGACCCAAACCGTGACGTTTGCACGCGGCATATCGAAAGACACGGTATTGGCGGAATCGTCAAAGCTGGGATTAACGTTGTGCAGGATGCCGTTGTCGTCATAATACCAGATAACGGTCTTGAACAGCATGTTGCTGTCGTTCGGGTGGATCACTATCCTGCTGTCCGCAGAGACCGAGGCGGTCTGCGTGGCCCAGCTCTGCCACTCATAATTCACGGTGCCGTCCGTCAGCGTGACGTCGCTGCCGTTCGAGGTGGCGGTGAGCGTGTTCGGATTCATTATGGTCAGGACGTAGTCGGTCTTGACGGCGTAAAGATCCAGAGACGTACGCAAATCATAGGCACTGGGGTTAACGTCGTCGCCTGTGACCTCGCTGCCGTTTCCGAAGATCCTGCCGGCGAGCTGCTCTCCGGCCTTCTGTTTGACCGTGTCAACGATCGGGCCGGAAAGAGTGTCAAGGACCCAGCTTCCGTTCACGGCGGGATCGGTGCCGGCGAGCGTTGGCGGAGCGAAAGCCTGGTCGCTGCTTTGGACGCTGAGATCGTCGTTGACGAGCTGCATGCTGCCGGTATCGAACGAGCTTGCGGAAGCCGTGCCGGCAAAGCGCAGATTAGCAGGCAGACCGGTCGGCAGAACAAACTCGTCGGCATTCGATACGTAGTTGATATACATATCGTCCGTGATCGAAGTGCCGGTGCTTTGATTGGCCGAGATTACAGGAGAACTTCCCTCTTCAAAAACGAGCGTGCTGCGGTTGAACGCCGCATCGGCAGCGGTAAGTCCCGTTTGCTTCACGGCGCCGAGTAGATCGGTGCTGATCGTTGGCGCACCGCTGATCGTCGTGGTCTTCCAGCGGGTAAGGCCGTTTTCGGTAACGGTCAGATGCCGCACGTTGCCGATGGCCTTGGCCGTGATGCTGCCGCCGCTGATCTTCAGATCGTGCTTGCAGCCGATATTGCCGTAGCAGACGACCGTGCCGCCGGAGATGGTCGTGTCGTTGAAGAAGGTCAGGTTGCCGGCAGAATAGATTTTGGCCGAACCGGACACGGTGAAGGCGCGGTATGCGCCCGTCGCCTTGCTGTAGGCGCTGTTGCCGACCATCAGACACTCGTAGCCGCTTCTGGTCGCTGCGCTTGCGGAAACGGCGCTCTGAAGCGTATCTGCGGGAATGGAGGACGCGACGATCTCCGTCCCTTCCGGATTCAGAAGAAGCGCGGCGAGCGGGGCCACGGGGTTGCCCGAGTCGCTCATTTTGAGATCAATGTCGTAAGCGCCGTCGGTAGCCGTGTAATAACCGAGCAGATACACGCTGCCGCCGGTGAAGTTATAGAACTTGTCACGGCCCGAGCCAAATGCGGAGTGGGTAAGGAACGGCACGTTGTCGCCGTTGTATACAGCGTCGGATGTGCTGCCGTTGGGCGAGATATAGTCGCCGTTGAGAACAGTACTCGTGGGCGTGCTCGTCGACATGGGGACGAAACCGACGGGGTTGTTCGTCAGCACGTTCGCCACGATCGTGCCGCCGGATTTCGTGAAGTAACGGCCGACGGAAACGGCGTTGGCAACGACAAGACCGCCGGACATGGTGAACGCGCCCAGATCCGCCACGGAGCCCTTTACGACCAGGACGCCGCTGCCGATACTTGAACCTGCGCTGTCATGGCAGTAGCGGCGCAAGAAACTGCCGTCGATCAGCACCCTGGCGCTGCTGCTGATATTGAGGCCGCCGTATACCACAAGGGCGTTGCCCAGCGTGTGGACCATGGTCGTCTCGCCGCTGAATGAAGCGTTTCCATATCCAAGAAAGCTCTTTAGAGTGGCTTTCGTGCTGGAAAAGGACAAATTGCCGTAAAAGCTGTGCAGAGATTTGTTCGGCGTGTTGACAGTGCAGCTGCTGAAGCTGATCGGGCAGTCGCCCTCCTGTCCGCCGTAGGTGTAAACAAGGTATTCGAAATTATCCTTGTTTCCGATGGTATTGGGATACTCGTTGATCGTCAGCGAAGAAAAGGTGGTGGAGATCAGGCCCATCACGCAGGCCAGACTGGCGGTGCCGTTGTTTTTACCGGTCATCTTCAGCGTGGCCATATACGCGCGGGTCGTGTGGCTGCCGGACTTCGTAATGACGCCAAGCGTGTTGGCGCCGTCTACCGACAGATTAACGGTGTAAAGCGGGTTCTGTTCGGTAGAGAGCACGATGTTGCCGTATTTGTAGCTGGAAATACCGCTGCCGTTGCCCTTCATCTGCAGATAGGTATCTTCTTTTTTCCTGCCGACGAAGTCCGAAGAGTATGCGGACTGTACCTCCAGACAGCAGTTCTTGAAGGAAACGGTCGCTCTGTTGACGAGCACGAGCTGGTTTTTGGTAGCGTGAACGGTGCTCGCATCGTTCACATTGGTCGCGCTTGTCACATAAAAGGTTTTGCTGCTGTTCCAGGGATAGAAGTATGCGCCGACGGAGGTGACGGAAGATCCGACTCTGCCGATGGCGGTCGCCGCGGTAAGATCATGGCTGTTGTCCTTGAACAGCGGCGTCATGCCGTCAAAGGTGCCGGCGAACCAGAAGCCGTCCAGCGTGCGGTTGTTGTAGCTGACGCCCTCTTCAAAGATGATCGGGCTGTTCTGGATCGGGACATAAACAGAATTCTGAACATATTCCGCCGTCACGTCAGACGCGGGCATAGTGAAATGATAGATAAGGTATTGATCGCCCGAGGAATAGCTCTGCTCCACCGGAAGGATCTTCGACGAGCCGTTGATGTTCCAGTAGGTGATCATGTTCGTGGAACTGACCGGTACCTTCATCTCCACGGTCGCTCCGCGCGGGATCTCGGTCGACGCGCCCGTAATATCGGTCCAGACGTCATTGTTGTTCTGGTCCTTTACGGCATAGCGCCAGGTGAAATCGGAAGATCCGCTGATCGTAAGCGTGAACTCCCTCGTTCTCCAGGCCGCGTTCAGCGTCGAGGCGCTCGCCTTCAATTCGTTGTTGAAAGAGGCGAAAGTGCCTGCGGAATGGGTCAGGAGCCCGCCCTCTCCAAGCGAGAAGACGCTGGAGGAGCTAAGGTCGCCGGCGTCAGAAGTCCAGCAGGTGAAGGAAAGGGCCTCTGCGGCGCCGCGGATATCCTTCAGCTTCGGCATGACGCTCTCGCCGGTGGTCAAACCAAGTCGGGAGAAGTAATGCCCGAGCGTCTCGCCGTACTGGATCCACTTGGTGGAATCTGTGCCGCCGATCTTGAGATAAATGACATTCTCAAGCGCGACGATATCGGAATGGGCATCGACCCACTCCTGAAGCGTCAGGCTCGGATCGGAGCCGTCGGATGAAATACGGATATTGGAGGTGTCGACAAGCGACGTGACCGACAGCGCCAGCGGATAAAGGTCAGGAGTCCAATCCGCGACATACACGACGCCCTGCGCGAGCTCGTCTTCGGAGGTGGTGTCGCTCACGCCGGGCAGCTGCGTATCGGGGCCGCCGCCGTAGACCTTGGTCCAGTAATTGAAAACATAGCCGAAGCGCTGCGGCGTGCCGAGCGTGATCTCAAAGTCGTCCGGGGCCGCGACCTGGATGGTCTGCGTCGCCATATACTGATCCGTTGTGCCAGGGATCAGCAGCGTCGGCATCGAGCTGTCGTTGCTGTTCTCGTCCGGCTGATAGCCCAGGTCGATGGTATAGAGCGGCGTGACCTCCGCGTCTTCAAGCGCGTGGATGCTGACGTCGATCACCTGGTCCGGCGTGTCGTCCGCGGGCGCGGCAAAGCTGACGGTGTAAACGCCGTCCTCATTCGGTCCGCTGACGGCCGCAAGACTGCTCACGCTTCCGTCCTTCGCGTTCTTAACGGACACGGAGTCGATGGCGTAGCCTGCGTCGGCCTTGATGTAGATATTGAGCGCATCCTGGCCATCGGGGATCGCATAGTTGAAGTTGCCGTCGGCGATCTCGTTCTCGGGCAGGCAGGCAGGATCGTTATAGAACCTGTAGCCCGCGCCGGAGGCCAGGCTGATGGTATTGTCGATGGTGACGGTGCCGATATAGATCGAGAAACCGTCGGTCGTGAAGCTGACCGTGTCCTTCTTGACGGTCGCGTTCGACACGACCTGTCTGGACAGGATCTTGCCGTCCTCATCCGTCTTGATATGCGTGACGGTAAGGGCGTCCGGCATGTCCTTGTCGTTGATGGACACGCCGACGCTGCCGTCGGGCTGATACTCCTCGCCGTCGACCCAGATCGTGATGTCGTATGCGAAGATCAGCTTGACGCGGACAAGCGCAAGCTTGGCGATCTCGTCCGCCGAAAGAGCGCGCGCGGTAACGGTGGCGTTCGCCGGCAGCTTGCCGGAAATCGTCACAATGTTCTTTTCATCATGGATCGTGCGCGTGATCATCTTGAGCTCGCCCGGCTGGGTCGGATCGAACTCGTCAATGTCTTCTTTCTTCGGCTCGTCGGTCGCCTCGGGCGGCTCGACGGGCGTCTCGGGAGTCTCGGTCACCTCGGGCGGCTCGTCGGTCGTCTCGGGCGGCTCGACGGGCGTCTCGGGAGCCTCGGTCACCTCGGGCCCCTCGATGGGCTCCTCGGTGGGCTGGGGCGTTGTGACCGGCTTGTTGAGATTACGGACGTGGAACACAAGCACATAAGAACCGAATTCCTTCGTCTGGAACGTAAAGGAGTTCTTCCAGTTCTTATAGACCTTATAGTTCTTGACCCGAACGACCGAGCCGTCGTCCAGAACGCGGTAGAGCTTGGCGTTCTTCAGCTCTTTCCCCTGAAGCAGCGGCGAATCGACGCGGAAGAGGACCTTGCCCTTCGGGTAATTCTCTTCATCCTCTTCTTTGACCTTGTCGTAGCTTACTTCAAAGGACAGGAGCTTGACGATATAGAACTGCTCCCCTGCCGCCTTGGCGATCGCGTCCATGGCGGAAGAAGCGTCGAAGGCCTTCAGCTCAGGGGCGACGGAAGCGCCCTTGAGGACCTTGAGCGTGATCGTTCTCCTCGCGTCGTCCGCGTTCAGCGTAACGGTGGGCTTGTTCTTATCGGGATCGCTCTTCTGCTTTTTGCTGCCGGAAGAAGACTTGAACTCTTCCTGCGCGTCTTTCTTCTCTGCGGGCTTTTCGGTCTCAGCGGACTCGGTCTGTCCGCTCGGCTCCTCGGCGTAGGCCGCGGAAGTCAGGGCCGGGAAAAAGCCCAACACCATTGCGAAAACGAGCAGCAGAGCCAACGCGCGCGTCAGGCCCTTCGCTCCGTTTTTCGTCATTACAGTCATGCTTTTCCTCACCCCTTTATCCCAGGTTAATTACATTTGCGGTGCCGTTCTGCGCGGTGACCGAATCTGTGGTGTTCTTTACAAATATTAAATAGTACGTCGCGTTATCGTCCGATGTGAACGAACCGCTGCTGTTCTCTCCGCCGTCCGTCCAGTTTTTCATGATCTCGTTCGTGTTGTCCGGCGAATACTTTGCCGCGTTCCACTTGACGCTGACGGTTCCGGCATAATCGTTGCTCTTGATCGTCAGGAGCGCGGTGCCGTCGCCGCGGTCGACGAAGGTGTAATCGGGAAGCTGCTTGGCCGCCACCTTCAGCGTAGCCTTCAGCTCCTTCGCGTAGGGCGAGACCGCTTTCACCGAGACGACGACGTTTTCTCCGGACTCGTCGGGCTTGATGTGCAGCACGTGCTCGGCCTTCGTGGGGCCGGCGGGCAACGTGTATCTGCCGTCGGTGGGCTGAACGATCGTCGTGGCGTTGGTCGTGATCTTTTCGAGCGAGCCGTTCGTGACGGTCACCTCGTACAGGATATCCATTTCAGAGACCTGCGCCGTATTTTCCAGCTCATAGTTGAACACGGAAATGACCACGCCGCTGCCCCAGTCGGGGACGCTGTACTCAGGTGAGGTCGTGCCCTCCTTAAGATAATTGGAGCTGATGTGGAAGCCGGCGGAGATCATCTCGGCCTGCTGCCGGTTCTGGCTGATGTAGCGCGCCAGCAGTCCGCCGCCGAGCAGCGCGACCGCGAGGAGGATCGCCAGAACGATGATCCAGGATCTTCTTTTCGTATTCTTTTTCTCGTTCATTCCGTTCCCCTCCTTAATCGATCTGCATGCCGGTGACGATCAGCTTCACTTCTGCGGCCGATGCGGCGGATGCGAACTCGATATTATTCAGCGCAGCGGGCCATTCGACGGTAAGTGTATAGTTATCGCTTGCCGGCGTGGAGGCCGAGAAGGTGCCGGCGGCCGACTTGGTAGCGGTCACGCCGTCGGCGGGAGGCGAATCCGGCATTGTGAGGCTCAGCACGCGCGTATCGCCCTTCTTGACCGTACAGGTCAGCGGCATACTGCCGTTGAGCAGCAGCGTGAGATCATACGTTTCCGCGACCTCGCTTGCCAGGCTGCCGGAGTTGTTCCTCACAGAGAAGCGGTAAGTCAAGCTGTCTCCGGGCTTCTGGATCCCCTTGAGATCGATGATATGGCTGCCCTCCCCGTCCGCGACGTTGAAGACGAACGCCGCGACGCGCGCGCTGTCCGCATCCTTATCGCTGGTGGCATACCTTGCGAGCATACCCGTAACGAGGTAAGTGGTAGCCAGCACGAGGCAAAGCAGGATCATCGCCATTCTCATGGCGATATTTCTCGGTTTTCTGACTGTATTTTCCATACGCTTCTCCAACCTTCAGCCGGGATCAAACTCCCGTTGATTTATCGTTCTTGTCTGCTTTTTCGGAATCTTCGATACTCTGCCGCAGGGCGTCGATCTCGCGGCGGATCTCCTCGAGCTCGGCGTTCTGCACTTCCCTTTCGGATTTACGGGAGCGGAGCAGGATCAGCACGGCGATCGCCAGGATGGTGATCGTGCCGGGCAGCGTCTGCAGCAGGCGCACGATCGCGCCGATCTCGGGGATATGCGCGACGAGCTTGCCCTTGATCTGGCTCAGCTCGATCGGCGCGTCCGGGGTGTTATTTGCGTCGCCCTGCGTCACGGCAGTATCCCCGTCGATGGAGACGAGCCTGTGAATGACCAGGTTGTACCGCTCCTGGAACACGACCACGTCGCCGACCTGATAGCTCTCCGCTTCGCGGATGACGACCAGGTCGTTGACGGAAAGCGTCGGCTCCATGCTGCCGGAGAGCACCACGCTCAGTCCGACGCCGAAGGGCATCGGCATCGCGTTCCCCGCGAGCCTGCGGGCGTTCCAGCTATAGGCCGTCCCGCCCAGCACCAGGCTGATGAGCAGATAGCACAGCAGCCGCGGCAGCAGCTTTTTCAGCTTACTCATGAGACGGGAAGGCTATCTTCGACTTTTTCTTCTTTTTTCGCTTTAAGCCGCGTGAAGTACGCGACGCCGCCGCTGACGATCAGGATCGCGGCCATCAGGATGGTCCACTTGTCGACCCAGGTCATGGGCAGGCGCATATCCTCGGTGAGGATAAACGCGATGACGGACCCGACCGCGGGCACGAGATCGCAGACCTTGAACTTGCGGCGCTTCTTGAGCTTCTCGTTCTGCTCCTTGCTGAGCTCCTCGTCGTCCTTATGCTTGCGCAGGAACACGATGAACTCGTACACGCCGATGACGACGGTAACGATCATGCAGATCAGGTTGACGAGGGCCCAGGCGGGGCTGGCGGCCTCGGGCACGGGCGGCTCGGGCAGCTTCTCGGGCGTCGGCGTGGGCGTGGGCTCGGGCGTGGGCACGAGCTCGTCGATCTCGGCCATGGTCATGATCTTGACGCCGCACTCGATCCACTCGTAGTCGTGGAACTCGTTATAGGACGACTGATTGCCCAGCGCGGTATCCAGCCAGTCCTCCCACTGCCGCTCGAAGGTCCAGCGCCAGTCCAGCGTGTAGGTCATGCTCTGACCGGCGTCGAGCGTCTTGCTGTCCATCGCCTCGGCAAGGTTGTCGAAATCAGCCCATTCCGTGGCGGAGCCGAACAGGTAATCGCCCGTTTCGCAGGACACGCGCGCCTCCATCGGGATAGGATAGCGGAAGCCCTTGTTCCAGCTCTCGAAGGTCAGCTCATAGTACATCGGCAGCGGGCTGGTATTCTCGATGGTGAAGCTGTACTTCCCCTCGGTGCCGGGCGCGACGACCTTGTCGCCGTCCGAGCTGATGACCGTTTTCCCGCGGGTACCCTTGTACTCGGTGGCAAAGATATCCACCTTGGTCTCCGTCTGCCAGACGGTGTTGTCGTCGTGGATATTGTAATTCTCGTCCGAAAGCCTGCCCGGAGATCTCAGCCTGCCCGCGGAGTTGAACACGCGCAGGGCGGTGTTGGCTCCGCCGCCGGACAGCGAGATGCGCTCGCTGCCGCCTCTGGCCCAATCGATCATACGGATGGACAGCACGGCGGACGCGATCAGCACCAGCGCCAGCAGGAAGATCAGCACGGTGCGCAGCGTCGAGTTGAAATCTTTTTTAAGGGAAAAGCCCGTTTTCACACGCGGCCCTCCTTTCACGCTCTTGTGATGGATGCGGTGGGTTTCTTCTTCTCAACGGTCGCGGCGGGACGCGCCCGGCGGGGCCGTGCCCTCCCGCGGCCGCTGAGAAAAGAAAAGCTTTGAAAAAGTCGGTAAAGAGAAAAATGCGGTAGATAGGATCGTCCTGAGCGGATCGGGAGGATGCTTCCCCCTTTGCTCCGCCTCCGTCACGCCGGGAAGCGCCGCGACAGAGGACCGTCTTGCCCGGTCCCCTGCGTTTCCGTGGGATGACGCGCTGTGATGCTCCCCTTTGCCCCACCCTGCCACTTGGGCAGGGCAAAGGGGTAGTTTGGTTTATGTAGTGTTTGACCGATCGCCTGTCAGGGCTTAGTCGATCTGGGTCGCGGACAGCTCGATGTTGAAGAGGGTGATCAGGTTGCCGACAGCCTGATCTGCGCCGGAGGCGCCGAGGGTCTTGACAACGCCGTCGCTGTCGACGGTTACGACCTGACTGTTATAGATGATGACGTCGTTGCTGCCGGGAAGACCGTCCTTCATCATGGCCATCAGATCGCCGAGCACCGTGTCGCCGGCGTCCGCGGCGTCACCGTCGGAGAAGGCCCACTCCCAGGTAAGGGTGGCGGGGGCTCCGCCGCTCTCGCAGAGGCCGATCGCGGACAGATCGGTGTTCGCGGGCAGCTTGACCTGGAACGTCGCTTCGCCGCCGTAGAAGTATCCGCCCGCAGTACAAGTACCATCACCGTAAAGATCATCGATTTTATCGCAGAGATCCTTGACGATGGTATTCAGGTCGGTGGCGCTCGAAAGAGAACCGCTGAAGTTATAGATCACAGGCTTATAATCGTCGCCCACATTTCCCTCGACCGTGTAGACAGTGGCAAGGAAATAATCGAGATCCTTGTCGAAAGCGGCGTCGGAGGTGACCGGGATATAGCCGATTTCTCCGGTCGCGCCCTTAACCCACAGCTCATGCTTGATTTTGCTGTTCACTTCGTCGTTCTGAGCGAGGACCAGCGGGAAAGTATCGGCAGTCAGCTCGATGGGCGTGCAGTAGGCCCAAGTGCCTCCCTTAATGCAGATGTCCTTTCCTTCAAGCTTGCCTGCAAGCTCAAAGGCAACCTCGGGTTTGCCGCTCAGGCCGATGACCATGCCGCTGCCGGCGCTCTTGGTGCCGGGCGCGACGACGTTGTCCTTGGCGTTGCCGTTTTCAGCGGCGACCGTGATCTTGAGATTGGTGATCGAAGCTTCGACCCACTTGGTAGGCAAATCAGAATTGTCGGCGCTTGAATTGGCCCAGTACGCGTCGCTGAACAGATTGCCGCCGGCGTTGATGACGACGCCCCACTTGGCAACGCGGGCGGTGTCATACGCGGAGTCCTTGGAAACGTACTTCGCGAAGGTGCCGCAGATGAAACTCGTGGTCATCAGGCACAGCACCAGCAGGATCGCTGCCAGACGCATCCATTTGTTTTTCTTCATGTGCTTTGTTTCTCCTTTCTTGTGGCTCAGCCGCGCTCCTTGTCGCAAGAAACGCTCTTCGCCGTTCTAAAAGAACTGGCGTTCGCCATTCCTCCCGGAACGGTCAAGACCGTTCCCCACGGGAGCGAGGCGTGCCATTGATTTATATTCATCCCCGGCGTGGCTTTCCGGAGAGGAATACCGTGCTTGCGGGCGGACCCTTGCGGTCGCCCGTTTCTGCCTCCCTTCGGATGGGAGGCGCCGGAAGGGCTCGTGCCCTTCCCTTGGCGGGAGGCGGCGCGGCGCAGTCGCGCTGCGCTATGCGTCTCCGTCGCCGTCTTCGTCGCCGTCTCCGCCGCCGTCTTCTCCGGCGTCTCCTCCGTTTTCGAGATCCGCTTCCGCGGGGGCGACGTCAAGATCCATCGGCTCGGGGTCGCCCATCTCCTGCAGCTTCCGCCTTTCCTCAGCTTCGTCCTCCTCGGACGGGGCCTCCTCCTCTTTTACAGGGGGGTCCTCCTCTTTCGCAGGGGGAGCCTCCTTCTTTTCGGGAGGATCGTCTTCCCTGCCCACGGAGGGCGGAGCGGCCATGGCGGCCTGGCGGGCGCGAAGCTCTTCCAGCTCGCGCAGCAGCGCGTCGGTGTCCTTGCTGTGCTTCTTCTCAAAGCGCCTTGTACGGATCAGGTCGATCGCGACCAGCACGAGCAGCGGCAGCACAACGCACACGATCAGTCCTACCGTCGTCTGCATGAACATCGCCACGTTTCCGGCCTTGGGGATCCGGCTTTCATAGACGCCGACCAGCTTGGAAGCCGGAGCGGGCTTGAGGTCTTCCGAATTGTTGTAATCGCCCTTCGTCACGAAGGCGAGCTCGCCTTCCTCGGTCTGGGTGATCGCGGCGACGCGGTGGGTCACGGTATGGGTCCCGCTGCCCATCGGATCGAAGAAGATGATCACGTCGCCGACCTTGACGTTTTCGGGCGCCTCCTGCCGGCAGATGATCAGGTCACCGCTTTCGATCACGGGATACATGGAGTCGGTCAGCACGATCATCGGGAAAACGCCGCCGATGCTCGGCACGGTGTCCTTGTTCGTATAGCTCTTGATGATCAGCGTCACGTTGATCACCAGGACCGGCAGAAGGATCAGGCAAAGAACGATGCCTATGATCGTCAGCGGCCTGATCTTCAGGGGCTTTTTAGCTGTGTTGTTTTCCGTCAATGAGCTTCACCGTCCCAACTCCGGGCATGAAATGCGCGGGAAAAAATGCGGATACGATATAATATACGCGCGCACGCTGCGCGCGCCCGTAAAACACGCCAAAACCAAGCCGAGAGAAAGCTTTCTTTTTTCTCTCCGCTTGTCCGATTGTTTTGCTCCCCGATCAGCCGTGCCGCCGCGCGCACGTCCCCCTTCCCGGGCTGAGTCGCCCAAAGCCGTCGGAAGGCCGCATTGCCGCCGTGCAGAACGAAAAACTATTTGGATTTCAGGATTTGCTTGACCCGTTCCAAATACGGGCGGCCGAGTAAAAGCGCGCGTCCCCTGCCGGGCTGAGTCGCCCGCGTGCAGATGCCCCGTGCCCGCCATTCTCCGTCTGAGTCGCCGGATATCGGGCGCGATCGCACCGGACCGCAGCTTTTTCGCCAGCGTGATCGTCAAAACGAGGGGAGATAACGGACTTGAACCGATGCGCATTCGGATCTTATCCGTTTTTGGTTATCCTGACCCCAGTTTGATTACACTTTCATCGCTCATAATATAGAAAAAATCGACCAAAGTCAAGGAAAAATTCGCATTATATTGTGATACCGAGTGTTTCCAACATATTCCGACATTTTACTGAAAATATTTGAAATATTTTTCCATATGTTGGCCCCGCCTGCGCCGGATGAACTCTTTCCCCTCGCCCTCCGTTGCCTTTTCTTCCCTATTGCCTTCTCCTCGCAAGGGGAAGCTGGCCCCGCAGCGCCGGATGAGCTCTTTCCCCTTGCCCTCCGTTGCCTTTTCTTCCCTATTGCCTTCCCCTCGCAAGGGGAAGCTGGCCCCGCAGCGCCGGATGAGGCTCCCCTCGCCCTCCGTTGCCTTTTCTTCCCTATTGCTTCCCCACTCAGAGAAAAAAAAGGGGCTGCGGCTGCAGCCCCTGCGCGAAGCCTTGTTCGGTGGCGTTGATCCCTCGATCCGGTACAACGACAGGGTGGATCAAAGGAGGGGAGAAATCCCCTCCTTTGTCGTTTCAAGGATGGGGTCCAGGGGAAGGGAAATCGAAATCCCTTCACCTGGCGTGCTTTCTCTTTTTGTCCACTTTCTCTTTGCACGAGCAAAGAGAAAATGGACCCCCTCGCAAGTTCTCGCAAGTTATTTTGAAGAAAAGCTCCTCCCCGTCCTTTGCGCAAAAGCAAAAAAGAAGCGGGGCCCTCGCCCCGCCTCTCATTTCTTCAGCACCGTCAGGATCGCTTCCCGTATGTTCTTCACCGCGATCAGCTCCAGCCCCTCCGGCCGTCTGATCTCGCCGCGCACGTGCGCCGGGATCACACAGCGCCGAAAGCCCAGCCGCGCGATCTCGCTCAGCCGCTGATTGATCTGTCCGACGCTGCGTATCTCGCCGGAAAGACCGATCTCCCCGATCGCCGCCAGATCCGTCCCCAGCGGTCTGTCGATATAGCTCGACGCGATGGCCAGCGCCGTCGCCAGGTCTGCCGCCGGCTCGTCAAGCTCCAGTCCGCCGATCACGTTGATATACGCGTCGCATGAAGTCACCGGCAGCCCGCCGCGCTTTTCGATCACCGCCAGCAGCATCGCCGTGCGGTTGTAATCGACGCCGTTGCTGCGGCGCGAGGGGTTGTAATTCGACGGCGTCACCAGCGCCTGTACCTCCGCCAGCAGCGGACGGCTGCCCTCGATCACGCAGGCCACGCAGGTGCCCGGCGCGTTTTCCGGCCGCCCGGACAGCAGCAGCTCCGACGGATTGTCGACGCCCTTCAAGCCGCCCTCGTCCATCTCGAACACGCCGATCTCGTTCGTCGATCCGAAGCGGTTCTTTGCCGCGCGCAGGATGCGGAAGCTCGTGCTCCGCTCTCCTTCGAAATACAGCACGCAGTCCACCATGTGCTCCAGCACCTTCGGGCCGGCGATGCTTCCCTCCTTGGTGACGTGCCCGACGATAAAGACCGTCAGGCCCTTTTCCTTTGCCAGACGCATGATGCGCATCGTGCATTCGCGTACCTGGCTGACGCTCCCGGGCGCCGAGCTGACCTCGTCCCACGAGATCGTCTGGATCGAGTCGATGATCACAAGCTCCGGCTGTTCCGCCCTGATGCTCTCGGCGATCGCGTCGAGATCCGTTTCGGGCAGTACCAGGATGTTCCCGCCCTCAACGCCCAGACGCACGGCGCGCAGCTTCAGCTGTCTCGCGCTTTCCTCGCCCGTGACGTACAGGATGCTGCGATCCGGCAGATTGCCGCACATCTGCAGCAGCAGCGTCGACTTTCCTATTCCCGGCGCGCCGCCGACCAGCACCAGCGAGCCCTTCACCGCCCCGCCGCCGAGCACGCGGTCCAGCTCGCCGATCCCGGTCGAGAGGCGGATCTCCTCGCTCGTGTCAAGCTCCGTGATCCTGCGCGCCGCGGCTCTCGCGATGCGCTCCCGTCCGCTTCGGCTCTGTCCCGCCGATTCCGCTTTGACCTCGGCAAGGGAATTCCACGCGCCGCAGGAGGGGCACTTCCCCGCCCAGTTTGCGGTCTCATAGCCGCACTCGCGGCAGCAATAAACGCTCTTTTCTCTCTTTGCCATGCTTCTCTCTCCGTTCTCAGCTTGAGCTGATCCCCGCTGCGTATTCCAGATAAGCCGCGGCGATCACCAGTGCGAGCTTGGTCTGATAGCCGCTTTCCTTCAATTTCAAAACCTCAAAGTTGTTGGACATGAAGCCGCACTCCACCAGCACGGCGGGACAGCGCGCGTTCGCCGTCAGAAACAGCTCCTTGGGCGCCGGCGCGGCCAGACGGCGGTTTTCCGGGTCCAGCTGCTTCACGAGCAGCTCCTGCATCCGCTTTCCCAATCTATCGCTGTCTCCGTAAGCGGAATACAGCACCTGCGCCCCCCTGGGCTGCGCGGTGGGATAGCAGTTCTGATGCACGCTGATAAGCACGGCGTTCGCCGTCGCGTTCGCCAGCTCCGCGCGGCTTTTCAGATCCTCATGCTCGCTGTAAGACAGTATATCCGTTTTCCGGCTGTCGTCACAGCGCGTCATGACCGTTTTCTGTCCACAGAAACGGACAATGCTCTCCAGCCTCAGCGCGACGGCCAAATTGATGTCGCTTTCCCTCGTTCCGTCTGTTGAGATCGCGCCTCCGTCAAAGCCGCCGTGCCCCGCGTCGATCACCAGCGTCGGACGGCTCTCCCGGGCGGATACCGCGATACGCCCGGCGCAGAGGACGACGCCCCACACCGCCGCCGCGCCCAGCAGCACGATCAGCAGCATCGACAGCAGCAGCGCCCCCGGGCCGTCCCGTCCGTTTTCTTTTCTATTATAAAAGAAAGCCTTCCTTTGTGCAAGCCGTTTGCGCATCAAAGCAGAATGCAGATCAGTCCCGCGCTGCCCTCGTTGATGATGCGCTCCAGCGTATGCTGCAGCTTGCAGCGCGCGTTGTCGCTCAGCGAACAGACCTTGTTCGTCAGCGACTCGCAGGCGATGTCGTACAGCGACTTTCCGAAGATGTTCGACTGCCAGATCCGGTTGATATCCCCGTCAAAGCCCTGCAGCAGGAAATTGATGATGTCCTCCGAGGCCGTTTCCCCGCCGATCGCCGGGGTCACCTCGGTTTCGATGTTCGTCATCATCAGGTGGATGGCCGGCGCGTTGGCCTTCAGCCGCACGCTGTATTTGCCGCCCTGCCGCACGATCTTCGGCTCCTCAAGCTGCATTTGCTCCATATCCGGCAGCACGACGCCGTAGCCCTTTTCCCGCACGCTCGCAAGCGCGTCCCGGATGCGGTCGTATTCGGCTTTCACGGCGCTCATCTCGCTCAGCGCGGAAAACAGCTCTCCGTCGTTGCGGATCTCCACGCCCGTCTCCTCGCTGATCGAGCGGTAATACAGCGCGCGCGGGAGCGTCAGCGTCACGCTCGCCTTGCCCTCGCCGGCCTCGCTTCCGCTGCGCTCGGCTGCGCTGATCACCTCCTTTTCGGCGATCGCGGCCACCGCCCGGTCGATGTCCCGGTATCGGTCTATGGCGGAAAAGCTCTCGATGATGTCCGAATAGACGGCGTCCTTCAGCGCGCTGCTCTCCGGCAGGGCCTCCAGCCAATCCGGCAGAAAGATGCCGACCGACTCCACCGGGAAATCCTCCAGCACGGCGCGCAGGATGCGCAGGATGTCCTCCTCTTCCATATTCAGACAGTCGAGGCACAGGCATTCCACTCCGTATTTGCGTCGGATCGACTCCGCCGTTTCCACGGCCTCCCGCGAGCGCGGCGCCGTGCTGTTCACGATCACGACGAAGGGCTTTCCGATCTCCTGCAGCTCCCGGATCGCGCGGTCCTCCGCCGGGCGGTATTTTTCCCGTTCTATCCCGCAGATGCTTCCGTCCGTCGTCACCACGATCCCGATGGTCGAATGCTCGGTGATCACCTTGTGCGTGCCGAGCTCCGCCGCTTCAGACATGCGCATCTCATTTTCCGCCCACGGCGTCGCGACCAGTCTCTCCTCCCCGTTCTCAAACTGGCCTGCCGCACCGTCTACCATGTACCCCACGCAGTCGACGATGCGCATCGAAAAATGCGCATCTCCGTCGATCGTCAAGCTCACGGCCTCCTCCGGCACGAATTTCGGCTCCGAGGTCATGATCGTACGTCCGGAACCGCTTTGCGGCAGTTCATCCTTGGCGCGTTCCCGTGCGTATTCGTTGTCAATCCTGGGGATGACCATGATTTCCATAAAGCGCTTGATAAAGGTCGATTTTCCGGTTCTGACCGGCCCCACGACCCCAACCATGACCGCGCCCCCGGTACGACGGGCGATATCTGCGTAGATAGTTTGATCTGACATAAAAACAGCCTCCGCTCTCATGATCTCGTTTGTACGAGTCTATGAGCAGCGGAGGCCTGTTATGCTTGTTCAGAAGAAGCGGGCGGTCTGATCATGCCGCTTCGAGAGCAGGAATTCCGTCTCCGGAAACGCCTTGCGGAGCTTCTCCGCCACCACGGGGATCACCGGGTTTTCCGTGCAGAAATGGTCGCCGTCGATCAGATTGACGCCCAGCTCGCGCGCCTGTAGAAAAACGCTGTATTTAACGTCGGCCGTCACATAGGTGTCGCAGCCGGCCTTCCACGCGCCGATCAGATTTCCTCCGCCGGAGCCGCCGAGAACGGCGATATGCTCCACGGCTCTGCCCGCGTCATGATAACGCAGGCCGTTCGTATTCAGCTTTTCCTTGCAGACGGAAAGAAACGCGCTCATCGAAATCGGCTTTTCAAGGCTTCCCTTCCTTCCGCAGCCTTCCTCGTCGAAGGGGCCCTCGTTTTTTGCGCCGAGAAGCGAGATCAGCACGTCGTTGACGCCGCCCTCGGCAATATCCAGGTTGGTATGCATCGAGATCACGGCGATCCCGTTCTCGATGAGCCGGAGCAGCTTTTCATTCCCCGGCGTGCAGTCCGTGACGCTTTTCATCGCATCCCAGACGATCGGATGATGAGACACGATCAGCTGCGCGCCGCGCTCGATCGCCTCTTCTGCGACCTCTGCCGTCACATCCAGGCTCAGAAGCGCCTTTTCGACGGGCGCCTCGGCCCGTCCGATCAGAAAGCCGGCGTTGTCGTATTCCAGCTGGAGGCCGAGCGGCGCGATCTCACAGAGCTTTTCAAAAATATCCTTTACCGTGTTCATGGCAGTCTTCCTTTCATCTCAAGCAGTCCCCTGCGGATGCCGCGGCAGATCTCAAGTCTCCCCTCCTCTGGCCGTCCGGCCGAGAGAAGGCCCAGCTCTTCTTTTTCGAAACGGCGGATCAGCGCGTCCAGCCATTCGCCGCAGAGCGCCTCGCCGCCGATGTTCCCGAAAGCGCCCGAAAACAGCTCGGCGTCGCTCAGCGGCATATTCTGCGAAAAACGCGCGCGGATGATCTGATACAGCTTCCCTCCGTCGCGGACGAGCCGCTCCTCTTCCAGGCAAAAGCCGTTGTTGACGAGCCAGTAGCGCAGGACCTCTGCCTTTGTCATCGGCTGAAGGATCAGCACATAGGCGCCGTCCAGACACCATTCCGCCCTGTCGAGGATACGGCAGATCAGATCACCGCCCATGCCGGCGATCACGATCGTGTCGATCTTATCCGGAGGACAGTCGTCCAGACCGTCGCAGAGAAGAAAGCGGATCCTGTCCTCGACGGCGGCCCGACGCGCCGTATTCCGTGCGGCGTCGAGCGGGGCGGCGTTGATGTCGGAGGCGTAGATCGAGCCCGCATATCCTCTCTGCGCAAGCCGGGCAGGCAGGAAGCCGTGATCCGTTCCCACGTCGATCAGCCCCTTGCCGTCCTTCACCATATCCGCGATCGCTTCAAGTCGTCTGTTCATCGTTTAAAATAATAAGAAAAGCCGGAGCAAGAGACGCATAACGCCTGTTTCTCCGGCTTGTTCATCCCCGTCGGTCAGAGCGACTCGAGATAGGTCCTGAGCGCGTCGAGGAATTCGTCAGGGTCGACGCCGTGGGCGGCGCAGGCCTGCTCGACGTTCTCGCCGCTGGCAAGGGCGCAGCCCATGCAGTGCATGCCGATCGCCTGGAACGCGGGCATGGCTTCCGGGCAATTCTCAAGGATATCCGAAAGCATGGTTTCTCTGGTGATCTCCATTTTAATCAACCTTTCTTTTTTCATAAAAGAATGGGACGCTCAGGCGCCCCATTCTTTCAGCATACCAGGCCGGCAGATCAGGCCTGCTGCTCCTTCATCTTTGCAAAGCACTCGCTGCAGTAGACAGGGCGATCGGTCTTGGGCTGGAAGGGCACTCTCGCCTCGCCGCCACAAGCTGCGCAGACAGCCGTGAAATACTCGCGCGGGCCGTGAGCAGCGTTCTTGCGCGCATCACGGCAGGCCTTGCAGCGCTGGGGCTCGTTCTGGAAGCCGCGCTCCGCATAG
>JAEEGL012902740.1_pt1 | contig 30633 bp, 20 predicted proteins | sample 9134231 | NCBI WGS metagenome assembly JAEEGL01 (sample SAMN16246548, study PRJNA631951) | gut metagenome | biome: gut microbiome; feature: rumen; material: fiber-attached | host: Bos | place: Iran: Karaj | collected 2018-10 | reverse complement strand
AGGACCGCATATCGGGCGATTTCCTGAGTCAGGACATCCGCCAGTGCATCCACCACCTCTCCACCATCACCGGCGACATCACCACCGACCAGATCCTTGGCAACATCTTCCGGCACTTCTGCATCGGGAAATAGCCTTCCGGCACCGATCTTATCCTCATCTAAGCCCTGACCCAAAAGGGACAGTCCCCTCTGTGCCGTTTTTTCAAAATGGCACAGAGGGGACTGTCCCTTTTGGGTCACTCTATCACCACGGCATCACCATCAATGATGTAGATACCGGGAGCAAGAAGTTCAGATTCAATTTTGCGTCCAAACAAGTCATAGATGGCTTTCTCCTTAGAATCCGGCATCATTATCATATTCACGCCATCCTCTATCCAAAGTACGCATCCATCTCGTGGAAACGGGCCTCATACCACTCCTCTACCAGTCGAATCTCACGTGTAAGGTCATTTACATATTTAGGTCTGCTTTTCTGGTCATCAAAATAAGTGACCATTCTTTGCCATGCACCGCTCTCTATGAACAGGTCACGGTATTTTTCAAGTTTTCCATTTACTGATTCTATAGAAAACGCGCCTTTACGTCCTTCAATCCAGCGTTTCTTAAGGATTTCCTTGTATTCAGCATCACCTATTACAGCCGAAATCGGATAAAGAGCATTACTGCTTATGTTTTTAACTGCCCAAGCAGAGTAATTGCCATCATAATATCCTCCATCAAATTTACCTCCCAGGCTGGTGTCAAGATCCCAAGGAATAAGAACGAAACGACGTCTGTCAGCCTCTGTCGGAAGCGGATCATCGATATCCTTAGTTATGTTACGGACTGAGGTTTTTGTTACCCCAGTTGTCACCGATAGAAAGAGCCATTATCAGAATCTGATAATCAGCCAGATTCTCCAAATAGAAATATTTCTTTACATATTCAGCACTCTTACCATTGGCGAATGCATCCTGTAACGGCTCCCAAGCTTCAAGGCAGCCATATTCATCAGGATAAGTCAGTTCCCATGCATTATGCCATGAAACTACACACGCCGTTGAGTCTTCATTATAGCCGGGCTTTTCCTGAGGATTGATATCCGATGTACCGCTTTTGTACAGCACTCCGCGTATCTCCACCGAGCCATCCTTTTCCTCTTTTGCTTTCTTAAGATCCAGCAATTTGCGGTTTATACGGTCATTCAGGCAATAAATTCCATAATATTTGTCATTGATATATACCTCAACAAAATGTCCTATCGTACCATAACGGCCATCATATTGGGTTTCATAAGGAAGTCTTGAGAACTCATTCCATATATCAAAACAGACACGATTGCGCATGCAGATGCGGTCAATAGCCATTCCATCCAGGATCCATGAGGAACATGACCTTATACCCAAAAGCGTTGTATCAACCTCCTCACTATAATCTGCCGAACACAGTTTCATGTTGAAAGAAGGTTTCATCATATAATTTGAGGCTGTAGCTCCACGAGACTTAAACACGGCAGGCATCTCTATGACCGAGCCGTCAACATCAGTCAACTGCATCATTCCATTCAGGTATTCAGTCATACCTTTCTTGAATTTGCCGTTAAAACTGACGCGCAGCACCGGCAAGGCTGCGGTTTGGGCCGATATAAGGTTTATTCCCGACTGGAAAGGCAATAACAGAGCAATTACAATCGATAACAGAATCTTCCTGCTAACTGTTCTGTATGAAGTTGGGGTCATCAATAATTCTTTTTACAACTTATCTTTCTGTGATTGCAGTAATAGTTGTGATTTCCTGCAATGTATCCGTAGTATCACCGCTAAGGATAGTATAGACACCATCCTTAACAAGTGCAGCAGAAGAATAAAAGATTGTCTGTGTAGGATACGCCTGTGTCTCAAGCATAGCCACCTCTCCACCATCAGCATCAGCAATCTTTACATATCCTTTTACGTTATTGTTAAACTCCAGGCAGAAAAAAGCCTGGTTTGATTTTTTAGGTTTATCACACTTATGGGCAAGGCCGATGACTGTTCCGCCGCTAATAGAAAAACTCTTTACATCAAAAGCAGCTTCAGCACCCTGAGGACCGCATGCGCAGATAAAACCGCCATTTATATGAATAGAACTCTTGGAATCAGTTCCATCATTTGTCAGACTTGACGTAAAGGTAAAACCACCATTTATAATCAGGTCCTTACCAATCTTCAAAGGATCGTCATAGGTTGCAATGTAGTTTCTGCCGCCGTTAATGAACAGTTTCTCTGTTGCAGCCAGGCCAACAGCACCATTATGCCCAATTGACTTAATGCATATCTTACCTCCGTTTACGTTGATATTCGTAGCCAAGACCGCACGTGCACCTAACTCTGCGGTTTTGGGGAAAGAGGCATCGGTAAGTGTTCCGCTGCAAGTCAGAATGAAATAGAGATTGCCACCTTCAAAAGTGACGTCGCCACTGGTGTGGATACACTTTCCATCAAACTCTTCATTATAAAAGTTCAGCGCATAAGGAGTGTTTATTATCAGGTCGCAATTGGCAATAATACTGGAGAGCATTGCACCGCCCTCAAAAGCGGCCACCTTACAAGGATTCTTACTGTCTATACAGATCTTGCCTTTATCAGAGCTGCCGCCCACAAGGAACGCCACGCCCTCAAGTTCCGTTACGAATGAAACCGTAGCGCCATCAACTGTTGCAGTGAAACCATCCAGGTTACCTTTCAGCCTGACCTCGTCACTGTCAAAAAGAATTTGTATAGTACGCTGAACCGCAAATGATGTATCACTGTTCATTGTATATTCATTGACAGGAGCATAGTGCGTGTCAAACTCAAAGTATCTCTTAAGGCTGTCAGGGATAAATGCCGGAGTCGGATAAATACCTGTATGTTTAGTCCTTACCTCCTTTATGTCATCTATATCATACTCATGCTCTCCGTCATCACGGACAACAGTCATGTTTTTGTCGTTGTAATTGATAGCTGTAACACCTTCAACCATCTCCCGATCGACACGCCCCTGCATGGTAACCTTGCTATCCTCATGCTTTGACGTAACATCCTTGCCAATAACATAAAGGGCGTCGGCAGTAACGGTCTTCTCCTTAATATACTCTTCCTCATTATATTCATCATGGGGTGTCCACTTGTCAGATTCCATTTTCTCGTTGAAAATGGCATAGTTGACCTCAAGGAATGCAATCATGGAATCCACCTCCTCATGAGGGGTGTCAGTTATCTTGACATTACCTTTTTTGTATGTCGGAGCCCAACGGGCCTTCTCCCTCTCCCATGCTCCAGAGGAGACGAACAGATCGGCATATTTCTCCATCAGGGCCCTGATATTCTCAAGTGACAGCTCATGGGTTGACAGATATTGCCAACGGTTGTTCATCTTTGTGGCAAAGTCATCAGGACGTTCCTTCTTGGTCTTGAATACATGGATCAGATGGTGATATCCGAGTTTCTCGCCCCATGCCATCTGTTTGGAATCCCTTGAAGCCACGCTACCTCCGGCCATACGGCCTATGGAACCGTCCAGGTCCCAGAGCGTGAACAGGAACTTCTCTTCCTTGTCAATGTTACGCACACTCAGATAATAGTTTTTCTTTTGATTGTCAATCAACTGGAATGCCTGGATGAAAAGCATGAAGTCAATAACATTATCCTCATAGAGCCAATCCTTGTATGTGGTCTTGAACTCCTTAGTATCAAAGAAATCTATCAGGTCACAGATAGGATTGAAAAATGCCTGGGTGACAGTGTCATCAGGATATTTCTGTTCCCATCCGTAGGAATCCTTAGAGGCTTTATATGGCCAAAGGAATGAGTCATTTGCTGGTACGGAATCATAACCTCCAAGATATGTCTCACTGCATTCCCAGTTTGCTTTCCAAAGCAGTCCACGCTTAACCTCAGGCTCTGAATCCGTAGCCTCTTTGGTCTTTTTTAGATTCAGTTTCTTACGGTCAATCTTATCCGTAAAGCAATACATGCCATAATAAGCTCCGTTTATGAATACCTCTACGAACTCTCCCTGCGTACCGTTGCACTGATACTGGTTATCAGTCTCATACGGCAGTTTGTCAACAGCTGTCCATAAATCCATAAGCACGCGGTTGCGCATACGGCTAAAATCAAGATACTCGGCCGATAATATCCAGTCATCATCCTTACGGTAGCCCAAGAGATGGGCATCCTGGCTCTCACCGTCCTTGACCAACTCTATATTAAGACTCTGCTTAGGCTGTGAACCGGTTGTAGCGCCTCTGAGACGGGTTCTGATTTCAGAACTGAAACTTGCCAATCCTTCCATCTGGGAGTCCTTGAGTTTTGTTCGGCATCGTGCATCAATGACACTCACATGGCCTGGGAACTTTTTTTCGTGCCCCTCTGTACCTTTGGTCATGCTGTAGGTCCTGACCATCTCTTTTAAGGGACAGTCTATGACAAAAAAAGGCAAAGTGCTGAACACAAGTGTCCACTGTCTGCTTTCATCATTCTCAATTGTCAGTTCATTCACAGCATTCATCATCCAGCTGGTGGCTACCAGATTACCCTTTATGCCATTTTCAAGAACCGCGCCATTAAACTTAACGTTGCTGAACCTGTTTTCATCCCAGCGTAAAGTCCCTTTAAAGGTGCTGCCTACACCAGGTTCTATTGTAGCGTATATAGTGCTTGCAGCCGTATCAGCCACAAGTGGCACCTCGTTAAGCCACAACCCGCAGTTGCGCTGTGCAGTCAAAGCAAGGTTTGAAAGCAGTATAACACCTGTTATGACCAATAGCCTTTTCATTTGGTTGTCTCTTTTGATTTCTTGCTGCCAAGCGTTATGAATTTCTCTTCTATTTTCTCCAGATATTGTTCTTCCATAGAGAATTCATATTCAACTACAGGCATATCGTTGAAAGAGTCCTTGTAACTGAGTATCTTGTAACTGTTGCCCACCTGAATCTGGTCATTGGTGAAGAACAGACAGAGTACATCATACGTATTGGGTGTAGGGAACTGAGTGATTATATTACCATCGGCATCGGCCACGGCTACACCACTGCAATATGTCTTGGGCAGATAGAAACAGACACTGGCCTGAGAACAATCTCCATGTGGCGTACAGCTACGTGAACCTACGCCCGTTATCTCTCCGCCATATATCTCAAATGTCTTGCCGTCAGTATCCACGCCCATCTGCGCATCCCATGAACCCACTGCATACAGTTTGCCTGCATACATTTTAAGGTTACCGGCATCAAGGCCATCGTTCTCAGCACTGCATATCAGAATATCACCACCATTGATTACGCAACCCGAACAGTTCAAACCGTCATCAGTACAATAAGAACGTATCTTACCGCCATTTATCTCAGTCTGTCTCTTTGATTCCAGGCCCTCTGCAGCACCTCCACCGGAACCTCTGACATAGATGTTACCTGAGTTGATGGTAAGTTTATTTATACACTTTATGCACTTGGGTGATGCCGATGCACCCACCTTGTGACCATGACCGTCTTCCTCTTTTTCATCGGGAATACGTCTTCCGGTTGTGCGCACATAAATATCGGCATTGGAAATGGTGAGACTGCCGTTATAATATTTTTTTGTCTTTTCATTGACGGTAACCTCCAGATAGTGACCTGCACTTATACCCTTGCCGCCCGTTCCGGTTGACAGACAGTATATCTCACCTCCGGCAATATCCATATCCCAGTTACTCTTTATTCCGCAGCATGAACTGTAATCCTCTTCTTCATCATCCCAAGCCACTTCACCCGTCGTGATAGTCTTTATCACACCGCCTCTTATCCACAACAATGAGTCCGAAGTAACGCCCTTGCCTGCCAAACCGCTGCAATAGGCTCTGAGCACGCCACCTCCAATGATTACGTTTTCCTGACCGTAAACTCCCTTACCCTTCTCTGCATTGGCATCCACATGGATAAAACCACCCATCATATGAATGTATTTGTCCGATGCTATACCGCACTTTTTGTTGGCAGTAACATAGAGTTGCCCCAGGCCCGATATGCATATCTTACCCTCTGCAAAAATACAGCCACGCTGGTCCTCACCCTTAACTTTATTATATTTCTCACCGTCACAAAGAGTATTAACGGTATTTTCAGGGAGTTCAATGAACAGACGCTTTTTAAGCTGGCTGTTGATGACAGGGCCGGTAGGATTGGTAAGGTTAACCCCATTAAGAACTATGCAGGCTTTGCGCTCGCTGTACAGTTTAAAACAGGCATCACTGCTGGTTCCCGATAATATGTACTTTAACTTAGCGGCTGTAGTCTCAATTGTCAGATGTGCACCTTGTATTGTCAGGTTAAGGGAATCAATGTCACCTGTTACGGAAACACTATCCTCAGAATAGGCGATATAGACAGTTTTATCCCATGTGCTGTGTTCAACGAAATCATCATATTGCACACTTGCAGGATCTGTCTCTAAAGGTTCTCTCCTTACACGCTCCTTATCTGATTCCTCAAAAGCTATGTCATAGTCAAAATCTGCCCAATAGTTCTGAGGCAACAGCTTGGCACGCCACGGATCCATCTCCCTGAACCCCATTGAACCAACAGAAGGCACATCAAACGTATATGAGTTATTATCACTCCATACAGTCAGGCTGTCCGGTCCGTAAGTAATCTCACCAACGTTGCTGAAAACGCGCACCCTGTTATAACTGCCATAAGCCTCATTCAAATAAATGTTCTGTTGTGCCTTAATGTTGTCCACGACAAGCAACGCACAGAATGCCACCAACAAACAGATTCTTTTCTGCATGGCTTATTGAACAAGGAACTTAATGGAACTATTGCCTGCCTTAAGGAGATAAGTACCTTTGGGCAGACCGTTTATATTGATACTGATTTGGCCATCCGCATTATCCGGCACAGGAATTGATGAGCGTCCGCCGGCATCATATACAGCTATCTTCTCTGCACTGACTCCGGCTATTGTAAGCCTTCCTCCCTCTATCCATATCCGGGCTTTTTCCGCATTGATCGGAATCACGGCATCACCATCCTCAACATCTGCAAAATTCCATGACACTACATCCGAAAAATCCCACTGCCCAACCGTACCTTCAATTGAGGACAAGGTTATCGTCTTGTCTCCAAACGTCATTGTCGGTTCCTTGCCCAGACTACAAACTATTTCCGTACTGTCTGTGAGATGTATTAAAAGTGATAGATTGGCAAAGCAGGGCATGCAACCCAGCATTGTCAACAGCATTGAACAAAAAATCTTTTGTTTCATTCAGTTAATTGGTTTAAGAACTATCCCTAATATAATCAAAGTTGCAAAGTTAGTTATTATATTTATAATATAATCAATGGAATAGGAAATCATTTAAAATGCAGATTGATTTTCCCTTTGTTTCCGATGAGAATACAAAGAAAACAGCATGTTTTCCTGACATCTTGGAAAGCTCAGGCAAACTGGCGGCCATTTCAGTAGGCACAGCCGGCATATCGGCCTTGATTTCAATCTTACCCAGTACCTTACCTCCCTGTGATGCCCAAGGACGGTCAGCCATTATGGTTATGGTTCCGTCAATCCCTTCAGGTATCAGATTCAGGATCAGATCAAGTTCATGGCCAGTAGTCTCGCTGAAATTGAAATACTTGTATCCCACGATTGAGCCGTCAGTATTTTTTACCACAGGATTAGTATTGTTCTCCAATGCATACGGAGCCTTGAACTTGCTGTCAGTCCCGTATGACGATGCCACATAAGAGCCTGAGAATATATTATTGGGCCAATCATGGACAGCAGGTTCAGGACCGGTGTACCAGCAGGCTATTCCGGCAGAGTGGCGCTCCAACGGATCAAGCCCATCGAGCGAGAACCCTTCAGAATTATACTCACCTTCCGATATCTCAACCTTGCCGCCCTTACCCTCTTCAACCTTGACGGTAATGGGGGCCACCATAGCCTGACGCGCATATTCATCGGTTCCGGTCTGACGGTGATAGAACACGTACCATTGGCCGTTTATCTCACAGATACTGCCATGGGTATTACCGTCAATGGTTGCCGACGCGATGACGTTTCCCTGCTCATCAACCTCGCGGCCGCGGGCATCAATGATTGTACCGCCATATGTAAAAGGTCCGAGCGGGTTGTCACTGTAAGCGTATGCAAGAGTATAGTTTGACACCGGCAGACCAAACTCACCATCCTTGGTAAAACGGCTGTATATGAAAACGTATTTGTCCTTAATTTTCCTAATGGATGAAGCCTCAAAGAAGCTGAAGATACCATCATCATAACGTCCGGAAATCATATCCTCAACAATCTTGGTACCGGGCTTTACGGTTGCCATTGTGGTGGGGTCAAACTCTGCTGCGAACGAGCGTTCAAAACCCCAGTAGCCATAGACGCGGCCATCATCATCAACAAAAACAGCAGGATCAAACGCAAGCACCCCATCCGTCAGGTTAGGATTCTGCTTGCTCCAGTTACACACCTCAAACGGACCATCGGGGCGCGAGCTCTTACAAACCATACCATTACGGCCGCCAGACTGGTTGTTCGGGAACAGATAATATGTTTTTGTACCATCCGGAGCAGTCACCAGAGTCACATCCGGAGCATATAGCACATCGGCAAGCCCCTGACGGCTCAAAGGTTCGCCGTTGGCATTCTTGCTTACGCTGAAAATCTCACCGTCATATCGCCAGCATGTAAGATTGTCAACGGCAGCTGACCACACCACGAGTTCACGACCGCAATAGCCGTTTATCATGCTATCGTGTGAGCCATAGATATAAACACGATAGAGCCCGGGATTGTCCGGATCCTCAAAAACATAAGGTTCACCATCCGGAATATGCTCCCAAAGCGGCAGATACGGGTTTCCGGGTGTAGAAACCGTATTCATCTTTGTTTTGTCCATACATGAAACCAAAAGAAACAAGCAACAAAAAACTACATTGAAAAATCTTTTCATACTGACAGATAAACTGATTCCTGTTTTCATACTTTCATATCCAATTAATTTCTATTGAAGGCACGAATATAATGAAATAAAACCACAACACGCACAAGTACACACCAGAATAACAATACAGTCGTCCTAAATCCCCAGAACAATATTTTATATAATATATATTAAAAAAGAGGATATACTACTTAGTTAAACCAGTTAATAGTTGTAACTTTGCGTCCTCAAACATAAAGTCCTTTTTTAACATTTGAAGTGTCAAACAAGTAAAAACTAAAACAACAAGAAGTGGGTACTATTTCGTTTATAAAATATTACATATCTCTCTTTATGGCATATTGTAAATTCCTGTTTACATTTGTCATATACAAGTTTGCAGACTACCCCAATGAGATAAAATTCGCAGCTTTTGTATCTGCACTTTGCATAATGATCATCATAGTCATGCAGATATCAATTCTCTGGATGTCATGGCTGCAAAAGAGAAAGAGAAGACTCAGGGAACGTATTGAAAAGAAGTTCGGCAAGGGAATGGAATACATAGTTTCTTCAGAGGCATCTGAGATTATGTCAGAAAAAGAAATCCAGAAAGTTTTTGAACTGGATGACGAAGACCTTGAAGGACCGCTACTGAAGACCAACCGTGAAAAGCGCATGTTCGTTGAAGTATTCTACCTTTACTTCATATCCAAGAGATCAGAACTCTCCCATACAGAAAACACCCATACCATGCTATACATGTTCAACATTCCTGAATATCTTGAAAAAGAGGTCAGCCTTGGAAGCATGAAACACAAAGTAAATGCTTTGAGCTACATGCGTACCCTCAAGCTGTCCATCAGCCCATGGGTGATCAACAAGCTTTTGAACTCAAGATACATGAGAGTAAAGAGACTGGCCATGTATTCAAACATCATGTCCAGCTCTGACAGCGCATTGGATTATTTTGAGACAGACTTCTTTGACAACAACTGCTGCATCAAGGACGAGATAGAATTAGGCTTTTCACTTCAGAGACGTCGCAAAATGGGTCTGAAACTGCCTAATCTTGCCCGCTGGGCTCATATCCAGAACAATGAAAAGACCCAGTGCATGTTTGTCCGTCTGATGCGCCGTTTCAATGAGATAGAATACTGCGGACAGCTTAAGGATCTTTACAACCAGACAAAAAAGAAGAAACTCATAGAGGAGATATCCAGGACATGGGGTTATCTTCATTATGTAGAGTGTGAAGATTTGCTGATAGAAGCCCTGCTTACCCAGCCCGACGACACAAAAGTGGCTATCATGCATGCCATGACACGCCTTGCCACCGGAAAAAGCATGAATGCACTTCTTGACGGTTTCAAGAACACCACGAATCCGCACGTGCGTTATGAAGCTTTAAGATGCATATATAATTACGGACCTGAAGGACGTGCCATGTTTGAGGAATTGGAGAAAAATGCCTCTGACGCGGATAAAAAGTTCTTCAGCTTTTTCCATAATCCCATTACCCTTGAAAAGATACGTCTTGACAAGGAGCAGGCATATCATCCATCAGTAGAAACAGTTTTCAACGGATAAAAATCAAGAAGATATGTGGTTAACGATATATTATATATTCTGTTATCTAGTCTTTGCATACACCATATTGCTTTTAGTCGGATACGTCTGGCTGGTATTTATGAGCAGGCTGGCCCAGAAACAGCTCGATATCAATCTGCCTGACGACGATACAATAAAATATCTCATGCAGGGATCACCGCTTACACCTGCAGTTTCAATAATAGCACCTGCCTACAATGAGGAGGTTACCATTATTGATAGCGTCAACTCAATAATGCAGATAGACTATCCTGATTATGAGATAATCATCGTGAACGATGAAAGTACCGACCGCACCATGGAACTGCTCATTGAAGAGTACAAGCTGGTTGAGGTCCCGTACGATATCGCCATGAGGGTGCAGTCCAAGCCCATCAAACGGGTACTTAAATCAACTGATGAGCGTTACAGCAAACTGATAGTAGTTGACAAGGTTCACGGCGGACGTAAAGCCGATGGTTCAAATGCCGGAATCAACGTATGCAGTAACAAATACTTTGTATGTACTGATGTGGACTGCATCATTGAGCCTATGGCTCTTTACAGAATGATGTGGTTCGTTATCAACAGCCACAAGCCGATGATTGGTGTTGGTGCTACCATGCTTATGAGTAACGGTTGTATCGTTGAAGACGGAAAGGTGGCAGAGGCACATGTCCCCAATACCATTATCCCCATGTTTCAGCAGTTGGAGTATCTGCGTTCATTCCTCATAAGTAAGCTTGGCTGGTCACGCATCAATGCCTTGCCTAACATATCAGGTGGTTTTGGTCTGTTTGACACTGACGTAGCTGTAAAATCAGGAGGATATGACCCTATGAGTATGGCTGAGGACGTAGATATGCTGCTTCGTATGGTTACATACATGAAAAACAGCGGTCAGGACTTCCAGTTGGCACTTGTTCCCAAGGTCTGCTGTTGGACGGAGGGTCCCGGTTCTTTGAAACAGCTTGTACGTCAGCGTACCAGATGGGCCCGTGGTCTTTTTGAGATTGTATCAAATCACCGCAAACTGTTTTTCAATCCTCACTATGGTCCGATAGGTGCCCTCACCTTACCCTATCTGTTCCTCTTTGAGTTCATCGCCCCGTTATTTGAAATAGTAGGTTTCCTGTTTATGATTTGGCTGACACTTACAGGAGGTGTTAACTGGAGCGCAGCTATCATTATATTTGGAATGATTTATATTTTCTCAGTGTTCATATCCTTCTTTGTGCTTTACTTTGATTACAAGCTTAAAGCCGTTAACTGGAAACACACCAAATCCAGCTATTTGAAATTAATGATTGCCACGCTTCTTGAGCCGTTCATATATCACCCGATAATAACCTATTGCTCAAATGTGGGCTACTGGCGATTCATTGCAAACACAACCGCCGTATGGACGCCTATCCAGCGTAAGGGTGTTAAAAAGAGATAGAGATGAGAATAAGAAACGTCATATTAACAGCCTTTATCATGTTATTCTCCCTGACAGGAGAGTTGCATGCAACCCGTGAGATAAAGCATCTGCCGCGATATTACATATATCGTATTGAAGGCTATGTCAACTCAAACGCCTGGAACTCCGCCAAGCGAGAGATTGATTCTGGATTGGAGGATTATCCTGATGACCCTGACCTGCGTTATTACAATGGCCGGTATTACTACGTCATCGGCGATATGAATGAGGCGCGTTATAATCTGGTCCGTGCCACTCAGGCAAATGACCAGCATTATAGAGCCAAGAGAATCCTGGTTGACATTGAAGATAATCTGGAACACTACTCCAGTGCCATCTGCTATATCAACGAACTGCTTGAGTTCCAACCATATGACAGAGACCTGTGGCGCCGTAAGATAGGTTTGTACCGAAAGCTGGGAAATGACGTGGAAGCGGATGCCGCTCTTGAACGTCTGGCACATATCTATCCGAATGATTCTCTGGTATTATCTGATGTAAGACGTCGTAATTATGAGAATTGGGACAACATAATCAAGAAGAGTTCGCTTAGTGAAGCGGCCGACAATCTGGAGCGATGGATTGACAAAGACCCCAATCAGCGTGAATATTATCTCGAACTGGCTTCAACGTATGAAAAGATGGGTGAGTTTGAGAAGGCTATCGGCGCAGCAAACAGAGGTCTCAACCGTTTCCCGAATGATCCGGAACTGATCAACAAAGTAGCAGGTATAATGTCGGAACTTGGTCTTTACACCCAGGCATTGAACTTTGTAAAGAACAAGAGGACTGGCAATTATGCATATAACACTCTTCTGTATGATGTGGCAAATGACGCACGTATGAATGATCCCTATGAAGCCAACGGACGTCTGTATGCAGCCACAAAGAATCGTGAGGCATTGAATTATATGATCAATGCGTCACTCACAAGAGGCTATTATGATGACGCCATATTCTACGTCAATGAAGCCATTAAGCGGGATGGGCGCACTCCGGCGCTTTTAATGAAATTATATACTGCCGAGAAACAGGCAGGCAATGAGAAGGCCAGCTTAAGGATTCTGACTGAACTATACGAGATGAATCCTGAGGATGAAGATCTCGTGGAGGCTTACGCCAACATGATGCTTCAGCTCTCCGATTATGATTTTTCCACGCAGCAATGGGATGAAGCTTACGTTCATTTGGATAAATTGCTAGAAATCCTGCCTGATACCGCCGAAGCATGGCCAGCCGTAGTCTCACGTCAGATAATGGTATTAGGGCATCTCAACCGTCTTACTGAGGCGCGTCGTCTGTTTGTCCAGTCTGCAAGACGCAGCCCGGCCAACCGCAAGCGTTTTGCATCGGCATATGAGGATATCATAGCCGTTCGCCTCAAATACCTGATTGAAGAAGAAGAGTACGTCAAAGCCTACAACGAGGCCGTATCTTTGCTTGAAGTGATACCTGACAGTGAAGTGGCATTACGTTGCCTCATCAACATGAGCCAGACGCTGAAATATGACGACGATTTCCACCGGTACGCTGAGTTGGGATATAATCTTTATCCTGAAGTGCCGTATTTCATTGTCAAGCAAGCTATTTCATTACAGGAACAGGGCAGGAATACAGAAGCCCTGGCATTATTGGATCCGCGTAACAACAGCGATGAATATGCAAACCCGCAACTCACGGCCGCATATTCAGGAATAAGCCAGGAATGGGCTACCCATCTTATGGAAAACAAGATGCCGGACATTGCCATGGAGGTGATAGACAGCGCATTGATACATGATTCAAACAACCGCGAGCTCCTTTATACCAAAGGCTTGATTTATGAATCACGCAAGATGTATGAGAAGGCATACAAGTATCAGATGCGCTACTACGAACCAAGCAATGCAGAACAGGAGGATTTCATTCAGCACATGCGTTATCTCGCTTTCCGTAGTTACAGAAACAGGGTAGATGCTTCATATACACATGCATTCTTTGACACCCACAGTGAATCATTATCCACAATCGGTCACCTCTATTCTGTAGCTACACTCAGCTATTCCAGAATAGCTGAACGTAACACATACACAGGGCAGATAAGCTATAAAGGTATCGACGGTTACCATGAGGGTGACGAGAACGAATCCGGAGGAATAGGCCTGGAGTTCATGGCGCAATGGGAACATGAGTTCGGTGGCAACTGGACCGGAATGGCAAACATTGCAGCTTCCACACGCTATTTCAACAAGTACAGCGCCAATCTGTCTGTCTCTTACGCCGCTCCACAAAACTGGACTCCTTCACTGCGCTTAGGTTATCGGCGTACTCCGCCCACATACCTTTATCTTGGAGGGAACTATTTAGGACAATCCACCAAGGATGAGTTCAACATATACATCCTTACTCCCTCCGTGATAAAATCCTGGGAGAGGATCAGTCTTATAGCCAGTACGGATCTGACACTGATGGTAAGCAATCTGTACTACAACGTAGGATTAAAAGGCAAATTCCTGTTTAACAATGACAACATATCATCCATAACCCTGCTTACCGGTTTTGGCTCATTCCCGGAATTGACATTCTTTGAACAGACGGCGCTACGCAATCTTTCACACACGAATGCAATGGTAGGCTTTGACATTCAGTATCTCTGCTCGCGCCAGTTGTGCCTTGGTCTTACTGGCACCTGGAACACGTGCTACAACCCCTACCGTATGAAAGACGGTTCATGGGTTGACTCTTACAGGAACATATATGCGTTGACACTTCAGGCCCATATAGCTTTTTAACCGTTTAATCACCTGATCAATGATAAACCCCGCTTATATAATGCTTTTCTTAAGTGCATTCGCGCTCTACAAGTGCAATGATGCTTCAGGACGGCAAGACGATTCCTCTCCATTTGAGTATCGTGAGGTTTATCTGCCGGAACTCCCCTTTGATGAGGGACATGATCTGTACATGAACAATGTGGACCGTGACTGGGGCATCTGGGGACACAATCTCTCCAAGGTGCTTCCCAAGAATGCTTCACAGTCAGTATATGCCAAATCAGGAAACAGCGTAAACAGTGAGCAGTTCTGTTTCTCATCCGATGCCCTGTTCAAATACATTGAGGATTATATCACAGACAACTATGGCCGCGACAAGACGGTAAGATTTGCCATATTACCCAATGACAACTCCATAGTATGCCTGTGCGACCGTTGTGTAGAAAATGGTAACAAAGCAGGTGATGCATCAGGAGCCGTATATTCTCTGTTGGAGCGTCTGACGGAACGGTTCCCTGAACATCTCTTCTTTTCATCATATTACCGCACCACCACTAGCCTGCCCCACCATAAACTACCGGATAATGCTGGCGTACTGATAAGCGCCATGTCATATCCGCTTTCTCCTGTACATACTGCCCAGGAAGATGCATTTGAAGAACTGTTATTTAAGTGGTCAAAATACACCAAGCGCATATACATATGGGACTACATGAATAACTTTGATGACTACTTTACCCCAATCCCCGTATTTGATGTCATCCAGCGTAGGCTCAGTCTTTATGCCAGGACAGGTGTAAAAGGCGTTTTCTTCAATGGAAGCGGTACTGACTACAGTACGTTCTTCAGAATCAAGACCCACATAATATCCGCTTTGCTGCGCGATCCTGAAACAGATTGGCGTCCCATACTCAAGGAATTGTGCAATGAGCTGTATCCTGTAACAGGAGAGGCCATCTGCAAGTTCCTGACTCTGCAAGAGGATCTCCTCAAGGAAAAAGGAAAGGCCCTCCCTTTATATGAAGGTGTCAGCAAGGCCTCCAAGATATATCTGCCAGCCGCTGAGTTTGAACAGTTCCATGATGAGCTGATGAACCTTATCATGCAGATCAAGGACCCTGAGCGTGCTGAGATTCGTAGAATGACCCAGTCCATGATGCTTACCCGCCTTGAGCTGAAACGTATCAACTCCGATACTGTAGGATGCGCCCGTCTGCTTGACGGACTTGATAGACTGAAAAGTCAAGGCATTGTGACATATAGTGAATCCGGCGCAAATATAGACAGTTATATCAAAGAATACCGTTATATGCTTAATCAGGCTAAGGATACCGGTAAGAAGAACCTGCTCAAAGGGGTACGACTTCAGCCTCTAACTGCACTTGATGAAGAGTATAATGATATTTCCATACTCACTGACGGACTTATCGGTCTGCCATCCAATTATCATTGCGGACTCATGTTATCATCGGCCACGCCTGCACTCAGGATTGCCATTCCCTACGTAAAGGGAATAAAACGCATTCGTGTAAGCCTGGCCAAAAACTCAATATATCACATTGCTTTTCCATTAAGCGTATCACTTAGTTCTGAAGAACGTGAGATAGGAAAGGTTACTCCAAAAGCATTGTCAAATAATCTTCAGAGAGCTGTTGTAGAGTTCAACATACCGTCTGATTGCAAGGGCACCCTGGTACTTACCATTGTCCGCAATCAGGAAGAACGGACTATGGCACTCGATGAAATTGAAGGATTTTAATAAAGGAATGAAATGAAAAATAAGTTCACACGCGGACAATTTGTGGTGATGGCATTAATTGTACTCATCTTGTCATCATGCCATAAGAACTTAAAGCCGGCTACCGTCATTGTTGTTGATCCGGTACGCCATTATTACCCTGTTTTACAAGGTGAGATGATGAGTATAGCCTATGAAATGGAAAATACTTCCAGCAATCCGTTGTTTATTCAGGAGATACAGACCACCTGCGGTTGTGTCGTACCGCGTAACCAGCTGCCAATAGTGATACTCCCACATAAATCAAGTGCTGTATTTCTAGCCTTCAACACCATAAAGAACACAGGATACGTCAAACACTTTGTTTACTGCTACGGTAATTTCCAGGATACCACCTGTATTGAGTTGCAGTTTGATACAAACGTAGTTCCTCAGAATGACTATGTCCATGACTATGAGCAGTTGTGGCATGAACAAGCCACAGGAGCGGAGTCTCTGCGTGACTTCGTAGATGGAATGCCCAGCCAGAAAGGCTATTACACAGATACATATATTACTCCGCGAACCAACTTCAATGAAGAGGTTCAGCAGGTTGTTGATGAACATTCATTCTGATATATAGAATCGGAATATCATCCCGGAATCTCTTATGGACATCAGTCCTGAGAAATTCCGGGATTATTTTTTTACGGCACCAAACTCTTATCACAAGAGAGTACTGTCATTCTCTGTACACATGAACAACGCCGTTCTATTACCGGACAACAAACGTAATAACTGTATTGTGAAGAGAAGAACCACGTAGTTTATATAACAGTTAGAAGAGCTATGAATATAAAGGACTAAGCAGTCAAATTATCCTAACGGACAGAATTAGACAAAAAGAACCGGTTCCCTTTTGAAGAGAACCGGTTCTCATTATATATCAGTAAGATATTGTATTATTCATTAAGGAGCGTATATCAGAGCTTTGTCCCCATAGTATGCACTTGTTATCTGGCCTTGTACGGTACAAGATTTGCCTAATGATACCACACGACTCTTCTTGATTTCATCCCATACCTTAGAGGTATTGTCTGATGTAGTATAGCTGAAAATCTCAACTGTGAGACCATCACCGTATTTGCTCTTGTATTTCTTGATTGCTTCAAAATCAATTTTTCTAATCACGATTGTAATACCCTTATCATTATGAGTGATTTTAATCTCAGCGTCTGAGAAATCGGTGGCATCTGATGAAATGTAATCCTTAAAGATTCTTATATCAAAATCATCCTGCTCAACCATTTCATCAATAGACAGAGGAATATTAATCTCTATGGAATCCACATCAGCTCTTATATGTACTGAAGTCTTTATCTCACTCCATTCAACATGCTGCTGCTGATGTATATCAATCTCTACATTGTCTGGAGTATTGTCAGGTTTACCTACAACAGTGTCAACCATTACACCGTTAACATGCCAAAGGCCCTTTCCTCCAACTTCCTTTACAACGTACCATGCAACATGAGAGTTAAGATGCTCTTCTCCTAAATTCAGCAGACTGTCGACTATACCTAATTTCCAGGTATTTTCAGCTACCTTTTTGTTAGCAGCAATCAGGTCCTGCAAATCAGACTTCTCTTCTTCCAGGAAATCATAAACAGAAGGAGCTTTTTTAATGGCAAGCTGCGTCTTCAAGCCATTTATATCACTAACATATCTGAACATACCGACGTTATTACCGGTAGACTTATCTATTTTGTAATAGTCGAAATCACGGTCATTGTAGTGTCCGTAAGGATAATTGGTCCATACCTCACCTCTGTTTTTATCATTCTGAGCTGATGCGGCGCGATTCGGCTTACGTCCGAAATAGAGTTCAGAATTCTGATTTACGTAACCAGGGTAACTTTGATCTATACGGATACTGAAACGGGCACTTTCCCAGCCTTCTTCCGTATTGGTATAAGGCCAAAGATAACCCTTGGTTCCGCTGTAAGTATCAGTATAAGCAAAAGCACGTCCTGAAACGAAAACCTCTGTTTCCGGTAAGATAGAACCGGTCTGCTCATCTTTAATAGAGTCATTGACGGAGACTTTTTCACATCCCATCAATGCTACAGCACCTAAAAGAAGCAATGCGATTTTTTTCATAATTCAAATATTAATTTGTCCCTTTTTTATTTCAAAACTCATTTGACGCCGCAAAGGTACAATTAATCAATGAGTCAGCAAACCGTTTTTATTAAAAACTTATAAACAGAACATAATTTTTTTCTTCTGAGAATCAAAGTATTGCCCACACATGTCTATTTACCGGAAACAACATCACTCCCACTCTATTGTGGCTGGCGGCTTTGAAGATATGTCATAGCATACACGGTTCACGCCCTTGACCTTATTGATTATCTCGTTGCTGACCCAGTGCATGAACTCGTATGGCAGTTCAGCCCAATCAGCTGTCATTGCATCAACACTGGTCACTGCACGCAGAGCCACTGCATTGTCAAAAGTACGCTCATCGCCCATTACGCCTACGGTATGGTCAGCCAGAAGGATTGCTCCGGCCTGCCATATCTTATCGTAGAGCTTCCATTCGCGTAAGCCATTTATGAATATAGCGTCAGCCTCCTGCAGGACAGCAACCTTTTGCGGAGTAATGTCACCTATTATACGCACAGCCAGACCGGGCCCCGGGAACGGATGGCGGCCTATCAGATGTTCCGGGATACCCAGACGGCGTCCTATGGCACGGACCTCATCCTTGAAAAGCCACTTGAGCGGCTCGCAAAGCCTGAGTCCCATCTTGGCGGGTAGGCCACCCACATTGTGATGACTCTTAATAGTCTTGCCGGTTATGTTAAGGCTCTCAATGCGATCCGGATAGATCGTACCCTGAGCCAACCATTTGGCATCAGTTATCTTGGAGGCCTCGGCATCAAACACTTCAATGAAATCGCGGCCTATAATCTTACGTTTTTTCTCAGGGTCACTCACGCCCTCCAGATCCCTGAAGAACATATCAGATGCATCCACGCCCTTTACGTTCAGACCAAGACATACGTAATCATTAAGTACGTCAGTAAACTCATTCTTACGCAACAGGCCATGATTTACGAATATGCAGGTCAGGTTCTTGCCTATAGCCTTATTGAGCAGCACTGCGGCTACTGACGAATCAACACCGCCGCTAAGTCCAAGGACCACCTTGTCATTACCCAGTTCAGCCTTGAGTTCACCTACGGTTTTCTCAATGAATGAATCTGAAGTCCACTCCTTACGGCTGCCACAAATACCAATGACAAAATTCTCAAGCAGCAGTTTACCCTGCAGGGAATGAACCACCTCAGGATGGAACTGCACGCCCCAGACACGTTTCTCCGCATTTTCAAAAGCAGCATACTTGACACTGTCAGTTGATGCTGTAACGTGATAGCCGGCCGGTATTGCGGTAATGGAATCACCATGGCTCATCCACACCTGCGAGCCCTTGTCAAAACCCTTGAACAGCGGGCAGGCAGGATCAATGTAACCGAGTGAGGCATGACCGTACTCACGAGTACCGGCCTGCTCCACCTTACCACCGTAAGTATAGCTCAGCAGCTGTGCACCGTAACAGATACCAAGTACAGGGTATTTTCCTACTATGCCTGTCAGATCAGGGCGGAAAGCGTCATCGGCATATACGCTCAGGGGTGAACCGCTCAGAATAACACCAATCACATCATGGTCATCAGCCGGAAAGCTGTTGTAAGGCAATATCTCACAGAATGTATCCAACTCCCTGACCCTGCGGCCGATAAGCTGTGTAGTCTGTGAACCAAAATCCAGTATTATAATCTTTTGCATACAGGTATTGAAGTTTCTCTCAATTTTTCAGGCTGCAAAATTACACAAAAAAAGTGTACCTTTGCAGCGTATGACAAGAAACAGCAACATAACAGTTCCAAAACAGATGCTGCAGAGAAATTTTCTGTTGCGTACGGTACTTTTTGTGTCATTGTTCTCGATGCTGTTCATGTCATTGTACCAGCCGACATTAGCTTATTCAACTACATGGTTCGGCTTCCATTCCTGGAAACAGGCAGGCATCACCACTCTTTTTTATGTCGTTGCCATCAGCACTCTTATCTTGAGTAAAATATTGCTGTCAGCTTTCAGCAACAGGCATGATGTGACAGTCCGCAGGATTCTCTTATGGCTTATAGCAGAGTTTATTGTCATAGCAACTGAATACTACTTTTTTTCAGTCTTTTTCAAACTCGGTTCCGTTGAAGTGCCTCAATTGTTGCTGAGAATTCCGCTGTGCGTGGCTCTCATACTTTGCATCCCCTACTCCATAATTTGGTTCTATGCCCAGTACAAGGCAAAGAAAGAGGAACTGGAGTTGTTCAAGATTACGCACAACCGTGAGATAATGGAGTCAAGCTATCGTTTGATCCAGTTCCGCGACAGTCAGGGCAAACATAAGATGTCGCTCAGTGAGGATTCTATTTTCTACATAGAGTCACAGGATAATTATGTACAGATTTTTTACAATCTGGAAGGCAAGCTCTCAAGCTATCTGCTACGTAGCACATCACAAAAGATCGAGGAGGACCTGGCAGACACATCAATCATACGCTGCCGCAGGTCATTTTTGGTCAACACCTCCAAGATTGTACGCTGGGGCAAGGAGCACGGACATTTTATCATAACACTGGACCACCCGTCTGGCAAAGCCATAACAGTTACTCCGGCCTATTATCGGGCCATTCTCACCCAACTTGACAGGCGGTCATTATAAAACAATCCGGTATTCTTATCTTGTCAAAGTTTTTTCTCAGATGGAGAATCCTTGAACACTATTGCGAACAGGATGGTGACCAGCAGCATATATACCGCAAACACATACCAGGCGGAGCTCCAGTCCGGAACGGCAGCCTTGAATACATAATGATCCATTACGGAACCTGCACATATCATACCGATGGTTGCACCGAATCCGTTTGACATCATCATAAACAAGCCCTGCGCACTCGCCCTGATACTCTTATCCGCATTCTGTTCCACATAAAGCGAGCCTGCTATATTATAAAAATCGAATGCTATGCCATACAATATGCAGCTTAGGATAAACAGCAACACGCCAGGCATATCCGGACTGCCCAGACCGAACAGTCCGAACCTGAGCACCCAGGCCGTCATTGACATAAGCAGAACCTTCTTTACCCCCAACCTTTTCATACAGAACGGAACAAGCAGGAAGCACAACGTCTCAGAAATCTGCGACAATGACAGCAGTGCGTTGGAATTCTTTACCGCAAACGTATCAGCCAAGGCTGGATTGTTTGAGAAAGACCCGAGGAAAGTATTTGCATATCCGTTGGTTATCTGAAGGGCTGAGCCCATAAGTATCGCAAACACAAGAAACACCGCCATCCTACCCTGTTTGAACAGGCTGAAAGCCTTAATGCCAAATGCCTCCGACACGCTCTTGCCGCCCCTGACAGGACATTCCGGAAGCGTCAGTGCATACAGGCATAACACTATTGACAAGGCGCCCGACAGAATAAGCTGAGTACAAGACTCCTGCATCCGCACACCATTTATTGAGATCCAGTTCACAGCCAGCATGCTACATATGAATCCCACAGTGCCGAACAGGCGTATTGGCGGATAATCCCTGACAGGATCCCCTCCCGCACGGGTTATAATGCTATAAGAGACCGAATTGACAAGTGCCACCGTAGGCATAAAGAACACTATGCTCAGAACGTACAATGTGTAGAGCGGGCCAAACTCCACCTGAGCGGACTTAAGGCAGTATAATCCGGCAGAAAGCATGAATATTCCAGCCAGCGCGTGGCATAAGGAGAGCAGGCGCTGTCCCTGGATATATCGGTCAGCCACTAATCCTATCAGTGCAGGCATAAAGAGGGATACTGCACCATTGGCTGCGAAGAACCACTTGATCTGGCTGCCAAGACCGGCAATGGCCAGATATCGGCCTATGGAGATAAGATAGGCTCCCCAAACGGCATATTGCAGGAAGACCAGTATTACCAGACCTAACTTCAGGGAGGTCTTGAGTGGAGATTTATTATTAGGCATACAACACGTTTTTGCTGTGCGAAATTAGCAAAACCATATGAAAAACCACAAAAATATCGCCAAAACACATTTTTGTATAATGTTCTATTAAAAAAATATTACAATAATACTATCTTTGCAAATTAGCATACTAATGTGCACGCATGATATGAACAGAAAAAAGGATACTATCAGCAATTTGTTCCGTACGGTCATATTGGTACTTTGTACCATCCTGACATGGACACTGCGTGCCCAAAGTTCCTACCCGGCAGACAATCCGCTTATTGCAGGTGACACTCTTGTTGACCGCGTAAAGCCCAAACCCGCCCCTGACAGCATCTATATCGCTACTGATTACATCGAGATCCATTTCAAGCTGGATAAAACTGACCTGGATATCTCCTACATGGGCAACGGCATCGCACTCATGCGTTTGGAAAGAGTGATAGATTCCATAGGCGTTGATAAAATCAAAGAGATAGAGATAGTATCACAATCATCGCCTGAAGGCCCCTATGAACGAAACGTGACACTTACTGAACAGCGTTCAAAGGTAATGGTCAACTACATGTACAGAATGTTTCCTGACCTGAAGGAAAAGATTACCGTCAACAAAATCACAGAAGCCTGGGATAATCTTAGCCAATATGTTGAAAAGGATCCCAATCTTGAGGATGACACAAAGAAAACAATTCTGGACATCATCCACTCTGATGAGTTAAGCCTTGCCACCAAGAAATCAAAACTCAAGAACACACTTGGTGAAAACCCCAAGACAGGCGATGTGTACAAATATCTTACCGCCACTTACTATCCGGTCATCAGAAACTCCGGTATGTACATCCTACACATAGTTGAGCCAACTCAATTAAAGCCTGATACGCCATTCATAGAAGAGACATCGCCAAGCCCGTCAGACATAGATTACGAGCCACAGCAGATATTGCCTGAAGAATCAAGGAAACGCCCGATTCTGGCAGTCAAGACCAACCTTCTGTATGATGCATTCTTTACTAAGGATATGGGATGGGCTCCCATTTACAACATAGAACTTGAGTACTATCCCACTGAGAAGGGTCGCTGGACGTGGTTGTTGGAGTATGAGTTCCCATGGCATTCCATACCGAGCAAGCATCAGTATCTGCAGATGCTTAACCTGCAGTTTGAAGGACGCAGATACTTCAAGGAAGACTCCCATCACTCCGGACATTATCTTTCAGCATATATAGGAGCAAACTACTTTGATTTCTGCTTTGACAAGGAATACGGACATGGCTACCAGGGTGAAGGTGGCGGCCTGGGACTTGGCTATGGTTATGTGCTGCCCTTAGGTAAGAATCCTGAAACCAGATGGAAACTGGAGTTCTTTATTAAAGCGGGTATATATTACGCACTTTATGATCCCTATGATGCAGGTAATCCTTTCGCAGGCAAGTACTACTATGATTGGCATCTGGAGCCGGAAAGGTTCAGAAAGAGAAACAAACTGTATGAAAGGTACCATTTAACGGGTGGAGGTATAACCATCAGTTATGACCTCATCAGAAAGAAAGTCAAGAACACCAAAAGCAAATAATGAAAAAAGCATATCTACTATTGGTTGTCATGATCATTTCCTTGCCCTTCAAGGCACAGGAAAAAGAGATAATCAAGACCGGATGGAACTTTGGTCCGCTTCCTGTAGTAGGTTTTGACTCAGATCTTGGTTTCCAGTACGGAATATGCTGTGACATTTTCAATTTCGGGGATGGTTCCAATTATCCCAATTATGATTACAAGATAAACCTTGAAGCATCAACCTACACAAAAGGCTCAAGCGTACTGCGTACATACGGTGATTTTAAAACGCTTATCCCTAATGGAAAGCTGTTCTTTGACGTAACATACTTCAATGCGCCCAAATTCGGGTTCTACGGATACAACGGTTATGCATCCAAATTTGACCCTGACAGGATTGAATGGGCTTCAGCCGACAAGGCAACCGCCGATGCCAAGTCTGGTTTCAACTTCATGTCGCGCAACCAGTTCCGCGCATTGGCAAGCATATCCAAGACCATAACGGGTAACTTAAGTGCAGCTGCAGGTGTGGCATTCTATCATATCACCACAGACCGTTTGAGTCTGGATGAATACGAAGGCCAGTCCACCCTGTATGACCGGTATGTTGCATCAAACCTGATTCATGACAATGAAAAAGACGGCGGCAACGTAACTCAGCTCAGGCTGGGTGTGGTTTATGATTCACGCAATCATGACAGTGACCCTACCAGCGGAGAGAACATAGAGGTGTCATTGGTTTACAGCCCTGACATAATTGACAGATGCGGATACAGCAACCTGGGATTACACATGAGTCTCTCCCAGTTCCTGCCTATCTATTCAGACCGGATCACTCTTGCATACCGGGCACTTGTCCAGTTAAAGCTGTGGGGTGATATCCCTTATTATTTCACAAATAACATAAACAGCATGTTCTTCCGTAAGATGTACACTGAAGGTCTTGGCGGCAGTGCATCTGTAAGAGGAATGAACCGCAATGGAGTATTGGGCAACGGATTCGTAATGTTTAATGCCGAGATGCGCTGGCGCATATATGACTTCAAGTTCATAAACCAAAACTGGCAGATAGCCACCAATCCTTTCTTTGATGCCGGCAATATTCTGCAGGCATACCGTCTGGAGGAGCAAAAGAGAGCCGGGTTATATTCAGGTGATGAATATGTAATGCACTACACTGCGGGAATTGGCCTTAAACTGGTTATGAATCACAATATGGTATTGTCATTTGAGGCGGGCAAGCCTTTCAGCAAGAATGACGGTGCCGGGCTATGGACCAACATAGGATTCAATTATCTGTTTTGATTTCTTATGTCACGCCTCCGTCTGTCCGCCCTTATCATAAGTCTTTCTCTCATACCTGCTCTTGCCGCAGGTGCTGACGGCAACACACAGGACACCAAAGACGGATGGTCCGTTACACCAGTACCCGCACTGGCATATGACTCTGACTTTGGATTGATGGCCGGCGGTTTTGTTGACATCAACTACTACGGAGGACTCTACCCCAACTATAAGCACCGCATCTGCCTGGAAGCCCTGACATACTCCAAACATGCCAGCTTCTACATGCTCCAGTATGATTCCAAATACATCATACCCAAGATAAGGACATCGGCCAAGATTTATTATGACAACAATCCCCTTTATTGGTTCTACGGATTCAACGGTGCGGTCAATGATTATGACTCTGATAAGAACTGCAACCGCGACAAAGGCATAGCCTATTACAGTTATGACCGCAAGTTCATCAATACAAGACTGGAGTTTGAGGGGGCGTTATCCAAACACCTTGACTGGACAGCCAAACTTGCGTATTGGCATTATTGGATAAAGGAACTTAACTGGGAAGGGTATAACCCAGACAACACTCTATTCCGTGAATACAGGCAATATGGACTGATTGAGGATGATGAGTCCAAGGGGGGCAATATGATGGAATTCCAGCTTGGATTCAAATATGACTCGCGCAATATGGAATCGGCTCCAACAAAAGGTATCTATGCTGACCTTAATGCAGCATGGGCGCCAGATGTCTTCCATACCGGATATGATTTCCTTAAACTTGCGGCACGCTTCCGTCAGTATATCAGCCTTGGCACCGAACGTCTGGTACTGGCCTACAGCCTGGCCTATCAGGGTACACTTGCCGGCAATCAGGCATTCTACACGCAGTCATACATCATCAACTTCAAGCCGTCTGACGGACTTGGAGGCGCCACCACCCTTAGAGGTGTGCTGTACAACCGGGTTATGGGCAATGACTACCTGTGGGGTAACTTTGAGCTGCGCGCCAGACTGATTGACACCAATCTGCTTAACCGCCGCATATTCGGAGTGTTTACACCATTCTTTGATGCCGGCGCTATAGTAAGGCCTTTCCGTTTTGACCGTCAGGTAGAATCATTTTCTGTCAGAGACAATGTGTCAGCATCAGACTATGACAATTACCGCGCATCATTACTTGACAAGGCCCGTGAGCTGCACATGAGTGCCGGCATCAGCGCACAATTGGTTATTGATTACAATTTTATTCCGACGATAGTATTTGGCATACCTTTTGACAAAAGAGACGGTGAATTTGGTCTCTACATGACACTTGATTATATTTTTTGAATATGATGAAAAAAACTCCGGTACTGCTGCTCACCGGTTACTTAGGCAGCGGAAAGACCACACTGGTCAACAAGATACTCAGCAACAGTAAAGGCATAAAGTTTGCCGTTATCGTAAATGATATAGGTGAGGTAAACATTGACGCCAGCCTCATACAGCAGGGAGGCGTGGTAGGCATGAAAGATGACAGCCTGGTAGCCCTGCAGAACGGATGCATATGCTGCACCCTCAAGATGGACCTTGTAGAGCAACTGCACCAGATAATAGCCATGCACCGCTTTGACTACATAGTGATTGAGGCCAGCGGTATATGTGAACCCGGCCCCATAGCCCAGACCATTGAATCCATCCCCCGCATGGAAGCCAAATACAATAAGGATGGAATACCAGACCTGGACTGCATCGTAACCGTGGTTGATGCGTTGCGCATACGCGATGAGTTTGGCTGCGGTGATGACCTTGTCAAGAAGAACATCGGCGAGGAGGATCTTGAGAACCTGGTTATCCAGCAGATTGAGTTCTGTAATATCATACTGCTCAACAAGGCATCAGAGGTGACAGCCCAGGAGATGGAGCGTATCCGCAAGGTCATACGTGCCCTGCAGCCCCGTGCCCGCATACTGGAATGTGACTACGGAGATATTGACCTGAGCAACATACTTGACACGCATCTCTTTGACTTTGAGAATGTAGCCTCCAGTGCTACCTGGATTCAGGAGATAGAGAAACGTGGTGATGCTCTGGAGCATCAGGATGATGATGATGATGAAGATGAACACGAGCACCATCACCACCATGATGACGATGATGATGACGATGATGACCATGATCACGAGCATGAAGAGCATCATCACGGTCTTGAGCACCATCACCACCATCATCATGACCATGAAGGCGGTGAGGTTGAGGAGTACGGTATAGGCACCTATGTATATTATGCACGCCGCCCAATGGACCTGAACCGTTTTGACTGGTTTGTATCAAAGAAGTGGCCCAAAGGTGTTATCCGCACCAAAGGTATGTGCTATTTTGCCGATGAATTTGATATCTGCTACCTCTTTGAGCAAGCAGGTAAGCAGATGAGCCTCAAGAACGCAGGCCAGTGGTATGCTACCATGCCCAAGCAGCAACTTGACGCCATGATAGCTCAGGACCCTGTCCTTGCATCTGATTGGGACCCGCAATACGGTGACCGTATGCAGAAGCTGGTTTTCATCGGACAAAACTTAGATAAAGCCTACATAAAGTCCGAACTTGATAAATGCTTAACTGAATAGGAACGGTTCCATCCATGATTTTTTTGGAGTATAGGTATCTGAAACTACGCGCTTCGCGCTATCCCTCCCACCGCTACGCGGCGGGCCCCTCCCGTTCACAAGCCCACGGGCGGCCATGGTTTCCTATACCTATACTCCAAAAAAACCACAAATGAAACCGTCCCTATTGAGAGAATTCTGCAACCAGAATGGAAGAACTTGAACAAATATTGTCTGAGCATGGGGTGAAGGCCACGGCAAACAGGCTGCTGGTTTTGAAGGCGTTGGCAGAGAGTCAGCGTCCTCTCACCATGGCTGAGTTGGAGGATAAGATTGACTCCATTGACAAGTCGGGCATATTCCGTACTCTGATGCTTTTCAAGAAGAGCCACCTGCTGCACCAGATTGACGACGGCTGTGAGGGTGTGCGCTACGAGCTATGCCACGCGCACGGTGATGTAGATGATGACCGCCACGTGCATTTTCATTGCGAGGTGTGCCACCGCACATTCTGTCTGGAAGAGCTTTCCATACCCCAGGTGACTTACCCCGACGGTTTCAAGGTGGAGAGCGTAAACTACATGGCCAAGGGAATCTGCCCGGAATGCGCCCGTAAAGGCCACACCCACCATACCCATCATCACCATCAATGAACCGCGTCCTGCTACATACCTGCTGCGCACCTTGTAGCGGAGCCATCATAGAGTGGATGCTGGCAAACGGCTACACTCCCACCATCTACTACTGCAATCCCAACATATATCCCTATGAGGAGTATCTGGTACGCAAGCAGGAGTGCTCCAAATATGCCGCCACGCAGGGTCTGGAAATAGTCGATGCTGACTATGACCACGCCGCATGGCAGTGCTGCATAAAAGGCCTGGAGAGTGAGCCCGAGCGCGGAGCACGTTGCTTAGAGTGTTTCAAGATGCGCCTTTTTAGTGCCGCCCGCTACGCATCAGAGCACGGATTCAAGACCTTTACCTCCACCCTTGACTCCAGCCGATGGAAACGCCACGACCAGATTGTTGAAGCCGGTCAGTGGGCTGCATCCCAATTCCCGGGCCTGACCTTCTGGGATAAGAACTGGCGTCAGGGAGGCTTGCAGGAACGCCGCTCACAGATCATAAAGGAGCAGGATTTCTACAACCAGCGCTACTGCGGTTGTGAGTTCAGCATGCAGGCCATGCATGATGACAAGAAAAAGGCCCGACAGCGCATAAAACGACTGATATCGGTAATGACTGCGGAACAGAAATCCGCACAGTCCGCCGCAATCTGGGAACGTTTGGAACAGAACAATGCATTCATTAAGGCAACAGACATACTCATATACTGGTCTATGGACGATGAAGTCCAGACACCCGCATTCATAGAGAAATGGGCAGCCGCCGGCAAGCATTTCTACCTACCCTCAATCCAAGGTGATGACCTGGTAGTGAAGCGCTACAGCGGTAAGCTCAAACCGGGTGAACAGTTCGGAATTCCCGAACCGTTGGGCGAACAGATATCGGACCTCAGCCCCATAACTCTCATATTGGTTCCCGGCCGCGCATTCGACGCCCAAGGCAACCGAATGGGCCGAGGCCGTGGATTCTACGACCGCCTGCTCCCACAACTGCCTCACTCCGTCAAGGCAGGAGTCTGCTTTGACTGCCAGAAACTGCCCTGCGTGCCAACTGATGAGAATGACATAAAAATAGACTTTGTGATTTGATATGATACTCTGGTATTCAGGATGCGGCAACAGCCGTTTTGTAGCCCAACGGCTCTCAGAAAAGCTTGGCGACAGCAACATGGTATTCATCCCTGAAGCTGCACGCAGCAATACGCCTCTGCAGTTCCAGAATGATGAAATCCTGGGTATAGTATTTCCCGTATATTCATGGTCAGTACCCAAGTTGGTATCGGAATTCCTGCGCAAGGCAATTATAAAAGGTAAACCCAAGTACGTATTCGCAGCCTGCACCTGCGGTGACGAGACAGGTCTCACAATCAAACACCTTAAAAAGGATCTCCGCAAGCAAGGCCTAACGTTAGATGCCTTCTTCTCATTCCAGATGCCCGAGACTTACATCAACCTACCCGGTTTCAAACTGGATACACCAGAGAATGCCCAGCGCAAGATTGAGAGCACAAAAACGCAGTTGGAAGATACAGTCAAACTCATACAGCAGCGTGCCTGCGGCAATTACAATAAACTCAAAGGCGGCTCATCATTCCTTAAATCAAATATTCTCAAACCCCTCTTCTACGGCCTGCTCATAACCGACCGCAAGTTCACGGTATCGGACGCCTGCATCGGCTGCGGCATCTGCGCCAAGAACTGCCCCCTCCAGAACATCACAATGCAAAATGACCGCCCCCACTGGAACGGCCATTGCACCAATTGTATGAGCTGCTATCACCGCTGCCCCAAGAACGCCATCAACTTTGGCAAAGCCTCCATCGGCAAAGGCCAGTACTACTTCAAATAACTCAAAGGGGCACAAAGGGGACGGTTCTTTTTGTGCCCCTTGGATTATCTTCACAGGGGCACAAAAAGAACCGTCCCCTTTGTGTCCCTCCAATTGGAATCAGAGTACCTCGAAGTCGAGTGACTGCAGGTCCTTATCGGCTGATGATGAGCCGTAGAGCAGCTTGTACTTGCCACTGAAGGTTGAAACCTCATCAATCTTCTCGT
>JAEEGL013898183.1_pt1 | contig 30636 bp, 28 predicted proteins | sample 9134231 | NCBI WGS metagenome assembly JAEEGL01 (sample SAMN16246548, study PRJNA631951) | gut metagenome | biome: gut microbiome; feature: rumen; material: fiber-attached | host: Bos | place: Iran: Karaj | collected 2018-10 | reverse complement strand
TTCATCCTGAGCCAGGATCAAACTCTTCATTGTTTTATAATGTTCAGTTGTTTTCCGCTCATGACGACTCACATATCCTTCTTTCCTAGTCCAAGGAAATTATAATTGACGGTTCGTCTTTCTTTCTCTCTACCCGACCCTGCGCGAGACGCTCCCCCAAGGAAACCGGATAACCGGCTCCGGAGAGCACGCACGGCAGGGCCGCTCTTGTACTACTTCGTCTGTATGGGAAACTTTTCAAAGATCACACGCTTTTCGCCGCCTGCTTGCGCATTTTTTGGCGGAAAGTGGGTACAAAGGTAAGGCAAGATTTTTTACTGGCAAAATTTTTTTACCTTTTTTTGCAGTTTTCTTTGAAAAAAATCTGAAAAAAGTGGGTTCTTGGAAGGAAAAACTGGAAAAGGCGAGAAATGTAGCTCAAGCGAGAGTTAAGGAGATGCCCTTCTCGTCAGCCAAACGGCGCATGTTGATGAGGGCGTAGCGCATCCGTCCGAGAGCCGTGTTGATGCTAACACCCGTCAAATCGGCAATCTCGCGGAAGCTGAGGTCCTGATAGAAGCGCATGTAAACCACCTCGCGCTGGGAGGTTGGGAGTGCGCCAATAAGCCGACGCACATCGGAGAGCACTTGGGAGTTCACCAACTTCGTCTCCACATCGTCGTCGGAAAGCGTCATATCGTTAAAGAGGTCCACCTCCGTCTCGTCGTTGGAGACGGTGTTCTCGCTCTTGTCCTGACGGAAATAGTCGATGATGAGATTATGGGCGATGCGCGTGAGCCATGCACCAAAGCGCCCCGACTCAGAGTAGTTGCCCTGACGGATGGTGGTGATAACCTTCATGAAAGTCTCCTGGAAGAGGTCCTCTGCCAGTGTCACATTTCTGACGATAAAATAGATGTAGCTATAAAGCTTACTCTGATAGCGAGTGAGCAATTCGTCGAATGCCTTGTCATTACCTTTTGAATACATCTCGACCAACGTGTTGTCGGCCAATGATTTCAAATTGTTCATAAACTTCCTTTTTTACTTTATTAGAGTAAGGATGTTTCGATAGGCAAAGACGTTTAATTGTTCTACATTTTGGTTTAGCGGGGGCAAAGGAAAGACAAAAAAAGCATTCCACCAAATTTTTTTGCAAAAAAATGCAATTTTCTACCTGTTTTTACGTATTTATTGATACCGCATACCCTTTTTCCCATCATTTTGCGTGTTTTTCGATGCGACTTTCGACCAAAGATTCGCGTGGAAAAAGGTGCGCTTTTTCGCGAAATGCCCGTTTTTGGTGTAGGAAGGTGTAGGAATTATTGCCCATCTACATCCTCAATAGTTTATGTACCAGCGGAATAAGCCCATTGGTGTAGCGATGTAGCAATTTTCGTGTTTTTGTGGAAGGTGTTCCGATGTTTGACGTCATTTTCCGCACGTAGGGCGTTGTTTATAAACAGCGCCCCTGTCTATATAAACAGCGCCCCTGTTTATATAAACACGGCCCGTGTTTATAAATAGATGCTTGGGCTGAGAATTAATTCCCTTGGGCTGTGCCGTCAGATGCTTGGGCTGTGAGAGCAGTTGCCTGGAATATAACCGTTACTTATTGATAATCGGTACACCGTCCTTTGTCAGTCCTTGGGCGGAGATGGTGAGGGCGCGGCTGTAGCCGTTGTTGAAGAACGAGACTGAGGCGTAGCCGTCGGCATCTGTGGTGACTGCAGGATTCCAGTAGATAGTTCGGCGATAGTCTTTGTCACCCTGCACGGGGCCGTTTGGATACGTAGGAGCATAGAACTCTACAACAGGGGTATAGCCAGTAAATGAGGTGGAACGGGCGTTTTTATCTACATAAGTGCGACGACGTCGGGCAGGATTCAGTTCTATCTCAACGATGTACAAGCCAGCGGTAAATCCCAATTCTTTTTTGGGCATATTGAACCATTCTTGAATAAGACGGTTAGTCATTACCTCACGTACAGCCGGAAAGGAGGCGAATATCATCGGGTCGTCATAGACGATGATGCTTTTCACTTCTTCCAAATCCATATTAAACCCATCAAAATATGCCGGTCCAGTATGGTCTTTCTTTCCGTCTTTGATAAACCAGAATGAACGAATTCCGTTTATCGGGGCTTGTACCGACAGCCATTCGTAATAGATGGTGCGCGACAAGGCAGAATCTGATAAAGGAAGTTGGATATCTTCCAAAGGGGGATAGATGAGTTGCAGTTCTTTGTCTCTCTCCCACTCAAGAATGAAGGAATCCCAAGGTCTTCCATCGGGAAGCTGGACGTTATAGCCCTTGTCGCGAAGGTAGTCCACTACCCTGTATGTGTAAATCCCCTCGTCCAGCATCAGTTCGGCGTCTTTCTCAGCATCAAAAGCCTTGAAGGTAAGGTAGTCGATGTACTTGCGGCGGCCTTGTACCTCTACCTCTTGCAACAAATGTGCATCGGGTGGAAGCTGGTATTCGGAATCCTCGGCTTCCTCAACAGTAAACAAACTGTCGGAGTTCCACGTGTAGGCTGGCAGCCACGTCTCAAGCGGGGTGTAGGCGTAGAGGTTAGGCTTTGACGAGCGCTCCAGACGGACGCGCGTGGTTTGAGTTCCCTTCTTGTCGCCTTTCTGACGGGTTTCCATGTAGAGGTCCCATTCCCCTTCAAAATCCTCCACGCCGACGCTCCAGTAGCCGAGGCTGTCCGTAGTGACGGTGGTTTCCTGACGATGTTTACGGTCCAATGAAGAGAGACGCACGGCAATCTTCACATCAGGAAGAGGCGTTTCCTTGATGCGGCTGAATGCCCAACCGTCAACCACAAGCTGTCCCTCGGTATAGTGGCGCACCTTAAACGGCTCCACGCCTGCCATCTGACGCCAGTTGTAGCGCGTCCAGCCCTGAACCATCATCAACAAGTCGAGACCCTCTCCCCGCTCCCCCGTGAGGGGGAGAGCCTCGCTATCGTCCGAGGGTCTCTCGAAGTACCACCCTGGGTCTTCGATTAAGCCCTTCAGTTCCGACGAAAGAAGCATATAGGTGCGGATGTCGTCACGATAGGCTGTGCCATAGTCGGCAGCATCACGTACGGCAAGGGAGAAGGTGCTTTGAGCGGCGCTCTGCAGGTTCAGGCGGATTTCGTCGAAGGGGCGGTAGTCTGCTCTGTCTGCGGTAACGGAGACGGCCTCGGTCGGAATGCCGTTGTCAACGAAGAAGAGGCGCTGGGCATAGACGGTGCCCTCCGCGTCGAAGAGCGTCAGCTGATAGACTCCCGTAGGAAATCCCATTGTTGAAAGGGTACGTGTGCAGCCCCTTCTGCCGACGGTAAGCGTATCTACGGCATGGCATCGCCCCTGCGAGGTGAGCGTATAGGCCAGCAGCTTGGTTGCCGGCAGCCCTGCAGCTGCAAAGTTGACGATAAAACTATCTCTACTTGTTGACTCGTGGATTTGCTGATTTGTTGACTCGTTGACTTGTTGACTTGTTGACCTCAAAACCTGTAGCGTGCACCCTTCCGGCTCGGGCTCGGGGAGTGTGAACGTGTATTTCTTTCCACCGTAGATGGCCTGTACTTTCTGCGTTTTCTCTCCAGGCGTAAACTCGAAGCTGCCCATGCCGTTGTGCTGGAGGGGGATGGGGAGGGTGTTACCGTCGTTGTCCGTCAACGCTTCAATATTGACGCCGTGCCCCTGTTTGTCGGTAGCCTTAAAGGCGATGCGGCAGGGAAGCCCGTTGACGAGGTGCCCCCCTTCGGGATAGAAGGTCAGGTTGAACCTGTCCAGTTTCTCCGAGCGCTTCGGGTCGGGGCGGTTCAACTCATGGTAGGTATATTTCTCCATGACGGGGTCGCTATAGTCGCCCTCCGTCTTGGGTTCCTTATAGACGGGGATGACGCGTGAGAAGACGCCCGCATCGTCGAAATTGAGCATGGCGCGGGTGTAGGCGCGAATCTGGTAGTATCCGCTTGGGTAGCCGATAGCGCCACGCATCTTCACAGCCTCCTCGACAGACGAATCAATAAGGGAAAACGAGCCATGACAACGCCCGTCAACCACCTTCAGCTTCTGCTGCTTCAGCACCACGCCCGTAGGAGATAGTAACTCCACATAGAGCACCTTGCTCTTTGCCTCGCCTCCCGTAGTAGCATCTACCACGTTAGCCGCGTACCAGATAGTCTCGCCCTGGAAGTACGCCGTATTATCCAAATGGAGATAGACCTTCTCTTGCGGGCATAGCTGGTTGAAGTAGTTGATGTGAAAGGCATAACCTGCTATCCTATTAACATCATCCTCCGTCTGCGCCGAAAGACCGATGCAGAGGAACAGAAAGATGATGAAGGTCCGGCGCCTCATGAGATTATCAAACTACCATACATTGGTTCAGTTGAGCATGGCCTCGCAGGAAATCAGCAATAGGCATACGCTTCTTCCCTGCCAATTGAAGAGAGAGAACGGAGAGGATTCCCGCGCGCGTACCTATATGTATATAAGTCTTTCCGTCGGTATCAATTTCGCCAGGAGACAAAACGAATTCGTCCGACGTGACTGGAGAGGAGACCACTACCCTACTCTCAAACAACTTGAGCGCGGTTTCAGCTCCATCGGGTGAAACGAGCGTCGTCCATGCAGCAGGATAAGGAGAGAGCCCACGAATGAAATCATGTATGGCTGCGGCAGACTGCTGCCAGTCAATGCGCGTGTTTTCGCGGATGAGCTTGGGGGCAGGCTTCAAAGGAACAGGATTGAGGGATACGGCATCTTTTGCTACGTATTCATCTTGAGAAATGGGATGGACATTTTCGGAAAGGATATCATCTACCGTACGAAGCACCAAATCAGCCCCCATTGCCATCAGAGAGTCGTGCACGACCTCGGCATCGTCCTCAGGCCCAATAGGTAAACGTTCCTGATGGATGATAGCACCCGTGTCAATCTCTTGTTGAAGGAAGAAGGTCGTGACGCCCGTTTCCTTCTCCCCATTGATAATAGCCCAGTTGATGGGGGCAGCTCCCCGATACTGCGGAAGGAGCGAAGCATGGAGATTGAAGGTGCCTTGCGGGGGCATATTCCACACCACTTCAGGAAGCATACGGAACGCAACGACAATCTGCAAATCAGCCTGATAAGAACGTAGTTCTTCCAGAAAGACTTCATCTTTCAACTTTTCTGGCTGAAGGACAGGGAGGCCGACAGAGACAGCATATTGCTTGACGGCACTAGGCTGGAGGACACTCCCGTGACGCCCCATCGGCTTGTCGGGCATCGTAACGACTGCCACAACGTTATATTGATTTTCAACCAAGGCTTTCAGGGATGCGACAGCAAAGTCAGGAGTGCCCATGAAGATGATGCGAAAGGAGGATTTGTTCATTATAAGGAAAAAATGGGTTAATGGGTGAAAGAGGGAAAAAGACAGCGAGATGCACTATTCGTCAGAGAAATCAACAAGAAGCTTGCGGTATTCACCAAAGATTTTAGAACGGGAGACAAACCCCAGATAGACGCCGTTTTCATCCTCTACGGGCAGATTCCACGCTTTCGTTTCATCAAACTTGTGCATCACAACATCCATGGAATCAGTATGAATGATACGAGCGGGGGGCTGAGACATTAAGTTCTCCACCGTATAACGATGATAGAGCTCCGTGCGGAACATAATTTTGCGGATATTGTCGAGCGAAACCACGCCCACCAACTTTTTATCGGCCCCCAATACGGGGAAAAGATTACGATTAGAACGGGACACAATACCCGTCAACTTACCCAAATCCATATCGGGAGTGACGGTAAGAAAATCGTTTTCAATGACATTCTCGGTTTTCATCAGCGTGAGCACCGAGCGGTCCTTATGATGCGTAAGCAACTCACCCTTGCGGGCCAAACGCATACTGTAAATGCTGTGAGGCTGGAAGATGCGAATAGTCAAGAAGGAGACAGCAGAAACTATCATCAACGGAAGGAACAAGCCATACCCTCCCGTCAGCTCGGCAATCAGGAAAATGCCCGTCAATGGTGCATGCATGACGCCTGACATCAGTCCTGCCATACCGAACAAGGCAAAGTTCTGCTCTGGCATATAAACGCCCAAATGCAACGTATTGCAGATGTGCGAGAAGACAAATCCCGTGATACAGCCCAAGAAAAGACTGGGAGCGAAAATACCGCCACATCCCCCACCGATATTCGTGGCTACCGTAGCAAACACCTTCGTCAGCAGAATCAGGCCCAAATAGACAAACAGCATACCTGACTTACCATAGAAGAACGAATTATGAAGAACGCTCTCCCACGGCGTAGAAGCATTGTCGCTAAGCAGGATGTTTATGGTATCGTAACCCTCACCGTACAGCGACGGCAAAAGAAAGATGAGAAGGCTCAGCGTAGCAGCTCCAATCAGGAAACGGACATAATAGTTTGTAACCCTACGGAATTTCTCCTCAATCCAATTCATAGTTTCCGAGAAATAAAGCGAAACCAATCCACAAATGACACCTAACAGAATGACATAGGGAATGCGTTGCAACAGGAATTCATTTTCAAGTGTGAAACTAAACATCGGCTGCATGCTTGACGCGATGTAGGAGACTGTTGCTGCCGTGACACTGGATATGAGCAAAGGAAGCAAAGACGACATGGTAAGGTCGAACATCAGCACCTCAAGCGTGAAGACAACGCCCGCAATGGGAGCCTTGAAGATACCTGCCACAGCCCCAGCTGCGCCGCAGCCTACCAAAAGCATCATACTGCGCTGGTCAAGACGGAACAGACTGCCCAAATTGGAACCTATAGCCGAGCCCGTCAACACGATAGGTGCCTCAGCACCCACCGAACCACCAAAGCCAATAGTGATGGAACTGGCTACAAGCGAAGACCACATGTTGTGTCGGCGTATCTTAGCCTGACGACGAGAAATGGCATAAAGGATGCGTGTCACGCCGTGACTGATATCATCACGGACAACACGCCGGATGAACGTGCCCGAAAGGAATATACCGATGATGGGGAAAATCAAATAGAGATAGTTTGCCTCCGAAGTATCAAATCCCCTTGTCAACCCATGTTCAATGAGTCGAATGAGAAATTTCAACAACAAAGCGGCGCATGCAGAGAACAGACCCACGAACACGCTCAGTATCAGCAGAAACGTCCTGTCACTAAGATGTTTCTGACGCCAACGCAAAAAACGTGGCAGGGAGACATAAGAATCGGCAACGGGACGGGTCATTCGCGGATGATTTGAATATTACCTTTTACGTCCATCTTGATAATTGAGGAAGGCTTGGCTGCGCCCTTCTCTTTCTGCCTATAACTGACAATGTAATCAACGGAATTTTTAATCTCCTCACTGATTTCACTAAATGACTTGGGCGTAGGTTCTCCGCTGATATTGGCTGAGGTAGAAACAATGGCCTTGCGGAAACGAAAACAGAGTTGTTTCGAAAAATCCTCAGCCGTCACGCGTATGCCGATGCTACCGTCAGACGCCAACAGATTTTCGGCCAAATTCTTTGCCCCATCGTAGATGATAGTTAGTGGCTTTGTGGATAGTTCTATCAAATCCCATGCCACCGCAGGCACATCCTTCACATAAAGATCCACTTTGGCGTCGGAATCAACAAGGACAAGCATAGACTTCGAGTCCTCGCGCCGTTTGATTTCATAGACACGTTTGACAGCCTCAGGATTCGTGGCATCGCAACCTATGCCCCACACCGTGTCGGTAGGATAGAGAATCACTCCTCCCGCCCGCATGACCTCGCATGCTTTCTTAATATCGTCGTTAAAATTCACTGGTAAAATGGAATTTGATGTGTTTGAAATCAATCTGAGCCATTTGAAGAACGTAGTTACTATCAGCAAGGAACACATCGCGCCCTTCCTTGTCTTTTGCCATGAATTGATACTTGCGTTTTTTGAATGCCTCCAACTCTGCCTCGTCGTCGCTTTCAATCCAACAGGCTTTGTAGAGGCTCACAGGCTCCCAGCGGCACTTGGCGTTGTATTCATTTTCCAGACGATACTGAATAACTTCAAACTGAAGTTGTCCAACCGTACCAATGAGTTTACGGTTGTTCCACTGGTTGATGAACAGTTGCGCCACGCCTTCACCCATTAGTTGGTCAATGCCCTTAGCCAATTGCTTGGTCTTCATCGGATCATCGTTCTCGATATACTTAAACATTTCAGGAGAGAAACTGGGGAGTCCCTTGAAATGAAGCATCTCACCCTCTGTGAGTGTATCGCCTATCTTGAAGTTCCCCGTATCAGGCAAACCAATGATATCACCAGGAAAAGCTTCGTCAATAGTACTTTTCCGCTGCGCCATGAACTGTGTGGGCGAAGAGAAACGCATCAGTTTTCCCGAACGAACGTGCAGATAGGGAGCGCCACGCAAGAACTTTCCGCTGCAAACCTTACAGAACGCCACGCAAGAACGGTGATTGGGGTCAATATTTGCCGTAATCTTGAAGATAAAACCCGTAAACTTATCCTCAGCGGGAACCACCTCGCGTTCGACAGCCTGCACAGGGCGTGGGCTTGGAGCAATTTTCACGAAGCAATTAAGCAGTTCCTTTACGCCAAAGTTATTCAACGCAGAGCCGAAAAACACAGGTGCCACATCTGCAGCAAGATAGCTCTCCACATCAAATTCAGGATAAACGCCTTCGATAAGCTCCAAGTCTGCACGCAGTTGCTCAGCTTGACGCTCACCGATATGTTCCTCTAAATCGTGACTATTAACATCCACTTCAACCTTCTCTGTTACCACCTGCTTGCTGGGTTGATAGAGGTCAAGGCGCTGCTCATAACGATTATAAACACCCTTGAAGCGAGGGCCTTGCTCGATGGGCCAACTAAGCGGAAGCACGTGGATGTGTAGTTCCTCCTCCAGTTCGTCCAACAGCTCGAAGGGATCCTTACCCTCACGGTCCATCTTGTTAGCAAAGATAATGACGGGAGTCTTCCTCATGCGGCACACCTCCATCAGTTTGCGCGTTTGTGCCTCCACGCCCTTTGCCGAGTCAATAACGATGATAACACTATCGACAGCTGTTAATGTGCGGAAGGTGTCTTCAGCAAAATCTTGGTGGCCAGGGGTATCGAGAATATTTATCTTGTATCCCTCATAATCAAATTCCATTACGGAAGTTGTTACAGAGATACCGCGTTGTTTCTCAATTTCCATCCAGTCGGATGTTGCTGTCTTGCGGATTTTATTGGACTTTACGGCACCAGCCACTTGTATCTGTCCGCCAAAAAGCAACAGTTTCTCCGTCAGCGTCGTCTTACCTGCATCGGGATGAGAGACGATGGCAAACGTCCGTCTGCGAGCTATTTCATTGTCACAATTCATAATTCTTTAATACATTCTTTCAGGCTGACGGTCCAATGAGGCACCACCACGCCATAGATATTCTTTATTTTTGTTTTATCAAGCACGGAGTATGGGGGGCGCGAAGCCGGTGTAGGATAGTCGACTGTATGCAACGGTCGGACAATGCATTTTTCGCTCAGTCCAGCATACTCATGGATAGCCTTTGCAAAATCGTACCAAGAGCAAACGCCCTCGTCGCTATAGTGATAGATACCCGGCACCCAAGCCACACTATGAATGATTTTGTCTATCGCCCTAGCCAAATCAAAGGCATAAGTTGGCGTGCCAATCTGGTCAAACACCACGCCAACAGATGTCCTTTCCTGTCCCAACTTAATCATGGTCTTCACAAAGTTATTACCAAACGAGCTATAAAGCCAAGCTGTGCGGATGATAATCGCCTGCGGATAACAAGCCTGAACTAGCTGCTCTCCTGCAAGCTTCGTTGAACCATAGACGGAGTTTGGGCATGGTTCGTCGTCCTCCGTGTAGGGCATATAGTGCTTTCCGTTAAAAACATAATCGGTGGAGATATGTACCAAACGGCAATAATTGCTTTTTGCCACACGCGCCAAGTTGCCTGGAGCCAAATGATTCAGCCTGTCGCAAAGCTCCACGTTTGACTCTGCGCCATTCACGTTGGTGTAAGCAGCGCAGTTGAGGATACATTCTATCTCGTTCGACTTCACAAAAAGCTCTATGGCTGTTTCGTCGCAGATGTCCAGTTCTGCCACATCGGTAAAGAACCACGTGTCGCCTTGTTTCGACTGAGCAGCCACCTTGCGCAACTCATTACCTAATTGTCCGTTTGCTCCTGTAACAAGTATATTCATACGTTATTCGAATTTCAATTCACCTGCATTGTCTTTCTGGAAATAGTCACTCAACATTCCAAGAAAAGTGCTGATATCCCGCATGGCCTCAGCCGTTTCCTTGCTCAAGGGTTTGTTTTGCAATTTAAGCATCCACACCCCATAAAGGGCATCGAAGCAATTCTCTATCTCCGTCTCGTCCTGCGTGTGGCTCTTAGCACGAAGTTCCACAATCGCAGGCAACACCTTGTAGTAAGCCGCCTGATAGTAGGGGTATTTCGTGGAATGCAAAAGACGAGCATGGAGGTCATTCAACTGAATTATGACATTCTTGTTGATTTGCAGATGCCCCTCCTTTTCCACACCTTCATGCCTCATCATTTCCAACAAATTCCCATACCACTCCACCAGTTCAGCCCGTTGGGCATCTTCCAACTGATAGCGGTTTATCACCTCTTCTGTCAGCGCGTCGATATTCAATTGGTTGGCACGCATCAAATCCTCCACCTGCCACATATAGAGCAGGTATTCGGCAATGTTGGTCTTTCGCAGATTACGTGCTACGAACATGTCAGACGGTTGTTTTTTCCTGTCTTGCTTCCTTAGCCTTACGGGCCCCATAGACTACCAAAGCAATGATATCACCCACGCCGCAGACAATGCAGCCAAGCCCCGTCAGCAGGAAGGGTATCGAAGCCACTTTGGTGGGATTCCACAAGGCGAACACGCCAAACAGAATTGCTAAGATAGGAGCCAGAAACAACGCACTATGCAGGCGCACCTTTCGATGAATGTTCAGCATCGTCACCAACTGATAGATGGCAAACAAGATGAGCACAGCACCCATCACATAGATGAAGAACTTGAGGAAGGTTTCTGCAGCTATCATAAGAATCAGGCCAAGCAGGATGCCGGCAATGCCCAAAATCGGAAGTGACCCTGTGGGCTTGCCACGATTCTTTTTCAACAGATAGTTAAATACTGAGATAAGTCCGACGATAAAGAACACGGCGCCAGTCAACACAACAATCCACTGGGTCCACTGCTCTCTGCAAGCCACAAGCAGCACGCCCACAAGCAGCACGGTTAAGCTGCGAAGCAATTGATAAAAGAAATCTTTCATAGTTTTATTGATTGGAAAATTAAGCAAACAAGCCGAAGAGCTCAGCATCGATTTGGTCTGTAATAGACTGGAAGTCGCGCGGATTATTCTGGAAGTCAAGATTATCACCATCCACAATGAGGAGACGCCCGTCGTATCCGGCAATCCAGCTTTCGTATCGCTCGTTCAGACCATTCAGATAATCGATGCGGATGCCCTGCTCATACTCACGCCCACGCTTCTGAATCTGCGCAATCAAGTGCGGAATCGTAGCACGAATATAGATTAGGAGGTCTGGCTTTCCCACAAGACTCATCATCAAGTCAAACAATTCAGAGTAGTTGGCAAAGTCTCTGTCGCTCATCAGGCCCATATCGTGGAGGTTAGGCGCGAAGATGCGGGCATCCTCGAAGATAGTGCGGTCCTGCACGATAGTTTCCTTGCACTTCGAAATCTCTACAACGTCCTGAAAGCGCTTGTTGAGGAAGTAAATCTGAAGGTTAAACGACCAACGGGCCATATCCTCGTAATAGTCGGCCAGATAGGGGTTGTTTTCGACGGATTCGAAACGCGGCGTCCAGCCGTAACGCTTGGCAAGCATTTTGGTGAGGGTGGTCTTGCCGCAACCGATGTTTCCTGCGATAGCAATATGCATGATGGTGAGGGTATTGGGTTAAGGGTTTAGCTGTTTATCGGGTTAAGGATTCAAAGGGAACAAGCCATAGAGTTGCGCATTGATTTTGTCAACGATAGATGCAAAGTCCTGCGGACTGTGCTCGTAGTCGAGGTTGTCCTTGTCTATGACCAACACGCGGCCTGGATACTTGTTGAAGATGAAGTCGTCGTAACTGTCGTTGAGGTTCTTCAGGTAGTCCAACTGCATGGTCTGCTCATAGTCTCTCCCACGTTTCTGAATCTGCATGACCAGATGCGGAACAGACGAGCGCAGGTAAATCATCAAATCGGGCGTGCCCACAAGCGTTGTCATCAGGTGGAACAAATCCATATACGTCTGAAAATCGCGCTCGCTGAGGTTGCCCATTGCGTAGTTGTTAGCAGCAAAGATATAGACGCCTTCGAAGATGCTTCGGTCCTGGATAACAGTTTCCTTCGAGCGACGTATAGCCAACGCATCCTTGAAACGTTGCGTCAGGAAGAATACCTCCAGATTGAACGACCAACGACGTATATCTGAGTAATAATCTTCCAAATAGGGGTTATGGGCGACAGCCTCGAATTTAGGCGTCCATCCAAAGTGGTGCGCCAGCATGTTCGTCAGCGTCGTCTTCCCTGAGCCGATGTTTCCTGCTATAGCGATGTGCATGCTGCAAAATTAGCGCAAAACGAGCGAAAAAGCAAATTTTTTTGCGTTTTTTGAGGCATCATCCGTCTTAAACGGGCAAAGCCCGTTACAACGGACTGCGTTAATTTCACAGCCCAAGGGAATAAATCCGTAGCCCAAGGGGCTAATTTCGTAGCCCACTACGTTATTTTCGCAGCCCAGTGGAATTATTTCACCCTAATTTTCCTGCCGTTGCTGATGTAGAAACCTGGCTGGAGAGAATGAACTCCTTGCTGCAAATTCATAGGACGTCCGACGATGTCAAAGACAGGCTCTTCCTCCCCTATTCTCGGCTCATCCACAGAGGGAGAAGATATGCCCATTCCGTCGTTGAAGCCTCCCACACGGAATTTCCAGGGAGTGCCGCTTGTACGGAACTGTGCATAACCGCCCTCGGTAGTCTGGCAACTCCAGTAGCCCTCGTCATTAAGAATGAAGAATCCTCCAGCCTCAACATCAAAGAAAAGAAAGAACGAAGCGGGAGTACGCTCGCCAGAGACATCAATGTATTTGCCCCAAAGAGCGGCAAGCCGTCCTGAATAAAGGTTGCGGAAGTAATAGTTCCCCTCGCTGTCGCACTCTATGCGGAACTGGAAGCGCTTATCGTCAGGATCCGTGAGAGCGCCCATACGGAGGCAGCCTTCGTAGCGCCCAGGCTGGTCGTTGTAATAGACATAGGTGCCCGTGCGGAGGTTTTGCAGATAGACATAATAGCCCTTCCAAGGGCCTTGGTTGTCGTCGATGATTCCTGCAAAAGGCTCTGTATAGAAGAATTTCAAAGAGCAATAGGTGGGTGAAAGGGCTTCCATTGCCTCCCAAAGCTCAGCGAGACGCAAGTCGATGCGCCCTTCCACGTCGTGATTATAAAGAGCTTTCGCAGCTTGCAAGGCATCATAGAAACGTTGCTTCCGCGCCTCGAAATCGTTAGGGAGAAAAAGCACGATGTAGTGCACAGACGCCAGTTCTTCTTCCATATAGCCTGCCACACGGAAATAGGCATCAGCACGTGCCTGCAAGGTTTCCCAATGGTGATCTTCGACAGTCGAAAGGCGCCAGAGGGAGGCATCGGCTGAACCAACGGCTTCCTTGTCGGTGTTGTAGGAGAGATAGAGCCCAAGGTTAGGCGCAGCAAACGTGACGAGTCCGTTTGGAGTGTATTTCACATCAAACAGAACGGCGTCAGCAAGGTTGTCCGACTCCATCTTCGCACGCTTATTGGCTACGAGGGAGGTAATGAACAGGCCGTTAGAAACATTCTGAATGGCATAGAGGCCATCCACAGGCACCAGTTGCCATTGCTTCGTATTGTTTGAAGCAGGGTCGAGGGTGTTGCCCTTTGGGCCTGAAGAGAAGTAGTAGAGCGAGTAACTCTTGTAGGTGCTGAGGTAGAGGGCATAGATGTTCTCAGGCCAAACAGGCACGCGGGCTTCGGCATTCTCACGGGCAGCCTGCACGGCTTCGTCAAGCAACATAGCCCATTGCCCATAGGTGTGAAGGGTTTGGTCCGCTGCGTCACGGGCTGCAAGAGCAGCGTCGTAGAGCGCCTGCAAGTCCGTCAAGGCGTAACCATAGATGTGGCCTACGGTGAAGCCCTCGTCGTCCTGAAGGGCAAGGGTGCTTTGGGCTAAAGTAAGCGAGGTTTTCAGCGCAGAGAGCTGTTCAGCCTCAGTGCCTGCCTCAGCGGTAGAGGGCACATAAACCTCGGCACCATCGGCCTGCACGGCAACCATGCGGAGGCGGATGCTTTGGCAGCTGGCAGGCAACGTAAAGCGCAGGCAGTTGGTAAGATAAGCCAGTTCTCCGCTATCCTTATTATAAAGACGGAAGCCGACAGCCCCTGTGCCTCCCTTTAGCGTAATGGAATTGCCTGAGCGGCTGTAGAGATAGCCCTCGGCAGGGACAGAGGAATCGAGGAAGTCCGTATAGAGGCCTACGTCGCCACATTGCCCTGGGCCGTAGTCGTAGGTGAGGCGGTTGCCGCTGCCTCCATCGGTACGCGGAATGGGACGGACCCTGTCGTCGAGAAACTCAATGGGCGGAGCCTTCGGATAGCGGCTGACGTAGGCAAGGAAATCGTCAATATCCTTCTGCGGCGTAGCGAGAAAGTTGTTCGATTCGCGCGTCTCCATCTTCTCATGCGGCACAAGGTAGCCATAGACGCGGAAGAAGTCGGAGAAGTCCAGCTGAGCCACATCGCAACAGGTTTTGGCAAAGAGCAGCATATCCTCCGAGGCGCTCACCTCCCTCTTGTCGCCCCAGCGAATGGGAAGAGGCGTCTGGCGCATGGCTTTGAAGACACGAGGCCAGAAGGTGGGGTCGTTGCCGCACTCGTGGAAATAGAGGTAGAGTTGCCATTGCAAGCGCAGCATATCATCGTTTTGACGCTTTACCCAAGGAACTCCATCGGCATACTCGTTGTAGATGGAGGCATTCACAGGGCCTCGCGTGAGGTACTTGCCGATGTTCCATACAACGAGGTTTTCCAGCACGCCGTTGCTGCTCTCCGTGCATCCCACGATGTTGATAGCGCCCTGATACATGTGTCCGTTCTCATGCGCCGGGCCGAAGCAGTAGTCAGGATCGGTAACGACGGTACTGAAATTAAGTATCTTGTAGGCCACGTCAACGTGGTACTGGGTGCGATACCAAGTGGCAGCCATGTAGGTGTGGTCGTCGTCGAGGGTAATGGCGCAGGCCATGTTGTTGCATTTCTCCGGCACGAGCCCTTCGAGCCCCATGAGGCCACGTTCCCACGTAAGCATATCCTCCCACCAGTCAATAGCGTCGTGGATACCCTTCGGGCAGTTCTTGCGCATGACGCTAGTGTGCATGTGGTACATCACCTTTTCGCCCTTCACATCAATGGACGAGGCGGTAGCATGGGCAAGGATGTCCACCCAGTCCTCGTCGGTATGCTCCTTTATGTTCCAGAATCCGTTCACGATGCCATTCTCAATGTGAATGCGCAAGGGCGGATAGTCAGTAATAAGACGGTCTCCGTCGGGCGTCGTTGTACCGATGTACTGAATGTAAAAGAGTGACTCGTCCAAAGCGACGTTTATCACGTTCATTCCGCGATGCAGGCTCACGGAGCTACCCTCCACGTCCGTGCTTCGAATGAACTCCAGCCCCAGCGTGGCGCCCTCGGGAATCTCATCGCCAACAAACACCAAGATGACGTCGCCTGCGTTGCCATAGATGCCCGTTGGGTTGTTGATGCGTCCTGGGCGGGTGATGAGCAAATGCTTATACCAGTAATCAGGGTCGCTGTAGGCGCTATAGTCGCGGATGCGGAATTCCTTTTCACGGTGCTCCCACGCATCGTTTTTTATCTTCAGGGCGATATTCTTGAAGACGTCAGGCAGGGCGCTCATAGCCATAAGCAAGTCATCGTCGCTCTGCGAAGCGTAGGCAGGACGCAGCTCCGAGCACGATTCGTCGGTGAAGAACTCCTTTAATGCCTCGTTGTAGTTTGCCTCGTTTGTCAAAAGGTCTACATATTTCTTATAAACAAGCTGCTTCAGCGAGAGCTGTTCCTCTGAGATGTTGGAAATCTCTTCCAGTTTCCATTGCGTGGCATCGGCAGCGTTGTCGTGCCAATAGACCACCTTGCCCGTCCAAGCGGCGTGCAGCCCGCCCATGCCGGTATTGTGGCGCACGTTCCAATAATCCGAAGGCTGCGAGACGAGCTGGAACGTGTGTGCAGCCCCGTTCCCGTCTGTCCAGTACTGGTTGTTGGAGCCTCCGTAGCTGCTGATGGCATTGCCTGTGAGGACGTTCGTCAGCGTAAAGCCTGCGCCGCTAGCATCGAAGCGCCACATCTGCTCAAAGGCATCGTTGCCCCGTTTCTCGCGAGTGACGATGCCGCCCGTGCTGACGTCCTCTGCAGCTGCCAGAGCTGGATAATACTTGTTGATAAGCCGATAAATCTTGCCGTCCTCAGGCTCAGCCAGAAGTATCGCTGGAAAAAAAATCAGAACGAGGGTTAAAAGGAAGTGTTTCATAGGTTAGTTGGCAAAGGTATTTTCTCAATGCGGCGCTGATGACGTCCCCCTTCGAAGGGCGTAGCGAAGTACTCGTCCATAATCTGACGCGCCGTTTCCTCATCGATAAACCGCCCAGGCATGACGAGGATGTTGGCGTCGTTGTGCTGACGGATGAGGTGGGCAATCTCAGGAATCCAGCAGAGGCCCGCACGGATGCCCGGATGCTTGTTGACCGTCATAGCGATGCCCTCGCCCGAGCCGCAGATAGCAATGCCGCTATCCACCTCGCCCTGCTCAACGGCATAGGCAAGGGCGTGTCCGAAGTCGGCATAGTCGCAACTCTCCTCCGTATAGGTGCCGAAGTCGTGATAGGCGACACCTTGTTCGTCAAGATACTTCTTTACAAACAGTTTAAGGGCAAAGCCCGCATGGTCCGATGCTAATCCAATAGTCATATTACTCCGAGGTTGAAGGTTAATATCGGCAAAAGTAATGCAAAGCGAACGAAAATGCAAATAAAAACGAGTTAATTTGATGAAAACGGTTTTTCAGGCAGCTGGAAGATAATCTCAGCGCAGGCAAAAGTTATTGTACCAAACGGGTTGGGACACGTGTCCCAACGGGTTAGGTAAGGTGTCCCAACGGGTTAGGACACGTGTCCTAACGGGTTTGGTACAATAAGAAAAGCTTGGAATATACTTCGAAACCGAAGACGTGAATAGAAAAACGCCTGATGTCCGGAAACTCTGCGTCTTGCTCCGTAAAACCAGCCAAATGAAAAAAGTCAGGAAAATATTTGGCAGTTAGGAAGAAAAACAGTAATTTTGCGCCCGATTTAGTCCGCACAGGCTCGGAGAAGCAGTCGCACAGGGCGGCTCGCCTGACGGAAAAACTTAAAATAGTTTTAGTTACAAAATGTACGCAATCGTAGAAATCAACGGACAGCAGTTCAAGGCCGAGGCAGGCAAAAGGTTGTTCGTGTACCACATTCAGCAGAGCGAAAGCGGTCAGACCGTAGAGTTTGACAAGGTGCTGCTGGTGGAGAATGAAGGAAACATCACCGTGGGTGCCCCCACCGTCGAGGGAGCCAAGGTGGTATGTGAAGTGAAGAGCCCGCTGGTGAAGGGCGACAAGGTCATCGTGTTCCACAAGCGTCGTCGCAAAGGCTACCGCAAGCTCAATGGCCATCGTCAGCAGTTCAGCGAGATCGTTGTGAAGGAAGTTGTCGCTTAAAACCCGACGCGAAGTTTAACCCTCAAAAAACAGAATCAGATTATGGCACATAAGAAAGGTGTAGGTAGTTCTAAGAACGGCCGTGAATCAGCCAGCAAACGTCTGGGCGTGAAGATTTGGGGTGGACAGGTCTGCAAGGCAGGCAACATCATCGTCCGCCAGCGTGGCACCGTCCATCATCCCGGTAGCAACATGGGCATGGGCAGCGACCACACGCTGTATGCACTTGTTGACGGTACCGTCAGCTTCAAGAAGGGTAAGGACGACCGGAGCTACGTCTCCATCATCCCCGCTGTTAAGCCCGAAGCTTAGGAGAATTAAGGAATTAGGAATCAGGAATTAGGATTTGGCTGCTGCGGCTGCCATTCCTCACAATAGTTCCTCATTCCTAATTCCTTTTTTTATAGTTTGTAATTCCTCATTCCTAATTAAATTATTCTTTAATTGTGCTGACCCTAAAGCAAATTACTGAACAGACCGAGCAGACCGTAAAGGGTCTGGAGAAAAAGCACTTCAAAGGTGCGCAGGAGGCCGTCGACCATGTGATAGCCCTTGACAAGGTGCGCCGTACGGCGCAAACCACGCTGGATCGCAACCTCGCCGATGCCAAGAAGCTGGCAGCCCAGATCGGGATGCTGATGAAGCAGGGCAAACGCGACGAGGCTGATGCCGTCAAAGCCGAGGTTGCCACGCTGAAGGAGACGAACAAGGCCCTCGAGGAGGAGATGAACCGCGCCGCTGCCGACATGCAGGCCGTGCTCTGCACCATCCCCAACCTGCCCTATGACGAGGTGCCCGAGGGATTCGGTGCTGAGGACAACCATGTAGTGAAGAGCAATCTGAAGGAATGTACTGCTGGCGATACTGTAGGCAACTGGGATGTAAACCCCAAGCTGGGCATCGACAACCCCCTGCCCCACTGGGAGCTGGCAAAGAAGTACAACCTCATCGACTTCGACCTGGGCGTGAAGATAACCGGCGCAGGTTTCCCCGTCTATCGCGGCAAGGGCGCACGCCTGCAGCGTGCCCTCATCAACTTCTTCCTTGCTGAAGCCAACAAGGCAGGATACGAGGAAATCATGCCCCCTACCGTCGTCAATCAGGCGTCTGGCTTCGGCACAGGACAGCTGCCCGACAAGGAGGGACAGATGTACCACTGCGAGGTGGACGACCTCTACCTTATCCCTACGGCTGAGGTGCCCGTCACGAATATTTATCGCGACGTTATCCTCGACGAGAAAGACTTGCCCCTCAAGAACTGCGCCTATACAGAGTGTTTCCGTCGTGAAGCGGGCTCGTACGGCAAGGATGTGCGCGGCCTGAACCGCCTGCACGAGTTCTCAAAGATGGTGAATGTGCGTATCGATAAACCCGATCTCTCGAAGGAAAGTCACAAGGAGATGCTGGAGCACGTGGAAGGTCTGCTCAAGAAGTTGGAACTCCCCTATCGTATTCTGCTGCTCTGTGGTGGTGACCAAAGCTTTACAAGCGCTATCTGCTACGACTTCGAGGTCTATTCCGAGGCTCAGGGTCGCTGGCTCGAGGTGTCGTCGGTGAGCAACTTCGACAGCTATCAGGCCAACCGCCTGAAGTGCCGCTTCCGTCGTGCCGACACAGGTAAGATTGAGCTCTGCCACACGCTGAACGGCTCGGCCCTCGCCCTGCCGCGCATCGTTGCCGCTCTGCTCGAAAACAACCAGACGCCCGAAGGCATCCGCATCCCCGCAGCACTCGTGCCCTACACCGGATTTGAACTCATTGACTAACACACCGACATGACCAAGAAGGAAGTCACCCCCGAACAGGCCATCGACTACATCAGCGATCTCTGGGAGCTGCTCACCGACGAGCAGAAAGCACTCATGCAGAAGAACATCAGCGTGCGCAGCTTCAAGAAGAACGAAGTGGTCTATTCGGAGCAAGGACTACCTGAGAAACTGCTCTGCGTGTTGGAAGGGAAGGTAAAAATCTATCGCGAGGGCATTGGTGGACGTACGCAGATTATGCGCATGATTACGAGCGTGGGCTACTTCGGCTACCGTGCCTATTTTGCAGGCGAACGCTACGTGACGAACGCCAAGGCTTTTGAGCCCTCCGTCATCTGCTCGTTCCCTATGCAGATTGTGGAGAAGGTGGTGCGCGAGAACAATCGTGTGGCTTTCTTCTTCATCCATCGTCTGGCTTACGACCTGGGCGAATCCGATGCGCGTACCGTCAACCTGACGCAGAAGCACATCCGAGGCCGTCTGGCGGAGAATCTGCTCTTCCTCAAAGAAAACTATGGCCTCGAAGCCGACGGAGCCACCATCAGCGTCTATCTCTCGCGTCAGGATTTGGCTAGTCTTTCCAACATGACAACCGCCAACGCCATACGCACGCTGTCCAGCTTTGCTTCGGAACGCATCATCGCCATCGACGGACGCAAGATAAAGATTATCGATGAAGATCGCCTGCGCCGTATCAGCAAGATAGGATAAGGTAATAACGATTGAACGAATTGCTTTTTTCAATTGAATAGAGATGTTTGAGAATTTAAGCGAAAGATTAGAGAAATCATTCAAGATACTGAAAGGTGAAGGCAAAATCACTGAGGTAAACGTTGCCGAGACGCTGAAGGACGTCCGCAAGGCGCTCCTTGATGCCGACGTCAACTACAAAGTAGCTAAGTCGTTTACCGATACGGTAAAGGAGAAGGCACTTGGTCAGAACGTGCTCACCTCCGTACGTCCTTCGCAGCTGATGGTGAAGATTGTCCACGATGAGCTAACTTCGCTTATGGGTGGCGAGACGGCCGAGCTGGAGCTGAAGGGACACCCCTCAGTTATCCTGATGAGCGGTTTGCAGGGCTCTGGTAAGACTACCATGAGCGCTAAGCTGGCTACCCTGCTCAAGAACAAGCGCCACAAACGTCCTCTGCTGGCTGCCTGCGACGTCTATCGTCCTGCCGCTATAGACCAGTTGTGCGTGTTGGGCGAACAGATTGAGGTGCCCGTTTATAAAGAGATCGGCAACAACAATCCTGTGCTGATTGCCCAAAACGCCATTCATGAAGCCAAGGCAAAGGGCAACGATGTCGTTATTGTTGATACTGCCGGACGTCTGGCTATCGACGAACAGATGATGCAGGAGATTGCAGCCATCAAGGAGGCTGTTACCCCTGACGTCATCCTCTTTGTCGTTGACGCTATGACGGGTCAGGACGCCGTCAACACCGCCAAGGAGTTCAACGAGCGGCTTGACTTCACAGGCGTTGTCCTCACCAAGCTTGATGGTGATACCCGCGGTGGTGCAGCCCTCTCCATCCGCACCGTCGTTGACAAGCCCATCATGTTTGTCGGTACGGGCGAGAAGATGGAAGCCCTCGACGTGTTCCACCCCAATCGTATGGCCGACCGTATCCTCGGCATGGGCGATATCGTCAGCTTTGTGGAACGTGCGCAGGAACAATATGACGAGAAAGAAGCCCGCGAGCTTAGTCGTAAACTGGCCAAGAACCAGTTTGACTTCAACGACTTCCGTGCCCAGATTGCCCAAATCAAAAAGATGGGTAATATCAAGGACCTTATGGGGATGATTCCCGGCGTGGGCAAAGCCATCAAGGATATCGACATCAACGATGATGCCTTCAAGAGCATCGAAGCCATCATCGGCTCCATGACCCCCAAAGAACGCGAGCACCCCGAAATCATCAACGGGAGCCGACGCGAACGCATCGCTAAGGGCAGCGGCACCAACATCCAAGAGGTGAACCGCCTGCTGAAGCAATTCGACGACATGAAGAAAATGATGAAAAGCGTCTCCAACAATCCGAGGGGGCGCATGCCGAAGCTGAAGAGAAGATAGCCTTCCATTTTATTTAGATTCAGACGCTCCATGCGCCTGAATTTTATTTTGTTTCATTTACAACTAAAAGCATTAAAAATGACACTGATTGACGGAAAAGCAACCAGCGAGTTGATTAAACAGGAGATTGCCGCCGAAGTGGAGGCACGCATCAGCCGAGGCGAGAAACGCCCCCATCTGGCAGCCATCCTTGTCGGACATGACGGAGGCAGCGAGACCTACGTCGCGAACAAAGTAAAGGCCTGCGAGGTGTGTGGCTTCAAATCCACCCTCATCCGTTACGAGGACGACGTCACCGAGGAAATCCTGCTTCAGAAGATTAAGGAGTTGAACAACGATGCAGATGTGGACGGATTCATCGTGCAGCTTCCCCTCCCCCGCCATATCAACGAGCAGCATATTATTGAGGCTATCGACTACCGCAAGGATGTCGACGGATTCCATCCCGTAAACGTCGGCCGTATGTCCATTGGCCTCCCCTGCTTTGTCAGCGCCACCCCTGCCGGCATTCTGGAATTGCTACGCCGTTACGACATTCATACCTCAGGCAAAAAGTGTGTGATCCTCGGCCGAAGCAACATCGTCGGCAAACCTATGGCTACGCTGATGATGCAGAAGCACGTGCCAGGCGACGCTACAGTTACCGTCTGCCATAGTCATTCCCAGAACCTTGTGGAGGAGTGCCGCGAGGCCGATATCCTCATTGCCGCTATGGGACAACCTAACTTTGTGAAAGCCGATATGGTGAAGGAGGGGGCGGTGGTTATCGACGTCGGCACAACACGTGTTCCTGATGCCACGCGCAAGAGCGGCTTTAAGCTCACGGGCGATGTTAAGTTCGACGAAGTGGCTCCCAAGTGCTCCTTTATCACTCCCGTTCCTGGCGGTGTAGGTCCTATGACCATCTGCTCGCTGATGATGAACACCCTCAAGGCTGCGAAGCATCTGTTTTGAATCAAAAAATGAAAAATGAATCATACAATGCCTCCTATGCAACGACACAGTAGAAGCCGCTTGTGTTTTTCATTTTTCATCTTGTTTTCCCTTTTCGCTGCGGCACAAAGCGAAGCCACATTGCTTTTTGTGGGCGACCTGATGCAGCATAGCCCCCAATTCCTCCACGCGAAACAACCTGACGGCAGCTTTAACTACGACGTCTGTTTCGAGGAAGTAAAACCTTTTATCGAAGCTGCCGACATTGCCGTCGGTAACCTCGAAGTCACACTTGGCGGACCGCCCTACACGGGTTATCCCTGTTTCAGCGCCCCCGACGACTGGCTCTGGGCGATAAAGGAAACCGGATTCGACGTGCTGACCACGTCCAACAACCATTGCCTTGACCGAGGACGCCGAGGATTGGAACGCACGCTGATGATGACCGACTCGTTGGGATTCCTGACGCTGGGCACCTATCGGAACGCCGAGGAACGTCAGCAACGTTACCCGCTGATGGTGGAGAAGAATGGCATCCGATTTGCCTTCATCACCTACACCTACGACATGAATGGCTTTGAAGTGGAAGAGCCCAACGTCGTCAACGTCATTGATACCCTCATGATGAAGCGCGACATCCTCATTGCCCGCTCCTTGCGCCCCGACGTCCTCATCGCCATCATGCATTGGGGGACGGAATATAAGCTCCTGCCCGACAGCGACCAACGCTCTCTTGGCAAATGGCTCCTCGAGCAGGGTGTTGACCACATCATTGGGGGGCATCCTCACGTCATCCAACCCACGGAGTATTTCCCTTATCCCGACAAGCCTGACTATCATACCGTCGTCTGGTCGCAGGGAAACTTCATCTCCAACATGAGTGCCCCGCACACCACCGAAGGAACGATGATTACGCTCACCTTCCGCAAGATAGGATTGGTTACCCGCCTCACGGAATACAATTGCAAAGTAGTTCAAACCACCCGACCTGATTATCGCCTAAAAATCATTGACTAATATGGCCGCAAACACCTTACTTGACAAATTGGATGCTCTCACCGGAAAATATGAGGAGATAGAACTTCTCATTACCGACCCGGCTGTCATAGCCGACATGCACCGTTTTGTTAAACTGAACAAAGAATATAAGGAACTTGGTGCATTGATGGATGCTCGTAAGCGCTATCGCCAGCTGCTCAACACGTTGGAGGAATCGCGTACGATGATGACCGAGGAATCTGACCCTGAAATGAGAGAAATGGCTCGTGAGGAGTTTGAGAACTGCAACAAGCAGATTCCCGAAATGGAGGAGGAGATAAAACTCCTGCTCATCCCTGCCGACCCTGAAGACGAAAAGAACGTCATCATGGAAATCCGCGGCGGCACGGGAGGCGACGAGGCGGCCCTCTTTGCTGGAGACCTGTTCAAGATGTACAGCAAATACTGCGAATCGAAAGGTTGGAAGGTTGAAGTCAGCTCGTTCAGCGAAGGTACTGTGGGCGGTTTCAAGGAAATCATCTTCAGCGTCACCGGCGAAAAGGTGTATGGCACGCTGAAGTACGAGAGCGGCGTTCACCGTGTGCAGCGCATCCCCGTCACCGAAACGCAGGGGCGCGTCCACACCAGTGCCGCCACCGTTGCCTGTCTGCCCGAAGCCGATGCTTTCGAAGTGGAAATCAATGAGGGCGAAATCCGCTGGGACACCTTCCGCAGCAGCGGCGCTGGAGGACAGAACGTCAACAAGGTGGAGTCGGGTGTGCGTCTGCGCTACAACTGGAAAAATCCCATCACAGGCATTACAGAGGAAATCCTTATCGAATGTACTGAAACCCGCGACCAGCCGAAGAACAAGGAACGCGCCCTTGCCCGTCTGCGCACGTTCATTTACGACAAGGAGCATCAGAAGTACATCGATGATATTGCCTCGAAGCGCAAGACAATGGTTAGCACTGGCGACCGCTCGGCCAAGATCCGCACCTACAACTACCCCCAGGGACGCATCACCGACCATCGCATCAACTACACCATCTACAACCTCGCTGCCTTCATGAACGGCGATATCCAGGATTGCATCGACCACCTCATCATCGCTGAGAACGCCGAACGGCTGAAAGCCTCGGAACTGTAAATTAGTTAAGAGTTAAGAGTTAAGAAAAAATGACACGTCAACTATTATTTGATAATATCCGTCGTCGCAAGTCCTTCCTCTGCGTCGGGCTCGACTCCGATATCCGCAAGCTCCCCAAGCACCTGCTTGAGAACGAGGACGACCCCGTTTTCGCCTTCAACCGCGCCATCATCGACGCTACGGCGGATGTCTGCGTGGCCTATAAGCCCAACCTTGCTTTTTACGAGTGTAACGGCCTTGCAGGATGGAAGTCCTACGAACGCACCATCCAATACCTCCACAATCACTACCCCACCCACTTCGTCATTGCCGACGCCAAACGCGGCGATATCGGCAACACCTCGCAGATGTATGCCCGCAGCTTCTTTGAGGAGCAGGACGTCGATGCCGTCACCGTCGCTCCCTACATGGGCGAAGACAGCGTCACCCCTTTCCTCGGCTACGCGGGCAAGTGGGTCGTCATGCTTGCCCTGACCTCCAACAAAGGCTCGCTTGACTTTCAGCTCCTCGAGGACAAGGATGGCGAACGGCTCTTCGAGAAGGTGCTCCGCACGTCGCTCGGTTGGGGGAATGAGCACAACACGATGTACGTCGTGGGTGCCACACGCGGCAGTTTGTTCGCCGACGTGCGCCGCATCGTGCCTCGTCACTTCCTGCTCGTCCCCGGCGTGGGTGCGCAGGGTGGTTCGCTGGAGGAGGTCTGCCGCTATGGCATGAACGATGCCTGCGGATTGCTGGTCAACTCCAGCCGCGGCATCATCTTTGCCGACTCTACGGAGCACTTTGCCGACGTCGCCCGCGAGAAAGCTGCCGAGCTTCAGAAACAGATGGAAAACCTCCTGCGCGAAAGGGGCCTGCTATGACCAAAGTAAAGATTATCAACGACCCCGTCTTCGGCTTCATCAACATCCCGAAAGGGTTGCTCTACGACGTCCTCACGCACCCCGTCCTGCAGCGTCTCAGCCGCATCCGCCAGCTCGGGCTCTCGTCGTTCGTCTATCCCGGGGCGCAGCACACCCGCCTGCAGCACTCCGTCGGCGCCTACTACCTGATGTGCGAGGCCGTCGGCAGCCTCCGCGCCAAAGGTGTGGCCGTCACCGACGACGAAGCCGAAGCCGTCGAAGCAGCCATCCTCATGCACGACGTGGGGCACGGCCCGTTCTCCCACGTCCTTGAGAACACCCTCGTGCACGGCATCAGCCACGAGGACATCTCCCTGCTGCTCATGGAGAAGATGAACGCCGACCTCGACGGACGCCTCGACCTCGCCATCCGCATCTACCGCGACGAGTACGACAAGCGCTTCCTCCACCAGCTCGTCAGCAGCCAGCTCGATATGGATCGCCTTGACTACCTCCGTCGCGACAGCTTCTTCACCGGCGTCACCGAGGGCAACATCGGCTCCGCCCGCATCATCAAGATGCTGAACGTCCTCGACGACCACCTGGTGGTGGAGAAGAAGGGCATCTACTCCATTGAGAACTTCCTCACCGCGCGCCGCCTGATGTACTGGCAGGTGTATCTCCACAAGACCTCCGTCGCTGCCGAGAAGATGCTCATCAACGTCCTCTCGCGCGCCTCGTGGCTGGCCGCCCAGGGCGAGGACCTCTTCTGCTCCCCTGCCCTCCGCTATTTCCTGTACGACCGCATCACCGGCGACACGTTCCGCGAGCACCCCGACTGCCTCGACACCTTCGTCCAGCTTGACGACAACGACATCTGGTGCGCCCTGAAGGTATGGGCAAGCCACCCTGACGTCATCCTCTCCACCCTTGCCGAGGGCCTCGTCAACCGCCGCCTCTTCAAGGTGAAGATTGAGGCCGACCCCTTCTCCGACGACTACATCCGGCAGCTGACCCGCGACATCGCCCGTTCGCTCGGCATCCCCGTGGCCGACGCTGCCCGCTACATGCTCACCCACACCACCCTCCAGAAGGACATGTACTCCGCCACCGACGACAAGATAGAGATCCTCTACCCCGACGGCACCGTTTGCGACATCGCCGAAGCCTCCGACATGCTCAACGTCAGCCTTCTGGAGCGGAAAGTCCGCAAGCACATCCTCTGCCACTACCGGCTGTGAGGCAAAGGAGGAGCGATTGCCCCTCCTGTTAATGACCTGTTGACCCGTTGACCTCGTTGACTCGTTGACTTAGAAAGGATTGAGCCTCGATGGGGGCTCAATCCTTTCTGTACCCTTGCCCGAAGGCGTTGTAGCACTTCATCTGGCGTCGGTTGGTGCTCCCCTCGGGGCGCACGCCCACGTGGAAGAACGAGCCGTAGTCAATCATCTGGTCAAACTCCAGCCGCTCCGCGTTTTCCCTGAACCACTGGCGTACGGTGTCCATCTGCTCGTCCGTCGCATGCAGCGGGCGGAAGTCCGCAGCCAGGCCGAGGAGGTGCTGGCTCGTGGGGCTGCCCCCCACGTCGTGGTTCAGGTCGCGGCAGCGGTAGCCGCTGGTGATGACGATGGGCTGTGCGAGGTACTCCCTGAGCGGGTCGAGGACGGTGTCGACGAGATACTCGATGTTCCGCCTCGCCTCACGTGGCGCCTCGTTGTCGTAGCCTTTCAACGCCGCTGTCACCGAGTATTCAAATTCAGGAAAAGAAAAGTATTTCATACTTTTTTTAGTTAAGAATTAAGAGTTAAGAGTTAAGAAAAATAGTTCTGCAAGCGATTAACTATGTATTATGAGCTATGAACCAGCGGCGCACCCTATGAGGATGAGAGTCGAGAGAATGAGGGTTATGGTTTTAATCCACTGCATACACATAGGTTTTTTTCTTAACTCTTAATTCTTAACTCTTAATTCCATCAGAGGCAGCTTTGTACGGAGAGCGTACCGATGATGGCCGTCAGCACGGCAATCACGATTTCGAGAATCTTTTTCCATGAGATAGCTTTCATAAGATTGAAAATTGAAAATTGAAGATTGAAAATTGGTTTAGTTCCGGCTTTGCCGAAAGACTACCCCTTTTCCCCGCTCCCCTCCCTCACGGGAGGGGTTCGGGGGTGGGTCTTACGCTAAGAGCTCGCTCGGTACGCGCTTCAGCTGGCGGTTGGTGCGGACGTACTTGAGGAGGTCGGCATCGGCGCGGAAGCGGATACCGCAGCCCTTGATGTACGACGCCGGGTCGAACGCCTCCAGCGGGATGACGCTCTGGGCAAAGCACTTGCTCTTGAGGTTCGCCTGCAGCGCCCCGATCTCCTGCAGCACGATGCGCTGACCCTGGAGCAGGTGCGTCTTGATGAACTCCTTGGCAGCGGTAAGCACGGCCACGATGTCCGCCTTCGTAGCGGTGGTGGCAAACTGGATGTCCTCGGTGAGGGACTTGAAGTCATAGTCGCCCGTCTTCACGGCGCGGTTGGTGGCGTAGTCGACGCCCTCGGCACCATTCGGGTTGGTGCAACCCACAATCTGATAAGTAATTGGCATGGTTTTAAATAGTTAAGAGTTAAGAATTAAGAGTTAAGAAAAATAGTTTTGGTTATGCGCATACAAGACTATTCACGTTGCAAAGATAATACATCTATTTTTGCCAGTTTCCGATGGCAGCGTGGGATATCTCTCGCGCCGATTACGCCCAACTATGAACTATGCATTATGAACTATGAACTGAAGATTACGCCGCTCTTGCAGCGTAATCTTCTTCGTCGGAGGCAGGGCCGAGGAAATGCAGGATGGCCGCCACGTGGGCGGACAGGAACAGCTTGGCTGTGTCGCAGGGAGAGATGTCGTGGAGGACGTCGGCGAGATAGACGAAGCCGTCCGGGCGAGCCAGCGCCTGGTCGTCGTCCGAGAGCCGTCCCGCCGGCTGGCGGGCATGGAGGAGTTCGTAGAATAGCGCTTTGCGTGCCAGTTCGCCCTTCGGCTCATCGGGGAAGTACAGGGCAGCCACCTCCCGCTTCGTCATCGTGCGCACGGGCGTGCAGGCATCGATGGAGAAGGTGTATGAGCGTGTGCGCCCCGCACAGGGGTAGAGGATGAAGTAATCAGATGAATTGTTCATAAGCAATACGGAAATAACGCAGTGGAATAAATTTTTAACGCAATGGAATAATTTTTTAACGCAGTGGAATATAATATTAGAGTTAAGAGCGTTCTACAGCGCAGCGTTCTACAGCCCGAAGGGCGTTCTAAACCCGGTGCAAAGGTAAGGACAGCCGGTTGCGGTTCACGAATGATTCGCGGGAAAAGATTCTGAAAGCTATAAGTAATGCCCCAAATCTAGATTATATTGGAAAAACGGACAAAAAAGTTGCTTTTTGTGTTGGAAAAACGGACAAAACCGCCTATATTTGCATCGGAAAAACGGACATGTGTATGCTAAAACGTAAGATTGACAGCTATTTAGACGAGTTCTATAAGCGAACCGACAAGGCACTTTTGGTAACCGGAGCCCGACAGACAGGGAAGTCTTTCTCCATTCGTCAGTTCGGTAAATCCCACTTTGAACACTTTGTAGAGATTAACTTCATTGAGCAACCTGATGCCGCAGAAGCTCTGAAGGGAGCGAAGAACAGCCAAGACATAATCGTCAGACTCTCTTTGTTAACAAATATAGACCTTGTTCCGGGGAAGACACTCATCTTCTTTGACGAGGTACAGGAGTGTCCGGAAATAGTGACAGCCATCAAGTTCCTGGTGGATGAAGGCAGCTATAGGTATATCCTGAGCGGTTCGCTTTTGGGCATTGAGTTGAAAGACTTGCGCTCTGAACCTGTTGGCTATATGGATGTAAAGGATATGTATCCGCTTGACATAGAAGAGTTCCTCCAGGCAATGGGCGTATCGGAACAAGTGATGGAAAGACTGCGTACTGCCTACGAACAGAAACAGCCGGTGGACGACTTTGTGCATAAGAAGATTATGGAACTCTTCAGGCTTTACCTCATTGTTGGTGGAATGCCTGCAGCCGTACAGAAGTATCTGGACACAAACAACCTGAAAGACGTGATGATGGAGCAACAGGCAATTATCAGGCTGTACAAGCGCGACATCTCGAAGTACGATAAAGACCATAAACTATACATTGACGAGATTTTCGACCTGATACCATCTGAACTGAACGCCAAGAACAAGCGGTTCATCCTGAAGGATCTGAATGAGAATTTGAAATTCCCGCGTTACGAGAACAGTTTCCTATGGCTGAAGAATGCAGGTGTGGCATTGCCCACATACAATGTGGAAGAACCTGTGGTGCCGCTGAAGCTTTCTCGCAGCCGTAATCTCTTTAAGCTATTCCAGAGCGACATAGGTCTATTGGCATGTCAATATGCTGAAGGTATACAACTACGTATCATCAATGACGAAAAGAGCATCAACTTTGGTTCTATCTATGAAAATGTGGTAGCTCAGGAACTGAATGCTCACGGGTTTAACCTGTACTACTTTAATAGCAAGAAACAGGGAGAACTGGATTTTGTTATAGAAAAGAACGGGCATACGTTGCCCATTGAAGTAAAGTCCGGCAAGGACTATCAACGTCACAATGCCCTGAATAACGTGATGGGTAATGCCGACTATGAGATTCCGCAAGCCCTTGTGTTTTGCAATGAGAACGTAAGCATTGATAATAACGTCTGTTACGTTCCCATCTATATGGTTTGCTTCCTCAAGAAAGAGACTCTGGGAGATATCACATACGCAGTGAATACTAAAGGCATAAACTGAAGAAAATACTGCTGGCGCTCGGCATAGCTCAAACGAGTTTGGCTCTGCACTCGCTTAATCACAGACTTCAAGATTCGCGTGCGGTCATTTGGTCATTTGGTCATTTGGTCAAAATCGTTTTCCAAGTGTCAAAATCCGCCACTATATAATAAATATTTATATTTATATATAGTGAGCAAATGACCGAATCCGAAAACGAAAATGACCATTTTGACCTTGAC
>JAEEGL014717150.1_pt1 | contig 30637 bp, 42 predicted proteins | sample 9134231 | NCBI WGS metagenome assembly JAEEGL01 (sample SAMN16246548, study PRJNA631951) | gut metagenome | biome: gut microbiome; feature: rumen; material: fiber-attached | host: Bos | place: Iran: Karaj | collected 2018-10 | reverse complement strand
TTTGAAGATGTCCCCGAACTGCTTGCACAGGGGGTTGACCCCAAGGAGATATTCGATAGGCTTTATGATTTCCACGAAGGATTCGCAAGGGTTGAGTTGAATGGCAAATACAACTTCCTCACCTCAGAAGGAAGGTTGTTGTCACCTAACCAGTGGTTTGATGGAGGTGGTTATTTCCACGAAGGTTTCGCGGGGGTTAATTTGAATAATAAAAAATATCTTCTTCGTAGAGATGGGTGGCTGTGCAATAGTCAAGATGGAAAACCTATAAAGTATTTAGGTGCAAGTCCACGGCCACAAGAAACAACGAACGAAAACAAAAAAAGAAGAACATTCTATATAAGCGAAAGTGCATTGAAATCACTCAATGAAACAAACGATATGACGGAATATAAGTTCATATCCAATGTGAAGAATTTCCTTTCAATGCTACTTTCAGACCCAGTCAATGCACAACCAAGCCTAGGGTTGCAGATAGCAGGACTTGATAGGAAGAAATTAATAAACCTACTTAAGGATAACAACTTATTGGTTAAAAGGGAAAAGATTGCTGACAAAGATGAAAATGGTAATCCCAAAAGGGCAACAATGATGATTTCTTTCAAAGTACCAAAAGAAAATTTTGATTTGAAATTAAAAAAACTATACATTAGTCTGTTTGAAAAGAATGAAACACCATATGACTTTATATATGAGGATGGTGGAGCGGGCGCTTGTGCAGGTGGTTGTAATGGTGGAAGTGGTACTGATGGTGGTTTATTCTCACCTGCTGGTGCAACTAGTGCGTCAACAAGTGGTGATTATCAATATACAATGCCATTATTCGGAGTTTCAAGTCAAGATTCCAAGAAGAAAAAGAAAAAAGATGATGAGTTAATTGATGAAACAGATTGCTCTTCTGTTGGTGACTACCAATATGACGCCCCGCCGTTTATCGATGACGCATCCGCTAACAGAACACCAGGTAATGTTGCAATGAACGGAGGGTTCAAAAAAAATAAATAAAAATGATAAAAAACAATGAGTCCTATATATTTTTATAATACAATGGATGTGGTTTCAAAAATAGAAGAACTTCAAGACAAAATTGACGAAGAAAATCAGAAACCACTAGCGGAACGTGATAAAAAGAAAGAACTTGACCTTGTGTATCAACAACTTATACAAGGTATGAAATTGTCAGTTTGTAAGTTATAAAAACTATTTGATTTTGATAATCAATGATATTTATTAATTAAGAAAAATTATCAAAAAATGTCGAACAATATAACGAAAAGAATTCCTATAACCGAACTCAACCGCATCATTGCTGAAAGTGTTGAGAGTCAGTTTAACCCAAAATTGGGAAAGGATGTAGATAAGGATGATAAGTCTAACAATAGTAAGGCTGTTAAAGATATACTTACTAATACGGCTAAATACAACTCTCAAAAATATGAGAAACCCAATACTGATGGTGTAAATAGTAAAGATTATAACAACACCACGCTTGAGTATCGTTTCCAGGACGACCCGCCACAATCATATAAAGATAGGGTAAAGAAACTTGCAGTAAATGGAAGTCTTGCAAATGACACGGATGAATCAAGTGATACAGAAGGAAACAAGAAATTCGTTGAAAAACGAGGTGAAATTTCTGACGAACGTGAAACTGAAAGAAAAAAAGAAATGGATGCAGGGCTTGTCGGACGTGAAAGAAAGAACGATAAGAATTACAACCATAAGGCGTATACAGTATTTGCTGAGAATGTAAACAAAGATGTTACAAAACGATTATATTTCAAAAACACAATATTTTTAAATGAATCCGAAATGCTTAAACGTATTCCTGATGATTACAAACAGAAAGAGGGTAAGTTTTACATGAAAGACGCTGCGGGTTCAGAATATCTTGTAGAATGTAAGATAGACCCAACATTTAAAATTCCACAGCTTAAAGTTTTGAATAGTCTCAATGATAATGTTATCAATGAACAGATTAATAGGATGCAAGAACTATCTGGTTATAATAGGTCAGAATTTAAAAATACTATTGACAAGAGTACACTCAACGTAGATGAACTTCATGAATCCATTGAGACAATAAGAAACTTAAGAAAGTAGAGAGGAAACAGAAATGACGACACTTGAAATTATATTAACCGCAGTAGCATCATTATTAGGTATTATCACTGGTGGTCAATCACTGTTATTTTATCGTCAATCCAAGAAGATGAAAAAACTTGAAAATGAAGAAAAGGAGATTGATAATGAAGCAAAAGTCTCTGACGGATGGCAGGAATACTGCAACGAATTGAAAGGTGAGAAAAAAGAACTGAAGGATGAAATGGGTGTAATGAAGAAAGAACACGCAGGAGCAATTGAGAAACTTGAAAAGACCATCAGCGACTATCGTGATAAGTATTATGCCTGCCGTGAAGAAAAGGAAGCACTCAAAGTTGAAAACGTAAAACTCACGCTCATGAAATGCGAAGTACCAAGTTGTCCGTCTAGAAAACCGCCTTCAGGTTATTAAAATACCTAATTCCCATAACAAGAAATCCAGCATTAACCGTTGGATTTTTTTTTAGTTTTCACTATATTACCCATAACAAAATTTTGTAATAATATGTTGACAAAACTTTTTATTTTTATATTGGTATTATCAATAATTGACCTTATTCAAGAAATTAAGGAAATTGTATTGTGTTTTACAGGTGATAGAAAATATAGCCCTGGTGTTATCAGAAGGATTTTTGGTTGGAGTGCCATAGCCTACATTATAACGATAATTTCAACAGGATTCTAATATGGAACTTAACGAAAGACTTTCTGGATTGTCTAGATATAACATGTCGCTTAATACTTGTAATGGTAGTTTTATTGTAACCATTGCATATCCAAATGGATGGGTGGTACTTAAGCCTAAAAATAAGGAAATCCTCATGTCACAATCGGAGGATACGTCTTCTATATTCTATTATCTGACACCATGTACCAATAATGTCAACATAATATTTGATTGTATTGATGAGACAGTGGCTTATAATAGCGAAGTTGAGATGAAGGTTGAACTCTTCAAAAAAAAGGTGGCAGAACTACAGGATATTTTCGCAAGTGAAACATATTCTGACCTTGAAAATATACAATTTGTATTTCCTAAGAAGAAAAAAATCAAAAAGAAAAAGAGTAATACTGATGATACCGAAACGCCACAGGATATACCTAACAATGAAACTATTCAAAACGTATTACCTGAAGAAAAACCTTCCGAACAGACAAACAATAGTGACCCATCAGAACTTGATAAGAAGATTTTGATGGCAATTAACGAAAATAATAGAAATAAAAAGAAATAAAATAGTGTTGCACAATGAAAGAATTGATTATATTAATAGCATATATTATTGCCTGCTATGGGCTTTCCGAAATGGTAGTTTTTAGTTACGGACCATTTGGTGTATTCGAAAAATGGAGAAAGTTTACAAAAAGGGTTAGTTATGGACTTGGTAAACTTTTTAGTTGTATGCTTTGTTTCCCGACATGGGTTGGCCTCGGTATGAGTCTTTTGAATTTACTAGCCTTCCCTGAATTTGCAATAACACCATTCATGATGATACTCGGTGATACAATTACGGCAAATGCTGGAATGGGTGTTGTAATTGTGTTCATGGATATGATTTTTACCGCTGGTGCATGTTGGTTATTATATATAGTGGAGGATGCACTAGAAAGAAGTGGTAATGTTGAATACATAGACGATAATGAAAATATAACAGTCGACATTGATGAATGATATTGGTATTATTAGAGAAATTGAAATGATGGAAGCGGAAAACAAGAAAGATTCCGAATTCGTTGAACGAAATAAAAAGGAGTTTGCAAAAGAACTTATGGGTTATGAACGTTCCGAGATTATAAAGTCACTTAGAACGCCTACACGGAAATATAAAAAGAAACACAGAATGGTTTTAAAGGAACGTTGGGCGCGTTTTATAAATAAACTAAAAGCAACATTCGGAAATGACAACACTGAAAGATATATATGATATAGCCTATGCTATGGATTTTCGTATGCTTGAATATAGCAAAGAACATCTTTACGATTTACGCCAAGACATTAAGATAACAATAGAACTACCGAAAATTGATTTTATTGCATTGAATGAAGAAATATATGGTATAAAAAACCACACAATGGCGGGTTATGAAGATTGTGACAAAATGGAGTTAAATGTTATTGGCATTAATTTTATGATAGTAAAAAAGAAAGATAGTGAATAACTATAACGCCCAACCAGTCTTTTCCTTTAACCTTTCCTTAAAACGTAATACCATATTATTTGTCATCTTACCACAGAACATTAAGAAATCTTTATTCTGACAAGCATCCATCAATGAATTATATAAATGTTTGGTCATGTCGGAAGTTCTTGTGGTGACTAAATCAAAATCATGGTTATCATGTAATATTATAAGTTTGTCTTTTGAAATCATTATTCTTTTGAATTCCTCATCTTGTAACAATAGGTTATCCATAATCCATTTCCCGTCCTTCCTATCGTTTATTGGGTCATATCCATATACGGCAAATTTCATTGGAACAAACCACTCGTCTTTGCGTATTATAGCCATGTTGGTTACCGATACCATAGTATCAACCATTCTTTCGTTGCCGTCTCTAAACTGACGTATTCCATCATCTTCTGTAGGGTCAATACCTCTAAGCAATAAGAGTTCATATCTTGGAGTCTTATCCTCAAGTTTTGGTTGTACTACATGACATATGACATTTGAATTGTTTTCATTGAGAAATTCTTCGTATTTCTTCATTGCAGTTGAACGCCAGGCTATACCTCGGTCAAAAAGTCTTTTAACTTCCTTTTTGTCTTTCGTTACGATAATGGTAAAACGGGATTTGAAATCATTTACTGCATTACGTTGCTTTAGTTTTTCCTTTTTCTTGCGTTCATACCAGCGTTTGAAACATTTTTTCTGTGTTTTCTTATGCTTGATTAACGCAGCTTTATGCCTCCGTTCTTTTTCGCGTCTTTTTCTAATTTCCTCTCTCATCTAAAATGTTGATTTTTATATTATAATATAGGAAAAAACTAAGAAAATGCCAATATTTATATTTATATTAAAATTGAAAACTATATGATAAAAAAAGGACTATTTGACCGTTTCATTAATCCAATGATTAGTGAGAGTGTTGAAGAAATGGCGGTTAGAACTGGTGATATTAACCAATTAAATATAAAAGACGAAACCGAAATAACACCTGAAATGCGCGAAAGCGTGACTAAGGATGTTGAATATTTGAAAAACGTTTATGAAAACACAATCAACCCTGAAAGTTTGGGCAGTATGGCTATTGAACAGGGTTACAATAATGTGTATAATGCGTTAATGAAACTTGGTTACAGAAGGACTATTTCTAAAACGGCTGCACAAGAAATGAACGCCAATTCAATTGATGTTATAAAGGTTTCACCGAACAAGGACTACATCACCCGTGATGCTGAAGGTAGGATTAATAATAAAGGTTTCCTCGAACGCCCAACAAGTGAAATACCTGATGAAAGAGGTGAGGATTATAAGTTTTTTGACGATAACACCGATACTGATGAATTCAGATATGGTTTTGGTTATTCGCAAGGCAAACTACCGATTTTCAAATTATCAAATATAAAATGCGTTATTATTTCACCAAACCCTGTCAAAATTGACAATAATGGAAAGGTTATGGATGCTGATAAAATATCTTATGCATACATAGGTGAAACTGGTCGTGTTGGCGGTAAAATACAGACAATAGATACTACGGATTTTAACGATAGTTTTATTTATACTGGTAAAACGACCAACCAAACATTAAAGGATGTTAATGGTAACGAATACAACATCACTGTTCCAATTTTTAGGGAATTACAGGGTGAAAACGATTTACGTGCATTGGCACCAAAGAAACAAACCGAACAGGGGTTAAGTGACCGTGAAATGAATCAGTTGAAACAGAAAATAAGCAGTGACGAATATTGGAATAAAAATTATGGCGATTATGATTATTTCATATCAAGTAATAAAAATCAAAAAACTAATAGAGCCAATCCAATTGATTATGAAGACTACGTAAAAACTGAAGATGGTATTATCAAATGTGTGCGTTTAAGTGTTTCAACTCATAAAATACAGACTACTAAAAAATACATCAAGGCTTTTTATGAAATGAGAAAAATCATATTATATATTGAAGGTCTTATTTTAAATGAAAAACCCGCATCGTTGGCTGAAGAGGGTAAGGAACAGTTCATTAACACAATCGACAATATGATAAACTGGTTCAACAGCCAACTCAATACAAATCTTTACAACACCACAATAAAGGTTAAAAATTCTTATCCGATAAAATATGGTTATGACGAGGATATTGCTTCATTAAAATGTATTATGCAGTTATGTCATGACCTTAAAATACTTGATAAAGGTATGACACTTGGCATGTTGGATAAATATGACGTTATGGATAGATATAAACAGGCTGGTTACAGCGACCTCAAAATAAAACAGGCAATGCAAGGATTGATGCCGTTAAAGAATGCCGAAGAAGAACAAGATAGAATTTTTGCTTTTATTGAGGATTTCCTTAATGCTTATTTGGGTAACAAATGGAGAAACGCATACAAAATTGCAATCAAATATTACAATGCAACAACAAAAAACCAAACATCAAAAATATCGAACAAAGTGAAGGTTTGTAAATGGTGTGAACAACAACTGAAGAATTTCAAAGAGTTGGTTTTAAATCCAGATGTTAATACTTATGCAAAGGTTTGTAATATCGCGGGATTCCCAGCAAGAAACGAATTAACAAAACAATATAACGATTATAGAGAAGTATATGAAAGTTTAAGACGAGAACTTTCAAAGTGGCTGTGAAAAAAATAAAGAAAATATTTGGAATATTGGAAATAACGTCATATCTTTGTGGCGTTATTTTTTTTATTTAATCATTTAATTGTTTATAAACATGGCAAAACTTACAGAAATTTCGGAAGACAATCTTAAAATTGTTAATGAGGTCATTGATGAGAGAGACCTTAGCCGTTACATGGAATTCAGAGTTCTCTCAATATCGAAAATGCCGACAATTATTAAGGTTAATAAGGCAAGCGCACAAACCGAATATTTAGCAAAGAAAGAGGATTTGTGTGTAATAACCATTTACGAAGAGGCATTTGACCGTCTTGATGTTCCAGCAAAGAAACTTATCATTGAAAATGCAATATCGCAAGTTGCATATGACACTGAAAAGGGACGAATTATTATTACACCTCCAGATATTTGCGTAACATCTGGTGCTCGTTCGGTTTATGGTGAAACGCTTCTTAATGCGGTAGAAGCAGCATCATTGGCTATACAGCAAATTGCTGATGAAGAAAAAGATAAGAAGGAAGCAAAAAGAAAGAAAAACGAAAATGGAAACTAATTCCGAAAAAGAAACAGAGGCAGTGAAACTTTTAATGGGAGCTGTCGAAGCCTATCTCAAACATATGCCCACCTTTTCCGATGAAATGATTGAAAAAATTGAAGCGGAAAAGAAAAATATGATTGAGGAAGCCAAAAATCTAAAAGAGTCGCGCTAACGTGCGGCTCTTCTTATTATACGGCGTGTAGTTCTATTTATTCTCTTAGGGTCGGTATCATTGTTCGGAGAAGTTCTTACTACCTTCTTCGGTTGTGTTACCAACACTTTCTTGCCACAACTGCATCCCATTTTACTATCTGTTTTTATATTAATTTTCTATGTTGCTAAGTTTGTCGAATGTCGAAAGGAATATATTCTTATTCATTTTTCCCTTAAAATCATCGATTAATGAAACAAGACCGCTATATTTTTCATCTTTTTCACATTCTTTCCTTACCCATTCAACACTTTTTATTGCACCATCACATATATCTCTAATATCCTCTGTCGGAGTTAAATCAGTTTCAAGTTTAAATTTTTCAAGACTTGGTTTGCCGTCAGTACCGAAAAATTGTTCTGCCAAATCGTCAGCAAACCCAACAATATCATCCCTTACGACATCACAAAGTTCATGTATATGATTACATGATGTCGAATAGTGTATCATTTTCGTCAAATCGGCGTATGCATACATTCTGAATATCAATCTACAAACTTGTTCAAACATGATAAACTTATTTTTCAAATAAATAGTCGGGATAGATTTTTTTTACAAAAAATTTTTGGGTTATAAAAATAATCTTTATCTTTGCCCCCGTACAATGTTAGAAAGAATTTGAATATGGAAGAAATTTTTATTATTTACGAAAAGAACATGAGACTAGGTTCCGTACCATACGACCTGGCAAATATTGGGTTCTTTACAAATCGAGACGATGCCGTTGTGTGGTTAAATAATAATGGATTTAAAGAAACTGAAATCCGTGGCACTTTTATGGATGCTAAAATGGAAAAACGTTTGACTGTCAATAAGGTTAAAATTCATCAAGAAGAAGAATAGAATATGCTAAACAAAGAAGAATTGAAAAAGAAAACCAATCTACTCAATAATGCTGAAAAAACATTAAAAAGTGAGTTTATTGGAATTGACGATGTCATTGAACAGGTAATGAACAATATCAAAGCCTGGTATTTGTTCCCAGAAGTACTCGATAGACCTCTAATCATTAATTTATTTGGTATGACAGGGTGTGGAAAAACATCACTTGTTAAAAGGCTTGTGGAGTTACTTGAACTTGACGAAGATATGATTTATTTCAACTTCGCAATGATAAGCGAGTCATCAACATGGGATGTTGAAAATATGTTTGATGATGAAATCGGCAACTATAAGCCCAATAGGGTCATTATATATGATGAATTCCAGTATGCTGCCACAATTGATGGTAAGGGTATGGAAAAGGATAACAAGAGTGCGTTAAAAACATTCTGGGAACTCCTTGACGATGGTAAAATAATAAAAAAACTCTCCTATGATGACATTAGGTATGTCGGTGGCACTATTACTTGGATTGAAAGAATCCAGGCTCTATGCAAGATTAAAATAGAAGACGGAAAATGGGTCAATCATAAGGAATGTTTATCAGCATTTACCCAAAGTGAAATTTCAACAATTAGTGATTATCTCCAAATACCAAAAGATGACGACGATAGATTAAATAATGATTGTTATAGAAATGAAAGTAGTATCGCCGAAGAAAATTTCATCATAAAAACTGACATATTAAGACGTCTGTTCAGAATATACAATAAACAGGCGGAAAACAGCAATATGCTTATTACCGATTTTATCAAATTGTTTAACAAAAATGATATTAATGAGATATATGACCTTATTATTAAGGTGGTGAGCGATGCCAGAAAAGGATATACTCTTGATTTTAGCAAAAGCGTTATATTTGTATTGGCCAATATTGATGAGGCATATGCAGTATCTTACGATATGAATCCAGACATGTCTCCAGACCAGTTTCATAAAATCACCGAAAAAATCAGCATTGTTGATATTAAAGAATCGCTACAGAAAAGGTTTAGAAACGAACAAATATCACGTCTTGGAAATATAATAATAAGATACACATCATTTTCAACCGACTCATTTAAAAAAATAATAGAGAGATGTCTTAAACGATATTCTGATGAGATAAAGGAACGTTATGGACTTACAATGTTATTTGATGATTCAATAAAGAAAATCATATATAATGATTCGGTCTTCCCAACACAAGGTACAAGACCAATATTTTCATCAATTTATGAAATTATTAAGTCGAAACTCCCACATATAATGGAATACGGCTATGAAAAAGACAGTGTATTGGGTCAGGTTATTTTTTCGTTTGAAAATAACAAAAATACCATCTCAATTTTTGACACTAATAATGAACCAATAGGTAAACTTGAGTTTAAAGAAACATTGAGAGTTGACAACCTTCGTAAAGGAAGGAATTTAGACGAACAGGCAATAACCGCAGTACACGAAAGTGGGCATTTTGTTATGTATGCAAAACTTTACGGACAGATGCCAGAAAAATTGTGTTCAAGAACCGCATCGTCAGATAATGGTGGTTTCCTTATGCGAGCAATCAATGAAGATGGTGACCTTATGGATAATAGAAATAGTCTTCTAGATACTATCCGTGTAACGCTTGGCGGCTATGTCGCTGAAAGACTTGTTTTTGGTACGAACTATCAAACAAGTGGTGCTACCAATGATTTATTAACCGCTACCAAGATTGCCTCAACTATGATAAGAAAGTTTGGTATGGGAAATAATAATTATGTGACAACATATTCGAGTATTGGTCCAGATACTCATGATTGTACGTTGATTAAAGACGAAACCAAGGAAATGATGGTTAACGAAGAAATCCGTAATATACTTTGTAATTGTGAAAAGGATGTCGAACGTACACTAAAAAGCAACCAATGGTGCAATATGCTAAAACTTTCTTCGCAATATCTTGCAGTAAATCCCAATATGCCAAAGGATAAAATGCTTGAGATTTACAATACCGTCCCAGAAGAAATAAGAGAATCTGCAATAACTACCAAATCACATAAACCTGACTATTATGTCAGCAAAGTGAAAGAATGGAAATTAAAAACTGACAAAATGTCATAAAAAAGTATAATGGTATAAAATATGATAGATAATGAACAAAAAATAATTAAAAACTAAATTTAAACAAAATGAGTAAAAGAGCAATAGGTATAGACCTTGGCAGTACACTTTCAGAAGTGGCTGTAATTGAAGGAGGAAAACCAGTCGTTATTGTAAACGAAGAAGGTTCAAACACAACACCATCAGTAGTAGGATTAAAGAATGGTGAAAGAAAAATTGGTAATAGTGCCAAGAGGCAAATGATTGTCAATCCAAAGGAAACAGTAAATCTTATCAAAAGATTTATGGGCGCGACATATGCGGAATCGGACGAAGCAATAAAACACGTCCAATATAATGTGGTAAATCGTAACGGACAACCTAGAGTTTCCATAGAAGGAAAAGAATATTCTCCTGAGGAAATTTCATCAATGATAATAGGCAAATTAAAGAAAATAGCCGAAGATTATATCGGTGAAGAAGTTACTGATGCAATAATCACAGTACCAGCATTTTTCTCTGATAATGCAAGAAGCGCAACAAAGAAAGCGGGTGAACTTGCAGGATTGAACGTATTAAGAGTTATTGCAGAGCCAACCGCAGCATTACTATCGTCAAATATTGACATGAATGTAGGCGGTAAATATATGGTTACTGACTTTGGTGGTTCAACACTAGACAATTCAATCGCCGACATAAGTGAAGGTGTAGTTGAAATAAAGGCTACCAATGGTGATGTTTACCTTGGTGGTACTGACATCGACAAGAAAATAGCAGACTATGTGGTTTCGGAGTTCAAGAAAGAGAATGATATTGACCTTTCATCTGACGCCCAAGCAATGTCTCGTATACTTGAAGCATCAGAAAAGGCAAAGATTGAATTATCATCAAGTAGTATTAGTGATATAAATCTGCCTTATATTACAGCAAAGGATGGTACTCCGCTTCATCTGAATTGTCAATTGTCAAAAGCAAAATTCGAACAATTAGTACAACCGATTGTTGACAAACTTATTTCATGCGCAAAGAAGGCTGTAGAAGCATCAGGATTTAACAAGTCAGACCTTGATGGTATTCTTCTTGTTGGTGGTTCATGCCGTATCCCGATGGTACAGGAGGCGCTTACAAAAGAATTTGGTGTAAAACTCATAAAATCATCAAACCTTGACTTAGCCGTTGCAGAAGGTGCTGCAATCCAGGCAAACACCTTAGTAGGCGGTGAAGGTGCGGGTGATATATTGCTTCTCGATGTATGCCCTATGAATTATTCAATTGAAACTATGGGCGGTGTGGCAACGACACTTATTGAGGCAAACACTACAATCCCTTGTAGGAAGTCGCAAATATTTACTACAGCCGAGGATAACCAACCAGCAGTAACAATAAAGGTTCTTAATGGTATGAGACCTATGTCGAGAGACAATAAGATTGTTGGTGAATTTAACCTTGATGGTATTGCACCTGCAAGACATGGTATTCCACAGATTGAGGTTACATTCGATATTGATGCAAATTCAATTCTTACCGTAACAGCAAAAGACAAAGCTACTGGTAAGGAACAACACATAACAATAGAAAATAAAAACAGCCTTACTGACGAGGAAGTTGAAAGAATCAAGAAAGAGGCTGAAGAACACGCTGAGGAAGATGCTAAGGCAAAGGAACGTGCCGACAAACTCAATAGTTTCGAGAGCATATTGTTCCAGGCCGAAAAGATTATTGAGGATTTCAAGGACAAACCCGAAGTCATGACTGATGATGACAAGAAGTTCTTGGAAGAAAAGATTGAAGAACTCAAGGAAGTAAAGAAAACCGATGACATTGACAAGATGGAAGAAATCACCAAGGCAATACAGGAACGTATGTATGCTGTAAGTGAAAAGGCTTATTCACAAGCAAACCCACAAACCAACCCAACGTCAAATCCGTTCGGTGCAAACTTCGGTGATATGTTCAATGGTGCAAACTTCACACAGGGTGGTAAGATGCCAGAAGGTGAAGAACAGAAACCACAATAACAAAAACAAAAATTTTCACGCCCGTGAGTCTTGTATTTGCGGGCAATTTTCACTATTTTTAGAAAAAATAATAAGAAAAAAAAATAATGAATATGAATTCGGAAGAACAAAAGAAATTTGTTGAAAGATATGGACATAATTGGTATCTACGTGATTTTGATTATTTACCTGTACCACTTGAAAATTATCCGCATAACATCAGTGATAGATATATGAAAACACTGATGGAGGGGGAGACAGCAATTATTTTTAATAGTTTGGAAGATGCCTATACTGCAAGTAATAATGTAAGAACAGCATTAGGGCTATCTACAATTAGAAATGATTATGGTGAACCCATTGAAGAACCACATTTTAATCACAGGAAGGTGTATACTGACAAAAATGGCCGTTTATTAAAGATTTTACCCAACACAGCACAAATAACGAACAATCCTTACAATAGTTTTTTATATTGTGCCGTTAGAAAAGATAAACACACATGGGAATTAGAAAAAGTGCTAGCACAAAATATTAATTGGGATGAATGGTTTATTGACACAGAAAAACTTTCTAAAGAAACACTAAGTTTACCTAAAATATACGAACCTTGCAATAAACATATTTCACGCAAAGCATTCCTTGATAGAATGGAAGTCGTTTTCTCAGGAATATTTGGTTCAAATCCAGTGAAAGTTGCTGAAGATAAAATCGCTACAGCAAAAAATGTTTTTGATGAACTCTATACCAATATTATGATACGACATATTGGTGAAGAACTTTTTAAAGACAAGGAATCAGGAACAACTGGCAACATATGCAACGGTGGTGATGAAGATGTTAAATATGACTGTTCAATTGAAATTGATGGTGAAAAAATGGCGTTAGAACTAACCCAAACAGTTAGAAATGAAAAAACAGAAGAAATAATATCAAAAATCAGTTCAAAATTTGTTTGGTAAAATAATAAACAAATGACTAAAGATTACTATAAAATATTAGGTGTTGAAAAGGATGCAAGTGAAGATGTCATCAAGAAGGCATACAAAAAACTTGCAATGCAGTATCACCCCGACAGACTAGTAAATAAATCTGAAGAGGAAAAGAAAGAAGCCGAAGAGAAATTCAAAGAAATTTCCGAAGCATATAGCGTATTGTCTGATGAAAACAAACGCAAGCAATATGACCAATTCGGAACAGTAGACGGTGATACTATGAACTTCGGAAACATGAGTGCTGATGATATAATGCAGCATTTCATGAGAATGCACGGGTTTGACTTATTTGGTAATAATGATTTCGGTAGTTTTTCACATCAGAAAATGGTACAGAAAGGTGAGAATATTAAAATCACACTTGAAGTAACACTCGACGAAATATACAAGCAATCGCCAAAGACGTTCAAATACAAACGTAGAAATCTTTGCAAGGATTGTAATGGTACTGGTGCCAGCAAAGATAGTAAAAAAGAGACTTGTCCGTCATGTCATGGTACTGGTCGTATCACAATAACAAGACAAAACGGTTTTTCATTATTCCAACAAATATCACCATGTGAAAGATGTGGCGGAACAGGATATATAATATCAAACCCATGTCCTACTTGTGGCGGTAGTGGTGTAACGACAGAAACCGAAGAAATAACAATAAATATACCGAGAGGTGTCACTGACAATGCCTATATTTCAATGGAAGGTAAGGGTCATTGCATTCCAGACGGAATAAACGGAGACCTATTCATAATTTTCAAGGTTAAATATGACGCAAATGGATTACGACCATCACAAACAAACCCTTATAATCTTGAAACATTCAAGGAAATACCAGTCATAAAATGTATTACAGGGTGCGAAACTGAAATAATTGGTATCAGTGGTAGGAAGGCAGTTATAAAAGTTCCCGCTGGTTCGACAAATGGTAAACTATTACGTCTAAGAGGCTATGGCCTACCGAAGCAGGATGGTTCCTATGGGGATTTATTGATAACAATAAATCAAAAAATGCCAGGTACTATAACATCAGACGAGAAAAAACTCTTGGATAAACTTTCAAAATCCAAAAACTTTAAATAGAAATGTTAAATATCATAAAAGATAAGGACGCAATATGGGAAACCGACAATTATGATGTTGTTTTAGTTGGCACATCAATTTATAATATGCTAACTAACGGGTTTCAGTCAAAAATGAAAGTAAAATATCCTGAAATCGATGTAGCAAACAAGTCAACAGGCTATGGTGATAGACGTAAACTAGGTAAACGTATTAATATCAATGAAAATCCTACTATAGTCCTAATGTATATCTGTGGTTATCCGAGAAAAGGCACTGATTCAGTGGAATATGAGTGTCTTGAGCATTGTCTGACAGAAATAAACAAAGAATTCAAGGGTAAAAAGGTGATGTCCACAATAATCGGTTCATCACCATTTGATGGTGATGGCGACAAGGATAGAATAATAGGCATTTTCAAAAAATGCTGTACGGATATTGATATTACACTATATGATTACGAACAACTGCCAAGACGACGTGAATGTGCAATCCATAAAGGTAAAATGTTAACATACGGGCATATACACGGTTACGACAAAGGTAAGGAGTTACTTGATAACGTAGATAAGATTTTACATGATTTATATTTATATTGGTGATAATTTTTTTTTAATTAATGGCAAAAAATACACAAAACAACAGAAAAGGTTCTAATATAGAAGAACCACGTATTAACGACGAGATTTTCGGATACAAAGAAGTAAGGGTAGTGTATAGGAAATCTGCTATAGAAAAATCAGACGAAGATTTTTCGAGAGTAATGAATTTATATGAAGCCAAGAATCTCAGTAGGCAAATGGGCTTGGATTTAATCGAAATTAACGCTACCGCTAATCCACCAGTAGTAAAACTTGAGGATTATTCAAAATATCTATACGAGTTGAAAAAAGCACAGAAAGCAAAATCAAAAGTAACAAACGAAATAAAAGAACTACAACTTTCGGTGAACATCTCCCAACACGACCTTGAAATAAAAGCAAACAAGGCGAAAGAATTCCTTTCCGATGGAAATAAAGTGAAAGTTGTTCTCACTATGAAACGAAGGGAACTCGAAAGACGAGAGGAATCAGAAAAGTCGCTATACCAATTCATAATGCTTTGCGAAGAATGTGGTGTGCCCGAAAGTATGCCTCGCCAGGAAACAACAAAAACGTTGGTAATACTCAAAAAGAAGAAACAAAATTAACATTTTAATATAGGAGAATTTCATATGGCAAAAATTAAACTAACATTTAATGATGACCACATCAAACTTATCAAAAACTTGCGTTTCTCACGTATAGAACCTAGTTTTATCATCACCCCGAACAGAAATGATGTTTCAATTACTGACATCGGTAACGGTAGGTATGACATTGAAAGTGAAATCAGTTTGAATGAAAAAACAACCATTCCGCTTTCGTTGCCTATTACTGTAAGGGCACTCCATGACCAGTATGACAGTCTTTATGGTATTGATACGTATAACTTATGGGGTGGTGACTTTATTTATGAGGATATTGCATATATTATCGGTTGTGCAGACCAGGCATTTCCAGATTCGTTGGAAGATATTGATGGTCCAAAATATCCTAAAGAGGTTATGGAACGTTTGGATAGTCTTGCAATGTTTATAATCGACAATCTTTCCAATATCGAAGAAATAATCCATCAGTATTGTACGGAAGGTATAAAGCCAAACGTGACCTATTGGTGTAGGGATAACGAACACATCTGGAAGATAGACGAAAAATAGTAAAAAAAGCGAGATTTGGGTGTCTCGCTTTTTTCTTTTGACGTTTAATTTTGATACGGATTTATCTTATCGCATCTCCCTTGTTAGAATGGAGAATGTCATATAGTTTATTGACTTCCTTGGATGTGAGTTCGCGTTCACCTCTTGCTTTCTTACTGATGTAAGAACGACTAGTATCATCATCCATATTAGGATATAGTTTTCTACCAAGTGCGGCGAGGTCAATTTTATCCTGGTTCATCATGGTTGTCACTTGTGCGCGTTTTTGGTTTAATGCGGCACTGTCGCCTTTTTTTTCTTCTATTGGTTTGGTTTCACTGTCAAGTGTCACTTCGAAAACATAACTCTTTTCCTCGTTCATTACTTCACGAACGCAATTCTCGACTAATTTCTTTAATGTATCGTATTTCATTCTAATAATCTATTATTATAAAAATAAATATCATTTTGAATTGTTTTTGAAAGAAATATTTTGCCGTTATAAAAAAGAACATTAATTTTGTACAATTATTTATCAAATGTTTATGGAAAGAATTATTGTATATAACAAGAATACCGAAAAACACGAAGGTTCGAATGTTTTTGACATATCGGAAACATCAGTATTCTTCAACCCTTTTACTTTTGATAAGACAAACAAGAAAAAAGGGAAGTTCCATGTACGTGACCTAGAGGAGGGTTTAAAAATGTATGAGGACTTGTTTGACGCCAATTATATATACAACCCTTTGTTTATAAAGGTTTTTGATAAAATGTATGAAGAATATTGTACAAATGGAAACATATATCTTGGTATGGACAAACTTAATGAAAAACAATTCGATTATTCAATAATAATAAAGAAGAAACTAGTTTATCGGTCATTAAAGAACAAGGTTGATGTGTTGACGGAGACTATTTGAGACGTTTAGTCATGAAATCGTTTGTTTCGAGTATCAAAAGCGATTGTTCAATAGTTTCACAGGTTTTCTCAAAACCAAACACGTCATCATCGTTAAGATAAAACCATTCATTTAATGCGTTTTTACCACAAAATTTCAAATGTAAATGCTGTTCAAGCAGAATCGGATATTTCGTATCATAACTTTTAATGATTTTCAGTTCAGTACCGTTTCCAGTCTGCAACTGTTTCAATCTTTTCCTAACACTTCCGCGAGTGAGACCTATTTTGAATAAATCGTTGTTAATGTCGTATATAAGATATATCGTTCCATTAACCTCTTTTGAATCAGTCATCATTTTCACCATCAGCAATAGTCTCGGATGTCTCTTCCGTGATTGGTACGAGAACGTCGTCTTCTTTATATTCACCAACGCTGTTTTCAATAACGTTAAGTTCTTTGATTAACTCGTCAGCCATGGCTTTGGTGTCTTTCTTTGCTAAAGTCTGTTGTTTTACGTGCGGTCTGTCAAGAACAACACTTTCAACTGTGACATTACTAACGGTCTTTTTTATGTGCGCCGCCGTTAAAACATCATCATCCAAATCTAATTTATCATTGGTGATTAAATGCCAAATGTTTTTTCTGTTGGCTGTAAGCACATCGCCAACCCTTTTTCCGTTAAATTTACCCGATGGGATAATATCATTCAATCCAAGCATATTTCTAATTTTTTTAATGGAAATAAAATAGGTATGTGAAAAATAAAAAACAATGGATGACGATTAATTTTTCTCACCATCAATTTTTTTCACATTGCCTTTCTTGCCTTTTTCCGAATATGGGATAGTGTTAACTGACAACAGACCCTCTTTAGAAATGCTTTTGAAATACCAGTCGGTTATCACTTGTTTCAAAAACGCACGTCTTTTAGCTTTATCTTTTATTATATTAATGAACTTGTCATCAAGCATAATAAGCAATTCGGAAATTGACATGGGTTTTAATGGTTTTCCGCTTGAACTCATCAAAGTAACACTCTTTACTTTACAAGGATACCCATTTTCATCAATATCATCGCTTTCACTTCTGAGAAAATTTTTGTCAAGATATTCACACACAACTCTAACCTGTTCATGTCTCGGAACAACGAATGCTTCTGTTAATATAGTGTTTGTAACTTTTTTAATCGCGTCTTCTGTTATATAAAAGGTTCTTTTCTTATCTTCTTCCATCTTTATAGTATCAATTATAGTCTTATCCACCCAAATATTTCGCAATTCACCTTTGGTATCTATCATATTCCACTTTTTATTCAATGAAACCTTTGCGTATCCGTTAGCGAATGGTGTCACATAATCAAACCATTGGTCGGACAGATATTCACCATCAGTTCCTATAAAGTTCCACTTTCGGTTAATTGCAACACTAGCATAATCTTCACTGAAAGGTTCGGCAATGTCAAACCATTTATTACTCAATAGTTTGTTATCTTCAGACAGATAGTTGTACTTCCCATTCAATTCAACAATTGAGAAACCGCAGGATGCTTTGGATATGTCAATGAAAATATCATCGGGGCTAACGCCTTGTTTCAATAAATCGGAAACATCCGCAAACGGTGTTATACCCATTCTGTTTAATTCTTCACGGGTATAAGGTGGAAATAATGTATGAAAATCACCACCAAGAATACCACTCAATTCATTAGGTGTCAATATATGGTCAAAATCAAAGTTTTTACAATGTTCGTGATTCCATCTTATATTACAATATGCAAGCGACCCGTCGGGACTGATAAAAACAAAAATCATACTCAGACCGTATTCATCAAACGGGGTATTTTCATTGGTAATCGGTTTAATACGCTTCCACCCTTTTTTTAAACACACATACACTCTATTCGGATTCAATGCATGGTATTGGTTATAAAATGTTTTTTCATTTTGTGTGTAGCATAAACGACACCCCTGATATGAATAATTGCCAAACTTATGTGCTTCTTCATATGAATTTATCTCAACAATATCATAATCGCCGTTGTTTTTAAAATTGTTTGTTTTTTTAACAGCATTGTTTTTCAATCTATCACCAACCTCACTGCCAAAAGTTTTCCATAGGTCGTCATATGACAAGTTGTTCAAGTTCCAGTCATACGGATAATTGTCTTTATCATTTTCAGATATAATGTTGACAATAATTTTAAAATTGTTAATTTTATCTTTGTCGGCTTGGTTTGTGTTCCATCCTAGTTCGGTAAGTGCAATGCGGAATATACCTGGAATAAATTTTTCGGTTTTCAAAACATTACGAAAATCCGAACGGATGCGGTTGTAGAAATAATTAATCAGTGTTGGTTCACCTTTGACATCTTCAAGAATATCATAATATTCCAATGGATAGCCATATATTTGAACAAGCCGTTCCTGAGGGACGACTTGCATCATGCGTTTTCTTGTTTGTTCAGTACTTTCGGTGAGAAGAAAACTGCGAACTGGTTTGTTGGCAATATTACTGATAGACTTATTCATTTTTTTCCTAACTTATTCTGAAAGCGCCTCGTAAGCAGACACCATTTCAGCCATATCCACTAACCAGTTTGAGTTACTGTATGCTTTAGCCAATATTTTTTCATTCAATTCTGTCCATTCATTAAGAGATACTGAGTCATTATTGGTTTTTGATTTTGATATTTCTTCCGACAGACATTTAAGCACCTTCTGTTTTGCATTTTCAAACATAGAACGTTTTTTAGTTTCACTTAACCCACACTTGTTGACTAGCGACTTCTCTTCGTCGTTGAGCATTTCATCGTATTTTTCGGTAATCTCACCAACTTTTTTATCATAAACCAAATCAATATCACCGCATTCATCAACAACATTGTTTTCTTCGACACAAGCCGAAAGATTCTCCCTTATTTCCGAATACTTTGTAATATTATCCATCGTTTTATTATTCATAATGGCATATTCAATATTTTCAAATACATCCATAGTATTGTCATCCACGGCGACACATTCGTTTACATTGTATTTCCTGAGCATGTCCAAAAACTTGGTGTTGTTTTCCCTAAGTTCCTCCTTAGTATATCTAGGTATAAGGGACAATGCTTCGTCCACATATCTTTCAGTATTCTTAACATTCTTCGGATTCATAAATGCATTATAGACAGAGAACTGGTCTGATAAAACTTTGTTTTCCATTATAAACTTAACTATATCAGTAAGTCCTTCCCTATTATTTTCATATAAATTCCTTGTATTATTTTCAAATACATTGTAAAGCATACCGAAATTTCGGCTCTCGCCGTACATCATGTCATTTTTGCCATCTTCGGTGGACATTTCTTGCATTGCGATGTCAAAATTTCTATTAGCCTCACGGCGGTCATTATTTGCTCTTTCAAAGTCACCTTCTTCAAATTTTCTAAGGGCTGACTGCATTAAAACGATACCTTTTTCGATTCTATCGTTGGTTGGTATATGTTCTTGTTCCATATTCTAATTTTTTGATTATAAAAATAAATATCATTAAAAATAAAAAAAACCTTGTCTGTATTAAACAATATAAAGAAAACGAACCATAAAACAAAATAAATTAAAATTTATTTGGCAGTTCAGAAAAAAATGTGTTTTTTTGCAAAAAAAATGTAAAAGAACTAATTAATAAATTGAAATTTGATAGGAGACTATAATTAACTATGCCGTACAAAAGCGAAAAGATAAAAATAGAAGGTACAATGTTTGACCGTCGTCGAAAACTTTCAGACGACCAGAAGCAATATATCAGATGGTTGAGAGAGGAAGAAGAAATTTCCTATAACAATCTTGCCAAAATGTTCAACGTAAGCAAAAGGTTTATCATATTTGTTTGTTGCCCCGAAAAAGAGGAAAAATCCCGTCAACGTTTCAAGGAATTACGAAAAGACGGGCGATATTATAATAGAGAGTCGCATAATCAATCAGTGAAGGAAATGCGGCGTTATAAACAGGAATTAGTGAAAAACGGAACTTTGAATTATTAATTTATTTTTTAACATGAAAACAATTTTTACAAAATCAAAAGACATGAGTGCAGAATACTGCTGTACCATTGTCCGCATTGGCGAGATTGTACCGATTGAGAACTCGGACTTTCTTGCAACTACAGAACTGAACGGGCGTACAATTGTGGTTCGCAAAGACCAGGTAAAGGAAGGTGACGTTATGTTCTATGCTTCAAACGAAACACAGATTAATGGAGGATTCCTCTATGCAAACTCGCTGTATGATGACAAGTCGCTTAACGCTGACACTGAAAGGAAGGGCTACTTCAACAAATATGGGCGTGTTCGTATGGTTAAACTCCGTGGAGTTGTTTCAATGGGTTACATATTCTCACTTGAAGAATTAAAGAACTTCACACCAGTAGACATTACCGAGGCAGAACTTGAACAACTTGTAGACACCGACTTTGACGAGGTTGACGGAAAGTTATTCATAAAGGCTTATGTTCCACCAATGCCGTCCAATGGGCACGGAAGCAGGGGTGAGGGAAAAAGAAACAAGAAGTTGAAGAAATTCAACCGAATGATTGACGGACAATTCTCGTTCCATTACGACACCGCAGGTCTTGAAAGGAATATGCATAGATTCCAACCTACTGATAATGTGGTAGCTACAATAAAACTTCACGGGACTTCCATTTGTATCGGCAACATAAAAGTCAAGATGCCCAAGTGGAACGGCTTATACAAGAAGGTATTCAACAAACTCCCCAAGTGGTTGCAGTTCACAAAGGAGGGGTATGATGTAATATATTCGTCAAGGTCGGTTATCAAGAACTCAACCATCAACGAGAATGTTACTGACGGCTACTACGGAACTGACGTATGGGCTGAATATTACAACCTGCTGAAGGACTACATCCCAAGAAATATCACTATCTACGGAGAAATTGTCGGATACACTGGCGCTTCACAGAAGATGATACAGAAGGGGTATGACTATGGTTGCAAGGAAGGTCAGAACTACCTTATGATATATAGGGTAAAGTATCATGACGAACATATCACAAAGGAATATGACGTTGAGGAAGTAAAGAATTTCACCCTTGAACTTTACGATGAGATTGAAAAGAACAAAGGTTCGGAAGTTGCATCGAAAATCAGACCTATCAATATATTATATCACGGAACATTGCAGGAACTTTATCCAGACATACCGACGGAGACACACTGGCACGAGAATATCCTTGCAAGGCTCAAGACTGAGGAAAAGTTCGGTATGGAGAAGAACGAACCGATGTGCAAGAACAAGGTTCCACGCGAGGGTATAGTTGTTCGCATTGACGGCGACCCTGTTGCAGAAGCCTTTAAGTTGAAATGTCTAAAGTTCCTCGGCAAGGAGGCTGAAATGATTGACAAGGGTGAAATTGACGACATTGAAATGGCCGACAGATATGATAACGAAGAAAATGTTTAACTAAAAAATTATTGACAATGGAAGAAACAAACAACAGGAAGGAAGTTACAATCGTACCACCAGAAGGTTATGAAATTGATAAGGAAAATTCAACCTTGGGACATATTGTTTTCAAGAAAATTGAAATGAAGCCTTATAGGTGGAGGGATGATAAAAAAGCAATAATTGATGGTTATATCGTAACTAAAGATACACTTATTGTCAACACCCTTTACAATATGAATATTGAGAACAACTATAATATCTTTGTTACGGAAAAACAAGCCAAATCAGCCCTTGCTATGGCAAGAATCAGTCAGATAATGAAAAACGACAAGCGGTTTGGCGGTGTTGTTACGGACGAGGAATGGGCTAATGAGTCAATACGCAAATATACCATCACAAGGCGTGGTTATAGGATTGATTATAATTTAGAATTAGACAACTATTATTTTCTCTCATTCCATACACCACAACAAAGAAATTTGTTTAATCAAGAAAATGAAGATTTAGTTAAACAGTATTTAATGATTGATTAGATTATGGATATTGAATTTTTAAGAAACCTACAGAAGGAGAATCTATTGTATTTCACAATAGGCTCCCTTATTTCGTCGGACTATATGACTGACATTGAGAAGTGTGAACAAGCAAAGAAAGAACTTGAAGAAATACGCGAACTGTTGCCTGACTTAGTCTATCCGACCATTCAAGACCGAGAAAAGATGATTGATTTGGTTAATGCATCCATTGAGATTGAAAACGAGGCGATAAAGGGGTTTGAAAAGGAAAATTATGAAAGACAATACAATCAAAGTGTTGAAAGGTCAATCAATTCAAACAGGGAGGTTATCGGCGAAGCGGAAAAACCTTCACTTGAAACCCTTGTAAAAGCATTGAAGATTAACTATATTATAACCGATTGCATGTATGGCGGTTCAAACACTGACCTTTCGCTTGAGGACGAAGTCTATTTTGAAAGGAAAGCACAGACAATCCTTGATTGGTGGAATGATAACAACTAAAAAATAATGTTATAATTATGAATGAATTAAAAATTGAAGTACCACAAGGAATGGTAATAGATACGGAGAAGTCAAATCTCACAAATGGCATAATTAAGTTTAAGCCAATTGAGAAGCAACTCCCAAAAACATGGGAGGAGTTTTGTAAAACACACCCAATTACAGAGAACGAATGTTATATTGATGTGTTCTCAAAGATTAAAGTACTGTCTAGATGTGGTAGGGGTGTTGTTGACATGAATGTACTTCCAAGTTACGAAATAGCCAAGGCAATGTTGGCCTTATGCCAACTAATCCAACTCCGTGATTGTTATAATGATGGTTGGAAACCCGATTGGAGTGATGATAACATTAAATTTGTTATATTTTGTGCTTCTGGTGAGATAGAAGCAACTATAAACATATCTTCCCAAAGAGTGTTAGCATTTAAAACAGCAGAACTCCGTAACCAATTCCTTGAAAACTTTAGACATTTGATTGTATTTGCAAAAGATTTAATTTAGTTATGAAAAAGGAATTTTTAGACAAAATTATCAGCGAATGCCAGGAGGATACCGAACATGATGGCGGGATACTCTCATTTTACATTACATATAAAGTTACCGACAAAATCATAACTAACGAGTATGGTAAGTTTGATGATGAATTTGAAAGTGTAAGGGTAAGACTTGAAGAAACCGCAATAAGATATTCAATCCCCGAATGTATTGACTATCGTATTGAAAAAGTGGTGTTCTACAGCAATTACAATGCAAATATATACATCAAGAATCCCATGTGGGACTACGACTACGAGGAAGCTAACTGGGAGGATGAATATATTCATATAAACATTCCATACATTGATGGAAAAGGTAAATTTGTGAATTCTATAATATAAAATTGTGAAAGATGTCAAAACAAATTAGTGCTGGAATAATAATCAAGTGCCCGTCGGGTATATTAATGTGCCATCCTTCTGAAAGACCATTCAGGGAAGGTCATTACGATATACCGAAAGGGCATGTAGAAGAAGGTGAGGATTTTCTTGAATCGTGTGCAAGGGAACTTAAGGAAGAAACTGGTTTGAAAATAACCGACATTTCAACTATACAGGATTTGGGTAGGTTTAAGTATATTCCAAATAAGAAAGACCTTTATCTGTTTAAACTTGACCTTGACCACGATATTAATGTTGCCAAGTTGAAATGTACATCCATGTTCACCTCGAAGATTAGTGGTAGAGAACTACCAGAAATGGATGGCTATGTATTGTCGGACGATGTCAATATGTTGTTTCCAAGACTGGCAAATGTTATCAAAGATTTGATATAATTTTATATGGACGGAAAACGTTATTTAGGGTTAGCCTTGTTCACTGTAATCGGTATAATTTGTACCTTGGTTTGGATATTTGTTTCAGCCAAGGCTGGACTTGTGACTATTGGTTTGATTTTTATCGGACTATTTCTCAATCTAATAATAACGATTGCCGTGAATACTTTTAATGGATTACCGATAATAAACGGCGACTTGTTCTGGCGAATTTTCCTTATTGTCGCAGGTTCTGTCTGTATTGGAGTTGGAATAATGCTATAAAAAGATAAATATAATGAAATATAAAGTAATTGGAGATATTCACGGAAGAACCAACTGGAAAAAATTGGTTGACGTTGATAATGCTATTAATATATTTATCGGTGATTATTTTGACCCGTATGATAGCAATATTGACTTTGATATTATGTCAGATAATTTCAATGAAATAATAAAACTGAAAAAAGAACACCCTGACAATGTCATCCTTCTATATGGTAATCACGACTATCACTATATGGCTGATTGTACTGAACGTTATAGCCGTTTTCAAATATACTGTGCAAGGAAAATAGAAAAACTGCTATTAGATAACGACAAATATTTTGACGGTATTGCATATGCAATCGGGGATAAGTACATTGTCACACATGCAGGTATAACAAACGAATGGGCAATGAATAGGTTACCCGATACAAAAGTCGAACCCATGGAGATGGCAAAGGCAATCAATGAATTATGGAAAGAAAACAAATGGGCATTCAGTTTCGAAAACAATAGTGGACCATATGACTACTATGGCGACACTTGCACCCATTCTCCGATATGGATTAGACCCCAAACACTTGACGAACACAATCTTTATAAGGGAACTGATGTAAAACAGATAATCGGTCATACACAAGTGTCAGACGTTACAGAAATTAACGGACTGATATTAGTTGACTGTCTTGGTACTGTTGATAATTGTTATGAATTGGAATTTGAAGAAAATTGAAATTTTTAATTTTTTTTCTTGGCTGTTTCAATTTTTTTTCTTATGTTTGCAAGTGAATTAACGATAACATTAACTTAAAACCGCAGTCTGACGGCTATATTCAGACACGAATATTATGTCAACAGGAACGCACACAAGCAATTACTACGAGGACAGTGGCACTTACCACACCACCAATTATGACGACGACGGAAGACGTTCTTTCGATTGGGACCCGACAACAGGTGATGTCACAGGTGACCATTATGTCTCAAATGAGAATCAGGACGAAAAGTACAATTTTGATGATTCCAACATGTGGGACGACATTGCAAAAGACGAGGCAATGGCAGAAGAGGAAAATAATCGTTATGATGATGACGACGATTAATTTTGTAATGTTTTAGTTCATAAAAATTCTGACGTGGAAACCCACGTGTTTCAACCGTGGGAGAAAGCGTCTCACTTTGTTAATGGCAAGCTGGACTGGACATTCCAGGACAGTGTGAGAGCGCTCGTCAACGCGCCGTGTCCGAGGGTTCATCCCCTCGGCTCAAGCCCACGCACTTCAGTCGTGGGTGGTTGACATCTAAAGAGCGTAGTTAATTATGGCTACGTTCTATTTTAAATAGTTTCAAAAATGAATGATAGTAATATAAAAACTTTTAAATGGTGTGGATACGAATGGATGCCCCAGGAATGTTGGGGAAACCTACACCCTGACAAACCCTGGACCTGGTATGACCCTAATTGTATTAGGATAAATGAACAAGGTGAATTGGAGTTAACGATTGATTTTAATCCCCAAAAAATTACAGTTGATGGTAAGGAATACAATCCCAACTATGGTATGGGACTAGTTTCGACTACTGAAAATAACCCTATATTCAAATATGGTGAATATACTTGGGTTGCAAAATTACCAAAAGGCAGGAATCTATGGCCAGGTCTATGGATGTGGGCTGGTCCGTGGCCACCAGAGATTGATGTGGCAGAATGCTGGACAAACGAATGCGGTGGCTATTTCCGTTTTAATTATAAGTGGGATTTGTTTCAGTGGAATGTACAATCCAATTACTACAATAAGGACAAGAAAGGAAACCATGCAAAATGTATTCCTATATTGAAATGTCCGAAAGACCCGTCAAAGAATTTTATCGAATACAAACTCAAGTGGAGCAAATACAAACTTGAATTCTATTATGACGGAAAACTTGTCAGGACAGTTGATGACCTAAATTTCATGTATTACCTAAATCAGAATACCAATAAAGGTATGAATGTGGTAATGAATTGTCATCCGACAGAAGGATATATGTACGGTGAAATTAAAACACCAATGATTATAAAAAGTTTTAGTTATAAGAAAGAAGAGGAATAATGGAAGGATTGAAAGTTATATTTCTTGATTTTGACGGCGTTATTACTTGTCATAATTCGAAATGGAGTCTAATGCCAGACAAGATGAATATGATTAGGCGTATCTGTGAAACCACGGGGGCTAAAATTGTCATATCATCGTCTTGGAGAATGAACACATTGGAAAGTACTCTGGCATATATCACGGACCCAAAAACTCCATATGTTGATGGAAAACCATATTCATTATCGGATTTTACTATTGATGTGACTTGTAGTTTGTGGGATAGGGAAAAATATGGTCGTGGTGATGAAATACAAGCGTGGCTTGATTTCCATCCTGATGTTACTAATTATGTTATTTTAGATGATGGTGTTTTTGATATGTTGCCTTGTCAAGAAGGCCATATAATAGAAACTTCATGGGAAAGCGGAATTGGTGAAGAAGATGTGGAAACGGCTATTAAAATTTTGAGTGAAAAAAATGGAAACGTTCGTGATTGATTGGTATTTCAATGAAGACTTAAGCCGTTTAAAAGGAAAATATATTGTTTATCCAGGTTCTTTCACTGATTTCAATTTTGGTAAAGATTCTTACGGCAACCCGATTATGTTCAATTCAATAAAAGATATTGTCAAATATATACGTTTCAAAAACAATAAAGGAAAATTTCAAATATATAATAATATAACAAATAAATTTTATGCTTATGACAAATATGGAAAAGAATAGTTTAACCCCGTTTATTGCTGATATAAGAAAACAGTCAATTCAGAGAATGAGAGGAATGTTATTCAATTTCAAACGAGAATTCAATCTCACCGACACCGAACTTGCCAATGTCTTAGGTGAAGATGAGGATTTTCTCTATGATTTTATGCGTGAAAAATACGATGGTGTTATTCCGTCTGATTTGCTAGTGAAACTTCTTGCATTAAAACGTCCGAAAGACGAGGATATTGTTGACCCGATGGGTGCAAGTTTCACTTTCAGTTTGATGTCTGGAGCAAAAAACAACGAAACTACGGAGAAGAAAGTGGAGAAATTTTTAAAGGCCGTTGGTATTGAAACAGAAAGTGATATTGATAGGTTTTTAGAAGTATGGAATAATTTCGGTGTTGATAAGAATAGTTTGCTAGGCAAGACAACTAACTGCGAAAAAGATAAAGCATCAAGCCCAGAATATGTCTGTCATGCGGACAATGCCGACTCCGAAAAATCTGACCATACATCAATCCAGGTATTTGACCTTAGTAACAAAGATGATTTGGCAGCAGTTCTTACTATAATTGACAAGATATTTAACAACTCTATCGCAACTAAATCAAAATAATGCAATATTCCAAATATCAACAAGACATCTTTGACTTTATACGGCATGGCAATGGTAATGCTGTCATAAGTGCATTAGCAGGTTCAGGCAAGACTTTCACATTAGTTTCAGCAGTTAATCTTATACCTAATAGAGAGACTTGTCTGTTCATTGCTTTCAATAAGTCAATAGTTGATGAGTTAACAGAGAAACTAAATGATAAACCTAATTGTACTATTAAGACCATGCATAGCCTAGGTTTATCAATAATACAAAAGAATATTGAAGGCGAAATACAATTAGATGAATACAAATATGTTAACTATGTGAGACAGAATATTAAATTCCTCAGTACAATTTCAGAAGACGATGGTTTGGATGAGAACGAGATTGATAATTATATTGAAAGAATTATTTCGCTTATAAATTTTTCGAGGCTTAATCTTGCACAATCATTGAAAGAAATAAGAAATGTTAGTGAAAACTATTCAATTCCAATCGAATTTGACGAGGATGAAGTCGTAAGAAAATGTCTAGAATGGGGTAAGAAGGAAACTTCTGTCATTGACTACACTGATATGGTATGGTTTCCTTACGAATTATCATTAAAACCCATAGGTAACAAATACGACTGGATATTCTTCGATGAATGCCAGGATGCAAGTCTGGCAGGAATAAAACTATTTCTAAAATGCTTTAAACGAGGAACTAGGTTTATCGCGGCAGGTGATAAGAAACAATGTATAAATATGTTTGCTGGTGCTTGTGAAGAATCTTTTGACTATATGTGTGAATACCCGAATACAAAAGTTTTCCCATTGCCGATTTCGTATAGATGTGATAGGAAGATTATTGAACTAGCAAGAAATTTCGTTCCTGACATAATGTCACGTGAAAATGCTGGCGAAGGTGTATATAAGGAAAATTGTTCATTATATGATAGCAAAGATGGCGATATGATACTATCAAGGACAAAAGTTCCATTATATGATGCTTATATAAAACTATTGAAACGTGGAATTAAGTGTTATATAAAAGGCAATGACGGGTGTGATAAATTATTAGATATGGTCAGGAGAATTGAGTGTGATGAACTTAATTCTAACATTGAAAAGGACGGTGTCTTTGCACGATTATATGAATACATGTTTAATGAAAGAAACCGACTATTGAAATCAAAAGGTATTACAATTGAAGATGCAACGTTATCAAACCATATAATGACTATATATGATTCAATCACAACACTACAGATATTATCAGAAGAATGTTCGAATAGCCGTGATAATTTAATAGAATTATTGGAAAAGATTAATAATAGTACCGCCGAAGGTGTTTGTCTTTCAACAATTCATAAAGCGAAAGGATTAGAAGCGGATAATGTCTATATATTGTGCCGTTCTAGTATGCCGATGGCTAAAGCGAAGAAAGAATGGGAAAAAATTGAGGAGGAGAATTTGATATACGTAGCATATACAAGAGCGAAACATTTACTAGGTTTGATTTCAGAAAAAGAAATAGTACCAAGTGGTAGAATTAACACCAACGATAGTGTTACAAGCGATATTACTTTAATTGAAACCAAACTAAGCATTCTGCTTGGACGTGAATTATCGGTTAATATAAATCATGACGAATTAGCCAAATTCCGTGTAAAATGTGCAACAAAAATTGACGATTTACATAAAAACGATAATAAAATCGTCATATCCAAAATTGACGATAGCAGTGATTGTGATTTGTTGGAAGAATTAGAAAAATTATTATAAATATATGAAACATTTAGAATTATAATAAATAAATCCTGTTTTAAATGAAAAGTTTTGAAAAAGTTTTGAAACTTTTCCAAAAAAACCTTGCAATTTTTGAAAGATAGTACTATTTATATATGTAAACGATAACAAATATGAAGTATAAGATAAGTCAATACGCAAAGAAGAACAATGT
>JAEEGL010063229.1_pt1 | contig 30637 bp, 31 predicted proteins | sample 9134231 | NCBI WGS metagenome assembly JAEEGL01 (sample SAMN16246548, study PRJNA631951) | gut metagenome | biome: gut microbiome; feature: rumen; material: fiber-attached | host: Bos | place: Iran: Karaj | collected 2018-10 | reverse complement strand
GAGATAGAACTCTTCTCAGGAAAGGGTCGCTCTTCCAGAACTTATCTTGCTACACTGATGGGCAGCCCCGTCGGAGTAGTAAATATCAACGGACGTGTCTGCCGCAATGATACTCTCAAGATCGCAAGGCTCGTTCAGTTCTGCGATGCGTTCTCACTGCCGGTAGTCACTTTCCTCAACAGTGACGGATTTGTTGTCTCTGCGGATAACGACATGAACGGCGGAATCAGGAATGCGGCTCTCCTTTCACATGTAATCACACAGGCAACCAATGTCAAAGTTGCTGTCGTGACCGGCAATGCCGTTGGTTCTCTGTTCTCAGTTCTCTGCGGCAGATATGCTGCTGCAGATTTGTGCTTCGCATGGAACAATGCTGTTATCGGAGAGATCGAGCCAAAAGCAGCGGTCTCTGTGATGTGGAATGACAGGATCGAGCAGGACAGCGACATCGAAAAGCTGGCGGTCCAGTATGCTGCAGAAGAGATGTCTGCAGAGAAAGCACTGAAGGACGGGATCGTAGATAAGGTGATCACTCCTGAAACTACACGTTCTGCAGTAGCTGCTTCACTCGATATGCTTGCTTCCAAGCGCGTGAGCAATATTTCAAGAAAACACGGCAATATGCCTTACTAATATCAGAGGAGATGTAACATGAAGCGTTTCAATATAACTGTAAACGGCGTCACATATGATGTAGCAGTAGAGGAGACCGGAGCAGCTGCTCCGGCATCAGTACCCGCTGCTCCGGCTCCGGCCGCAGCACCTGCACCTGCACCCGCACCTGCAGCAGAACCTGCTAAGACCAGCCTGCCCGCAGAGGGAACCAAAGTCACTGCCCCGATGCCAGGAAGTATTGTTGATGTCTGTGTCGCTGTTGGCGATCAGGTCAAGGTCGGCGACAGGCTCATCGTTCTCGAATCCATGAAGATGGAGAATGATATCGTTTCAGCACTTGACGGCACAGTGACCGGTATCGGTGTTGCCAAAGGCGACATGGTCAATGCTGGTGACACCCTTGTCGTTATCGGTTAACGGGGTGAGTGCATATGGCTAAAGTAAAGATCAATGAACTGGTCCTGCGTGACGCGCATCAGTCCCTGATAGCTACGAGAATGACTCTTGACGAGATGATGCCGATTCTCTCTACCATGGATCAGGTCGGATACAATGCCGTTGAGATGTGGGGCGGAGCCACTTTTGACACCTGCCTCCGTTTCCTGGATGAGGATCCTTGGGAGAGGCTCAGAAAGATCAAGAAAGAGATGCCCAATACCAAGATGCAGATGCTCTTCCGCGGGCAGAATATGCTGGGTTACCGTCACTATGCTGATGATGTGGTCGCTTACTTTGTACAGAAGGTCGTTGCGAATGGAATCGATATCATCAGGATCTTCGACGCTCTCAATGATCCCAGAAACCTTGAGGCATCCATTAATGCTGCCAAGAAGGAAGGCGCACATGTACAGGCTGCTATTTCATACACGATAAGCCCGGTACATGACAATGAGTATTTCGCGCAGTATGCGAAAGAACTTGAAAACATGGGAGCTGATTCTCTTTGTGTAAAGGACATGGCTGGACTGCTTACTCCCTATGCCTGCTATGATCTGGTAAAGAAGCTCAAAGAGACTGTAAAGATTCCTGTGGACATCCATTCACACTACACTTCAGGGCTTGCATCCATGTCTATACTCAAAGGCGTGGAAGCCGGTGCGGATATAATCGACACTGTTATTTCACCGCTCGCCATGGGAACGTCCCATATGGCTACTGAATCCCTTGTTGCTGCTCTTCAGGGGACAGAGTATGACACAGGACTGGATCTGCACAAACTGAATGAAGTCCGTGAATACTTTGCTACACTCAGACAAAAGTATGTTGACAACGGAAGACTCAGCCATAAGGTACTTGGCGTTGATGCAAACACACTCCTTTACCAGGTGCCCGGCGGAATGCTCTCCAATCTCCTTAACCAGCTCAAGGAAGCCGGCAAGGAAGAGCTTCTAGATGATGTGCTTGCAGAAGTTCCCCGTGTAAGAGAAGAAGCGGGATATCCTCCTCTTGTTACTCCTACTTCACAGATAGTGGGAACTCAGGCTGTTCTCAACGTTATCAACGGTGAGAGATACAAGATGGTCACAAAGGAGTTCAAGGGACTTGTCCGTGGCGAATACGGCCGTACCCCCAAGGAAATAGATCCGGAATTCCGCAAAAAGATCATAGGCGATCAGGAACCGATAACCTGCCGCCCGGCTGACTTGCTGGAGCCTGAGATGGACAAGCTCAGAGAAGAGTGCAAACAGTATGCAAAATGCGATGAGGATGTCCTCAGTTATGCACAGTTCCCGCAGGTCGCGATGAAGTTCTTTGAGAAGAGACGCGATAAGGAACTAGGACTTGATGCCGATCATCTTGACAGAAACAATAAGACACTTCATATCTGATCAGAATACGTGGCGGGCTGAAAAGCCCGCCCGTTTTTAGCACACAAATCCATGTCCGGTACGCGGAAGGACGATGGGACCGCGGTTGACATGATATTTCCGTAAAAGATACAATATATGTCCAGTACGACGAAACGGAGCATAAACATATGGTTATGAGCATGACCGGCTACGGCCGCTCCATCATGCATATAGATGACGCTGATATCACTGTTGAGATCAGGTCAGTCAATAACAGGTTCGCTGATATTTCCGTCAGGATCCCCAGAAGTCTTACATATTGTGAAGATAAGATTAAGAATGAGCTTCTTAAGCAGGTAAACAGAGGGAAGATCGATGTGTTCGTTTCTTATCAGAAACCCTATGGTGAACAGATAGATATTCAGCCTAACATCTCTGCTGCACGCGGATATTATCAAGCTCTTAAGACCATCGATGAGCAGCTGGGAACACGTACAGAAGTCAATGCAGGGATGCTGTCAAGATTCTCCGATGTGTTTGTAGTGACCAGAGAAGTACCGGATGAAGAGAAGGTCTGGAGTGAGATCAGGCAGGTACTTCTTGCTGCAACAGAAAACTTCAACGAGATGCGCAGTGCAGAAGGCAGGAGAATGGCTGACGATGTTCTTGATAAGATAACGAACGTTGAAGCGCTCGTAGAGAACGTAGAGAAATCATCAGAGCCTAGAGTTGAAGCTTACAGGGCGAAACTGTTTGAAAAACTCAGTACTATTCTTGAGAGCACCGATATAGACGAGAAACGTATTCTTGAAGAAGCCGCGATTTATGCTGACAGGACAGCGGTGGACGAGGAGACCGTAAGGCTTCGTAGTCATATAAAACAGTTCAGAGAAATAGTTTCTGCCGGCGGACCTATCGGTAGAAAACTTGATTTCCTCGTTCAGGAGATCAACCGTGAGATAAACACGATCGGCTCAAAAGCGTCAGATCTGGAAATAACCGGTTATGTCGTTGATCTCAAGAGTGAAGTTGAGAAGATCCGTGAACAGATACAGAACATAGAGTAAGAGAGATATATTCAATGAAGCTGCTGAATATCGGATTCGGAAATGTAGTATCGACTTCAAGAATTGTCGCTATTGTGAGTCCCGAATCTGCACCGATAAAAAGGATAATACAGGATGCCAAGGAAAAAGGCTCTCTTATCGATGCTACTTACGGCAGACGTACGCGTGCTGTCATCATCACTGATTCTGATCACGTTATTCTTTCAGCTGTCCAGCCTGAAACAGTGGCGGGGCGCCTAAATGATGAAGACGAGGAATGATGGAATGGATGAGAGAAAACTGATCGTGCTTTCAGGTCCTTCTGGATGCGGTAAGGATACTGTTCTGAGAAAGATCAGGGAACTCGATCCGTCTGTTGCTGCAAACGTTTCATTTACGACCAGGGAACCGCGACCCGGTGAAAAGGACGGAGTGAATTACCATTTCGTGACCAAAGAGCAGTTCCTGGAAAATATAGAAAACGGGATCATGCTCGAGTACAATGAGTACTCCGGGAATTACTATGGAACATCCAAGCGGGCTATTGAAGAGCTTCTTGAAGCGGGAAAAACTGTCGTGCTGACTATTGATGTCAACGGCGGGAGAAACGTTAAGACTGAATACCCTGGTGCGATGCTTCTCTTTCTGATGCCGCCTTCTGTAGACGAACTCCGAAAAAGGATCCGAAAGAGGGGACATATGGATGCGAAAGACCTCAAAGAAAGAATGAGGATCGCAGAAGAAGAGATCCGTTATGCTGAGCATTATGACGTGGTTATCGTGAACGATGATGTCGAAGAGTGCGCCAGGAAATGTCTGGATGCAATCAAGGCTTGGAGAGAAGATCTTTCTGAAGCCTGCAATAAAGAATGAGAGAATTACCAAATCGGAGGGAATATAATGGCTAAATCTAGTATCGGACAGCTGCTGGTAGAATCTGACAGTGCGTACAGTCTTGTTATTGCAGTAGCAAAACGTGCAAGAGATATCGTCAAGGAGTCAGAGCAGAGCGGTAAATCGCTGACCGAAAAACCTGTGAGCATCGCAATAGACGAGTTCGGTGAGCACAGATATAAGGTCAAGGACTGATTTTTATTTCATTAAACGGGGAGGTGGCGTTTTGTTGACCGGCGTATTGGTTGCGGTGGACAGCGCCGCTTTTCAATTTGACAAATTGTATTCCTACAATGTACCGGAGCAGTTTACAGACACAGTAAAAGAAGGATCCAGAGTCCTCGTGCCGTTTGGCAATTCCAAGCGTATGGGAATAGTGCTCGGCAGTTGCGAACCTGATGATTCCTATAAGAGCCTGATAGATGTCGAAAGAGGAGAACCGGTCATCAATTCCGAAATGATCGATCTCATAAAGTATCTTAAAGAGACCACGTTCTGCACATATTATGATGCTGTGAGAGCAGTACTTCCCAAAAACATACGCCTCGTTCCTGACGGAGGATTTGAAAAGATCGTTCAGGAAAGCGAAGCTCATCTGGAAACAGTCTTTGAAACAGTTGATGGATTCGATGAGGCAGCTCTTACAAAAAGACAGAGAGAAGTATATGAGGCTCTCATTGCTCCGATGACTTATTCTGAACTGAACAGTATCACATCTGTTTCCAGACAGACACTGTCGAAGATGGAAGAGTCAGGTGCTGTTCGCCGTTCTGTAAGACTGAAGGTAAGTGATGCAGGCTATGAACCGACGGTAAAGGAAGAAGCACTGGTACTCACCGATGCACAGCAGGAAGCATACATAAAGATAAAGGAGCTGACGTTCTCGGATTCTACCCCTAACACCACACTGTTTTACGGAGTAACTTCCAGCGGAAAAACAGCTGTGTACTTCAAGCTTATAGAGGACATGGTGGAGACTTCACGCGGAGTGATAATGCTCGTGCCAGAAATAGCGCTTGCAACACAGATGATAGGCAGGCTAAAAAACAGATTTGGAAGCAGAGTCGGGATAATACACAGTGCCTTATCGGATACTGAGAGGACAATCCAGTGGAAAAGGATAAGTGAGGGAGAATACGATGTCGTTATCGGAACCAGATCGGCCGTATTTGCACCTCTCCCTGATATCGGACTTATAATCATTGATGAAGAGCAGGAAGAAACATATAACTCAGATCAGGCACCAAGGTTCAGGGCTGTATCTGTTGCCATGAAGAGAGCATACACTCATTCAGCAGGACTTGTCCTCGGTTCAGCTACACCGTCTGTGGAATCATATTACAAGGCGGTAGAAGGTGCATATAATCTTGTCCGACTTGAGGAAAGGTTCAACGACATGCCTCTTCCGGAAGTAACAGTATCAGATATGCGTGAGGAACTGATAGAAGGGAATACAGCATGTATCGGAAAAGAACTGTACGAGAAGATTGAGGAGAGGCTGAGATCAGGACGGCAGTGTATTCTTCTTATGAACAGGCGTGGATACAGGACCGTATCGATCTGCAGACAGTGCGGAAAAGTGATAATGTGCGACAGCTGTTCAATGCCGATGGTCTGGCATAAGGATGATGGGACACACAGGTGCCATTACTGCAGCAGAGTGATCAAAGAAGTCACTAAATGTCCGGACTGCGGAGGGGAACTGAGACACACCGGAATCGGAACACAAAGGGTAGAAGAAGAACTTCAACTGCTGTTTCCTGAAGCCAGAATATTGAGAATCGATGTGGACTCCATGTCCAGAAAGGGATCTCTGCAGAAGGCTCTTAAGGATTTCGAAGACGGAAAATACGATATCATGATCGGCACACAGATGATCGCTAAAGGACTTGATTTTCCGAATGTGACTCTTGCCGGAGTACTCAGCGTGGATTCTATGCTGCTTATGCCGAGCTACAGGGCATATGAGAAGACTTTTGATATGCTGACTCAGGTAGTGGGAAGAAGCGGAAGAGGCAGTTCGGCAGGAGAGGCTGTCATTCAGACTATCGATCCGCAGAACAGCATCATAAAACTTGCTGCCGGACAGGATTACAAAAGTTTCTATGACAGTGAGATAATACTTAGAAAAGCACATCTTTATCCTCCGTTCTGCTCGGTCTGTTCGGTTGTATTCGTTTCACAGAAAGAGAACGAAGCGAGGTCATCTGCCCACAGATTTGAACATAAACTGGCTGAGGTTTTTGCTCGAAACCCCAAAGTGCCTGTTAGGATCATGAATCCAGCACCGCTCAGAGTGGTTCTTGTAAAAGGATCGTTCAGATGGAGAATAATGATCAAGAGCAGGGGAGACAGAGCTTTCAGGGATTGTCTTTCTGCATGTCTTACTGAGTACAAACAGGAAAATCCGTCTGACAGAACACGCATATATGTAGATATAAACAATGAATCTGACATCTGAACAGGAGAGTTAATAGAAAATGGCATTAAGAAACATTATCACTCTTGGAGACAAGACCTTAAGAAAAACAAGCAGACCTGTAACTGAATTCAACGACAGACTGCATACTCTTATCGATGACATGAAGGAGACTCTTGTCGATGCTAACGGACTGGGGCTCGCAGCACCGCAGGTAGGCGTGCTCCGAAGGGTCGTCATCGTAGTAAATAATGACGGCGAGATGCTGGAACTGGTGAATCCGGTGATCACGGCTCAGTCCCAGGAAAAGGTAGGGGCTTATGAAGGATGCCTGTCAGTACCGGATAAAAGAGGATGGGTGGAGAGATCCAGAAAAGTCGTAGTGACTGCCCAGGACCGTTTTGGTGAGAAGTTCTCTCTGAATCTTGAAGATATGGCGGCAAGAGCTGCATGTCATGAGGTCGATCATCTTAACGGAACTATATTTGTGGACTTGGCAGACCAGCTATTCACGGAAGAGGAGCTGGACGAGATGCTCAGCAGTACAGAAGAAGATGAGAGTGCGGTCAATACGGAGGGAAAATGAGAGTAGTATTCATGGGAACTCCGGAGCTCGCTTCTGATATCCTGAGATCTCTTGATGAAAGATTTGAGGTCGTCGCTGCGTTCTGCCAGCCTGACAAACCGGTAGGAAGAAAACAGATACTTACTCCGCCTCCAGTAAAAGAGACCGCGGAGGAACTGGGCATTCCGGTGTACCAGCCCAAAGGGTTTAAAAACGGAAAAGCAGCTCAGCTGCTGAGAGAGATGGCACCGGATATCATAGCTGTATGCGCATACGGACGTATCCTACCTCAGGAAGTGCTCGATATACCTGTTTACGGATGCGTGAATCTTCACGGATCACTGTTGCCTGAGTATCGTGGATCTGCGCCGGTTCAGAGAGCGATAATGGACGGCGCTGAAGTCACAGGCCTCACAGCGATAATGATGAGCGCTGAGATGGACAGTGGTGACATATTGGACAAGCTCGAGATCCCGGTAGGAGAGATGGATGCCGAGCTGATGATGTCAAAGATGGGAGAGGTCGGAGGACCTTTTTTCTGTGATGTTATAGAAAAGCTCTGCAAAGGACTCATCGAACCTGCTCCGCAGGATTCCGGGAAAGCAACTTATGCGCCGCCTATTGAAAAATCAGAAGGTGACTTTGATTTCAGCAGAAAAGCAAAAGATATCGTAAACCTTATAAGAGGACTGTCTATGTGGCCGATGGCCAGCTTCGAATACGAAGGGAAGAAGATAAAGGTTTGCACTGCATCATATGCAGAGACTGAAGGAGAAATCGGTGAGATCCTCTCTCTGAATCCATTGACAATAGCTGCTGCAGAAGGAAGTGTGGTCGTCGGCGATGTGATTCCTCAAGGCAGCAGAAGGATGTCGGGGACTGAATGGGCAAGAGGAAGACGCTTCAAGACCGGAGATAAGGTGTTCAGCTGATGCCTAACGCAAGAGAGACAGCAGTAGAAGTTCTGATGCGCTGTGAGCGCGGAGGGTATTCCAACCTTGTTCTTATGAACATACTGTCTGAAAACGGACTGGATGCCAGGGACAGGGCGTTCTGTACTGCACTTGTATACGGCACGCTCTCCAGGAAGATCACGATCGATGCCATACTGTCCAGATTTGTTTCAAGGGATATCTCTCGTCTGGATATGGAAGTGAGACAGATATTGAGAACTGGGGTCTATCAGATCTTCTGGATGGATTCTGTTCCATTGAGGGCTGCGATCAATGAAAGTGTGGAACTGTGCCGCAGATTCAGGAAATCTTCCGCATCAGGGTTTGTAAATGCAGTATTGAGGAAAGTCTCTTCTGAAAATATAAGCTCTGCATGGTCTGATATCGATGATGAGACAGAGAGAATGTCTGTTAAATACAGTATGTGCCAAGGACTCGTGGAACTTCTTGCAGAACAGTACGGAGATGAAGCGGAAAGCGTGATGTCTGCAATGTTCCGCAGAGAAGATACATATCTTAGAGTGAATTCCTTAATGTGCGGAGACGAACAGGCTGCAGAAAAACTGAGATCGGAAGGGATCGAAGTTGGGGAAACAGAGATACCGCACTGCCTCAGAGTGTTATCAGGCAACCCGGTCGGAACTTCAGCAGCCGGAACAGGGCTGGTTAGAGTACAGAGCTTTCCTGCACAGTACGCCGCTTACGCAGCTTCTGCTGTAGCGGGAAACAGGGTGCTCGATATGTGTGCTGCTCCGGGCGGAAAAACTGTATGTATGGCACAGGACATGAAAGAACAGGGAGCTATCATCTCTTTGGACATAAACGCAAAAAGGCTGAAACTGATAGACAGGCTCGTGCAGGAACAGAATATAAGCATCGTAAAGACTTGCCAGGGTGATGCTTCTGAATATAATGATCCGGAGAGTTACGACATCGTCCTATGTGATGTGCCATGTTCAGGATACGGAGAGATTCACTCTAAGCCCGAACTGAGATATAAAGATCCTGCCATCAGCGAAGATCTTCCTGATCTCCAGTACAGGATCCTTTGTAATGGGGCCAGACTGACCAGGCAGGGAGGAAGGATCATATACAGTACCTGTACTGTTCTGGATAGAGAAAACATTGCTATAATAAGAAGATTTCTAAAAGAGCATGACGGTTATTCATTAAGAAAGCCAGATATAGTCCCTGAAGGCGCATTCATAATAGACGACGCAATCTCGTTCATACCGGGTAGACATGGCTCGGAAGGCTTCTTTGTAGCGATGTTAATAAAAATGTGATATATGTTATTCAAAATGTGATATAAGTATGTTTATGGATATTTGCAGCCTGTATAAGGAAGAGCTGAGGGAGATCTTCTCAAAAAGAGGGGAGCCCTCCTTTAGGGCTGACCAGCTTTTTGACTGGCTGCACAGCAAACGGGTCGTAGAGTACAGTGATATGACCAATATGCCGGCATCTATCAGGAACTGGCTTGGAGATGAATATCCGATTCCCTCCGCGCATTGCATAAAGCGTCAGATATCATCAGACGGAACAGAAAAATACCTGTTTTCATTCGCAGACGGCAACTGTGTCGAGACGGTTGCTATGCAGTATGAGCATGGAATGTCAGTTTGTGTTTCGACTCAGGTAGGATGCCGGATGGGATGCAGGTTCTGCGCTTCCACACAAAACGGACTGGTAAGATCACTGACTGCAGGAGAGATGCTCGCTGAAGTCTATGAAGCTTCAAGACTGACAGGAAAGACTGCGGACAGTGTAGTGCTGATGGGAATTGGCGAGCCTCTTGATAATTTCGATCAGGTGATCAGATTCTACGATCTGATCACAGACGAAAGGGGCTATGCGATGAAAAACCGTTCCGTAACTCTTTCTACATGCGGACTTGTTCCGGAGATATACGAACTGGCCAAACTCAAGAAACAGCTCACTCTATCCATATCGCTTCATGCTGCTTTTTCTGAGAAAAGAAGCAGTATTATGCCGGTCAATCTGCGTTATCCGATGGATGATCTTATGGAAGCATGTAGGGCATACGTAAAGACGACCGGCAGGAGAGTCTCATTTGAATATACAGTGATCCATGGATTCAACGACGGTGACGAAGACGCTGAAAAACTTGCATCTTTAGTCAGGGGATTCCAGACACATGTGAATGTGATCCCTGTAAACGAAGCAGGCAGAGGTGATTTCTCAGCTACGAGAAAACAGGCTGAAGTTTTCGCCGGAAAACTCACGTCATTAGGTGTTAACGCTACTGTCCGACGTACCCTAGGAAACGATATATCTGCTGCATGCGGGCAGCTGAGGCGCGATACAGTCGAAACAAAATAATGTTCAGGAGCTCTATCTATGAACATAACCGGATTTACGGACATAGGGCTTAAATATGAAGTCAATCAGGACTGCTATCGTGCTGGCCGTGTAAACGACAGCCTCTACTGGCTCGTTTTATGTGACGGTATGGGAGGGCTCGCATTCGGTGAGAGAGCAAGCCGAATCGTAGCAGAGACTGTCGGAAAGATCATGAGCACAGGCCTCTCTGGAATCAGCAGCAGTGCTGAGCTCGGAGATTTTATAACCAGCGCTCTCAGAAAAGCAAATCAGGAGCTCCTCAAAGAACAGCGTAATTTCAGCGGAAATGTGATGATGGGGACCACTGCAGTAGTCTGCGTCGCCAGAAACAGGGAGGCTGTGATCGGACACTGCGGTGACAGCAGAGCATATCTTCTTCAGAGGAAAGTTCTGACTCAGATAACGAAGGATCATTCAGTGGTTCAGGAACTCCTCGATTCTGGAAAGATCACCGAAGAGCAGGCAATGAGCCACCCGAATAAAAACATCATCACGAATGCGCTGGGGGTTGAAAGAGGGCTGAAAGTCGATATAGATCAGGTGCATTTAAGAAAAGGAGACATGATTCTTCTTTGCACAGACGGGCTTTCCAACATCCTTTCTGCCGAAGAAATCAGCGATATACTGCAGAACAGTGAATTCTTTTCATCTGCTGAAGCCCTTGTTAAGAGAGCCTTGGATGAAGGAGCGTACGACAACGTGACAGCGATGGTGTTCAAATCATGACTGACAAGACTGCCGACAAGTACATAGGGAAAAAGCTTGACGGACGCTATCAGGTTGAGGACCTGATCGGGGTCGGCGGTATGTCTTATGTATATAAAGCGACAGACCTCAAGACCGGAGATACAGTCGCTGTAAAGATACTTAAGGACGAATTCTCAAACGTAAGTGATCTTGTGCGAAGATTCCGGAATGAATCAAAGGCTGTCAGAATGCTTGACAATGACAACATCGTCAAGATACTGGATGTCAATTTCTCTGATGCTGTTCAGTATATCGTCATGGAATATCTGGAGGGCATTACACTTAAAAGATATATAGAAAGACACGGGGCTCTGACCTGGAAACAGACTGTGTTTTTCTCAGAACAGCTGCTTCGCGCATTGCAGCATGCTCATGACCGTGGTATCATCCATCGTGACATGAAGCCGCAGAATGTGATGATTACGCAGAACGGCAAACTCAAGGTCATGGACTTCGGTATTGCCAGATTCTCAAGAAGCAGTCTTCATACCATTACTGACAAAGCAATCGGTACGGTGCATTATATAAGCCCAGAACAGGCCAAAGGTGAGGAAACTGATTCAAGGGCTGATATATACAGTGTAGGTGTCATGATGTATGAGATGTGCACCGGAAAAACACCATTCGATTCAGATAATGCAGTCTCAGTCGCTATAAAACAGATCTCAGACAAAGCTCCTAAGATTGGCACTGTAAACCCTGACGTGCCGGAAGGCCTTCAGAGTATAATTGAAAAAGCGATGGAGAAAGATCCCAACGACAGATATCAGTCTGCTGGGGCGATGCTTACGGAATTAGAGAATTTCCGGAGGAATCCGGGAAAAAGTTTTGAATATAAAACGCCTGTGGATGCAGATGCTACCTCTTATATCGATATGGTAGCCAAGAAGAGAGTAGCAGCACAGGTGCAAAACAAAGACAGGAATAATAACACTATGGCAAAAAAAGAAAGAGCTCCAAAAGTTAAAAAGGAAAAGCCACTGAGACCAAAGACGATCAATTTCCCGTTGGCTCTGCTGATGGGACTGACATTTGTCTGCCTCATCGGCTCCCTTGTTCTTATGTATATGACACTTAAGAACGCGGGAAGCAGTCTGTTTACTACTCCTGAGGAGATCGAACTGCCGGAATTCGTCGGTAAACAGCTCAGGGACATCCAGGCTGATCCGCTCTACTCAAAGTTCAGGTTCACAGTTGAAGAAGAATTCAGCAATGATGTGCCTCTGGGAACAGTCTTCGATCAGACACCTAAAGCTCCGAAGACAGTCAAGGAGAACGCCAGAGTCACACTTTACGTCAGCAAAGGTATAGAAGTGATTACTGTTCCGGCAATCGTAGGCGATACTTACGGAAATGCCGTAAATATTCTTCAGAACCTGGGACTGGTGGTTTACCGTGAACTTGATGCTAACGGAGATTTTGAACCGAACCAGATCACGAAGACTGATCCGGAAGTAGGGACTTCTGTAGAAGCCGGTTCAATCATCAGGATATATGTAAACTCTCCCGCTACTACGCTGACGACTACTGTTCCGAATGTTATCGGCCAGAACGCCACAGATGCTATTGCTGCTCTTATGGCGAATGGCCTGGTTAAGGGAGAGGTCACTATCGTAAAGGGCGTACAGGAAGGACATGAAGATATAAAGCCGGGCTGTGTCGTCAGCCAGAGCATAAAGGGCGGCACCAGAGTCGGTATGCGTACGACAGTCAATCTCGTTATCAGGGAGCAGCTGTATGAAAGAGAATGGAACTTCAGGCTTGACGCACCTTTCACCGATCCGTCCGGCAATTTCGAGATGACAGCGGTATTCTACAAAGAAGGCGAGACAGAACCCGCTTTCACAGTGGAAAATGTTGACTTCGAGACCGGTATCGCAATGAAGCTGAAAGGCAAGGAGAACGTCACTTATCTTATCAAGATCAATGGAATCGACTACCGCAAAGTCGAGCTCAATTTCCAGGAAGGCACGTCACAGGTCGTTGCAGATTTCTCCAAGACCAACAGATTCGTAATGGATGAAGCGGAGAAGTTCCGGATCACTGGAAAAGTCGCAGAGGGCGAAGGAAGCGTCACATCTGATAAGGAAGAAGTCTACAAAGGCAGATCTGCTGTTGTCACGATAATACCTGAAAGCGGATATTCCATCGCATCCGTAACTGATAACGGTAAGGATGTCACCTCACAGGTGAGCGACGGCAAGTATACGATCAATAATGTTACCGAGAATCACACTGTTACTGCAAAATTCCAGCGCAGTTCTTACACTGTCACTGTAACTGTCAACCACGGATCCGGAAGTACATCTGCAACCACCAGTTACGGCGGAACGCTCACGTTCAATGTGACTCCTGATGAAGGGTTCGTCTTCGAGAGCACTTCTGCAGGAACTTATTCGAACGGTGTGCTCACTGTATCCGGAATAACCGGAGATATGAATATTACTGTAAACTTCAAAGAAGAGGGATCCGGAGACTGATATATGCTTCGAGAGCCTGGAGCCAACAGCGGATTGATATTAAGGGGAATCGGCGGTTTCTATTATGTAAAAACCGCCGACTCTGTCTTGGAATGCAATGCAAAAGGAATATTTCGTCTTCAGGGAATAACGCCTCTTGCTGGAGATTATGTGGATGTCGGAGAAAGCGGAGGAGGCTATGTTGTCAGCAGGATTTATGAGAGAGAAAACTACTTTAAACGTCCTCCTATAGCGAATGTTGACAATTTCTTCCTTGTGATTTCTTCTGTGGAACCTGATCCCAATATGCTTGTAATAGACAGGATGACAGTCCTTTGTGAACAGAGGGGAATAAAGCCAGTCATACTTATCACTAAAACAGACTTGAAACCTGCTGAAAGAGTGAAGGATCTCTACGGCTCTATCGGGTATGAAGTCATAGATGTAATGAACGATGAGGGTTATGCTGTAAAACGTGTGAGAGAGATCTGTGCTGATAGCATTTCTGTGTTCTCAGGAAACAGCGGAGTCGGAAAATCCACATTTTTAAATAAGATCAGCCCTGAACTCTCTCTTGCAACAAGAGAGATAAGCAGAAAACTCGGGCGAGGTAAACACACTACCAGGTCTGTCGATCTGTATCCGTTTATGGGCGGTTATCTTGCAGATACTCCTGGGTTTTCAGCACTGGATTTTGAAAGGGATGAAAAAATCAGTAAAGATATTCTGGCGGATTACTTCCCGGATATAGCCAAACATACAGATGGATGTTTCTTTACTGGATGTTCTCATACCGTAGAAAAAGGCTGCATGGTTCTAGAAGCTCTTCAGAACGGAGAGATAGATCCTAGCAGACATGAGAATTACCGTTATCTGTATGAAGAAGCAGCTAGGATTGAAAAGAATAAATACAACTGATACTGCATGAGCAAGAGAAGCGCTTCAGAATGAAGGGCTTCTTTTCTTTCTGGTTCGTTGATCTGGCGTGACATTAACCGGGATTAATTCAATTAATATGTTACTTTTTAAACGGAGACACATGATGAATGTCGTCAAATTTGAACTATCAAGAGATTTAAGCGACCTTGAGGCATTTTTGGAAGAACAGTATTTCGAAAATCACAATACTGTTTCCTGGCTTCCGTCAAGACTGCATGATCTTGTATACAGAGTCAGTGCGCAGGAGGCGGATGAGGGCAGAGAGAAGTCAGTCGATCATATTTATCTGTGGAAAGAAAACGCTGATATCGTAGCATGCATACTTCCCGATGGAGAAAACATATATCTGAGCCTGAAAACAGGATATGAAAAGCTGTTCCCGTCTATGATTGATTTCAGCGAACAGAATTGTCGTTCTCTTTTCTCTGATGCAGAAGATGGTACTGTGAAGTTCTGGGTAGCGGTAAGCAACAGCCTCACATACATGAAGGACATACTTGTTCAAATGGGATACTGCAAATATCCGGAAGAGGAATACATGAACTGTACGTTTCCGATGGAATCAGATAAAATTCCAGAGCTTCCAGTAGGTTTCAGACTATTGTATGGAGAAGAGTATCCGGATGAGGTGAATAAATGGAGCGCGCTTCGTCTGGGCTTTCATCCTGAATATGAATCGCATGATTACAGAGCAAGTATGAATCCATATAATGCCAGAAAGAACTCGTCTCTATACCGGGATTGCTTTGAGTGCATCATTATAGATGAAAAAGCCGGCGAGGGAAACGATATCTGTTCATATGCTTTTGTCTACGTCGACAGAAGAACGGAGACTGCTCTGATAGAACCTGTCAGCACCAGGGATAAATACCGGCGAAAGGGCTTAGGCAGGGCTTTGATGTACGGTGCAGTCCGACGCTGCAGAGAGAAAGGCATCAAAAAATGTTATGTAGATTCATTCGGATCACGAAAAGATTTCTATAATGCTGCTGGGTTCTCTACAGAAGACAGTATTAGTTTCTGGTACAAGATACTCCGCTGAGATGCTATGAGATGTCTGACTGTTTCTTTTCAGTAAACGGCAGTTGACAGGTGCAGGATCGGTCTGTATACTATGTAAAGTTGTTGCACTTTACATCACTTGGAGGCGGTCATGGCGAAGGATTTATCGATGTGTAGACTCATCGACACATACGCAGCTGTTCTCACAGAGAAACAGCGTAGTGTGCTCGTCATGTATTATGATGAAGATCTTTCACTCGGGGAGATCGCCGAACTGGAAGGTATTACCCGCCAGGGCGTAAGAGATGCTATTAAGCGCGGGGAGAATACTCTGTTGGAATTAGAAGCGCAGCTTCATTTTGCGGACAGGTTCAGAGATTATTCCGACCTTGCTCAGAAGATACGCACTTATGCAAAGAACATCCTTGCATATGCTGACTCAAGGGGTTATACGTCTCAGATAAAAAACTCTGCTCAAGGAATAGTTGAAGCCGCAGATGAGCTTGAAAGATTTGTCGGGGAAGGCTGAAAATGGCATTTGAAAGTTTGACATCCAGACTTGGCGGAGTCTTCTCAGGGCTTAGAAAAAAAGGGAAACTCAGCGAAAAAGACATATCAGCTGCCATGAGAGAAGTCCGTATGGCTCTTCTTGAGGCAGATGTCAACTATAAGGTTGCAAAACAGTTCACGGATCAGGTCTCCCAGAAGGCTCTGGGAGAAGAAGTGATGAAGAGTCTCACTCCCGCTCAGCAGGTAGTAAAGATCGTTAATGACGAACTGATCGAGCTGATGGGAAAAGGGACTGGACAGCTTCGCCTGGAAGGTACTCCTCCCACTGTAATCCTTATGTGCGGCCTTCAGGGCGGTGGTAAGACGACGCACTGCGCGAAACTAGCCAAGATGTATAAGGATCAGGGACACAGACCGTTGCTCGTTGCGTGTGACGTGTACAGACCTGCAGCAATCGAACAGCTGAAGATCATGGGCGAAACTGCAGGAGTGCCTGTGTTTGAGATGGGGCAGGGTGATCCCCACGAGATAGCGAGGAAAGGTATTTCAGAAGCCAAAGATCACGGTTACGATATAGTGATCATAGATACCGCAGGACGCCTTCAGATAGACGAGGAACTCATGCAGGAGCTTGAGAGACTGAAGAAGGATTTTGCGAATCGAACGGTTCTCGTCGTTGACTCCCTTACCGGACAGGAAGCTGTAAATGTCGCAGATGAGTATAATAAACGCATTGGAATTGACGGAGTCATACTTACAAAGCTTGATGCAGACGCCAGAGGCGGTGCAGCTCTGTCAGTCCTCTCCGTAACTGGTAAGCCTATTTTCTTCGCAGGCACCGGAGAGAAGGTTGGAGATCTGGAGGTATTCTATCCGGAACGTATGGCGAGCCGCATTCTTGGAATGGGCGACGTCATGTCCCTCATTGAGAAGGCTACGGCAAACTATGACGAGAAAGCAGCAGAGGAACTGCTGAAGAAGACCAAATCAAAGAAGGGCATGGATCTTAATGACCTTCTTGATCAGCTGAGGCAGCTCAGCAAAATGGGAAATATCAGGCAGCTCGTTGCCATGATGCCGGGAGGTGCCAGCATCCCGGAAGAGGCAATAGATGAAAAGGCCCTTTCAAAAACGGAAGCTATCATCCTTTCGATGACACCGGAAGAGAGGAGAAAGCCTGAGATTCTTAACGCTTCCAGAAAGCGCAGGATTGCAGCTGGTTGCGGAATGAAAGTAGAAGATATCAATCGTCTTCTAAAGCAATACGAACAGTCCAACAAGATGATGAAACAGATGACCAAACTCGGTAAACGAGGGCGGAACATGTTCAAAGGACTTCAGTTTTGACATACCCGAACACTGTTCGGTAATAATATAAAAGCAATTATATTTGGAGGAAAAAATAATGGCAGTTAAGATCAGACTGCGCCGTATGGGCGCTAAGAAAGCACCTTTCTATCGTGTGGTAGTGGCTGACAGCCGCTCACCCCGTGACGGACGTTTCATCGAGGAACTCGGAATCTACGATCCTACGACTGAACCGACTACATTCAGAGTAGACCAGGACAAGGTGAAGCAGTGGATGGCGAACGGTGCTCAGCCCACCGAGACAGTCCGTGTGCTTCTTAAGAAAAGCGGAGTTATCGAATGAATCTTAAAGAGCTTCTGGAAGTGATGGCCAGAGGACTTGTGGAAGACAAGGATTCTGTTAACGTCACAGTTGATGAACCCAATGAGGAAGGTATCACAGTGTACCATCTCAATGTTGCAGAAGAAGATGTTGGACGCGTGATCGGCAAACAAGGCCGTATCGCCAAGGCTATCCGTACTGTAATGCGCTCTGCAGCAGTAAAGAGCGGTGCTCATGTGATGGTCGAGATCGATTGATCAATACTCGAGCGGGGCGAAAAAATCGCCCCGCTTTTTACAGTGTAAGGAGCTATAAATGCAGAAATATCTGGAGGTCGGCAAGATAGTGTCGACTCACGGGATAGCTGGAGAGATGAAGGTATATCCCTGGGCAGACAGCGCATCTGCTCTTACCAAACTGAAGAGTGTGTTCTGGGATAAGGATGGCAGCAGTTCTGTAAAAGTAATCTCGGCAAGGACTCACAAAAACATGCTTCTGCTGAAACTCGAAGGAGTAGATTCCATAGAATCTGCAAGACGTTATATCGAGCGCACTGTATATGCAGACCGCGATGAGATCATCATGGAGAACGGCTCGTATTTTGTGGTGGATCTGATAGGGCTTGAAGCAGTTGACAGCAGGGACGGAAGTCACATAGGCATACTGTCAGATGTAACTAATACCGGCGTTCAGGATATCTACCATATAAAGCTTGACAGCGGGGAAATCAGAATGGTCCCTGCAGTGCCGGTCTTTGTTAAGAATGTTGATCTACAGAAGGGTATTGTCGAGATAGAACCGATAAAAGGATTGCTTGAAGATGCAAATTGACATAATGACACTGTTTCCGGATATGTGCGAGTCCTATCTGAGCGAGAGCATAATAGGAAGAGCCATCAGAAAAGGCGCTCTGAACGTCAGGTGCCATAATATTCGTGACTATACGCTGAACAAACAGAAACAGACTGATGATGCCCCTTTCGGAGGCGGGAAGGGAATGGTGATGTACTGCCAGCCTATCTATGACTGTTTCCAGGCAATTTGTGATCAGAGAGGAAAAAGGCCTCATCTCATTTATATGAGCCCTGCCGGTAAGGTATTCAATCAGGCTAAAGCAGTGGAATTATCCAAGATGGATAATATCTGTATACTTTGCGGTCATTATGAAGGAGTCGACGAACGTGTTATCGAAGAGATCGTCGATGAAGAGATCTCTATAGGTGACTATGTCGTCACTGGAGGAGAGATGCCTGCACTAATCGTAACGGATGCGGTGGCAAGACTCTGCGAAGGAGTGCTTTCAGATGAAGAATGCTACTCAGAAGAGAGTCATTACAGCGGTCTTCTTGAATATCCGCAGTACACCAGACCATATATCTGGAACGGCAGAGAAGTGCCTGAAGTCCTGAGGAGCGGGCATCATGCGAACATTGAAAAATGGAAAAAAGATCAAGCATTGAGAAGGACTAGAGAACGCCGTCCGGACATGTATGAACAGTATATTTCTGAACATCCTGAAGACAGGTTGCAGGATTAAGCAAAATATACCAATAGGTCTTTTATGGACCCTTTATTCATATGCATTTAGTAAAAAAAAATAAAAGACGGCGCAGTTTCTTGACGGAATGCACAGTTTTGTTATAATTTAGTTGCTGCTGAAAGGCAGCTAAAAAGAGAAATCATTTAGCACTCATATAATGGAAACGGAGATAATTGAATTATGTGTGTACAGGACATAACAGTTGAAAACCAGGTCGGCCTTCATGCCCGTCCCGCAACATTCTTCATCCAGAAAGCAAACGAATTCAAGTGCTCAATCTGGGTTGAGAAGGATGAGAGGCGTGCCAATGCGAAGAGCCTTCTCGGTGTTCTTTCACTCGGTATCGTTGGTGGAACCACTATTCGTCTTATTGCTGACGGTGTTGATGAGCAGCAGGCGATTGAGGGACTTGTTAAACTGATCGAATCCGGTTTCAACGAGTAAAGTAAAGTGTTTGAGCCGCCTCGATTTCGAGGCGGCTTTTGGTTTGTTTTAAAGCAAATGGATCTAAACGGACTTCAGAAAAAAGCTTTGTCACTTCCTCTTCTGCCCGGGGTATATATCATGAAGGACAGGAAGGGGGAGGTGATCTATGTCGGAAAAGCAAAAAAACTGAAAAACAGGGTCTCCAGTTATTTCAGGACTGGAGCTTCTCATACGCCTAAAGTGGAGAAGATGGTCTCCCATGTCAATGATTTTGATGTAATAGTCGTTGACAGTGAATTTGAAGCGCTGACTCTTGAGTGTTCCATGATAAAGCAGCACAGGCCGACATACAACATCCTGCTCATGGATGACAAAGGCTTTTCCTACATACGTGTTTCCGATGAAAAGTTCCCACGCATTACAGCGGAACTTCAGAAGAAGAATGACACGTCTGCTTATTACGGGCCATATATCAGCTCTTTCGCAGTCAAACGGATGACGGACACTGTAAATGAAGCTTTCAGACTGCCAACATGCACATACAATTTTGAAAAGATCACCAGAAAGAGAGCCTGCCTGAATGCTCATCTGGGCCGTTGCTGCGCTCCATGTGTCGGGCAGATATCCAGAGAAGCCTATCTTGAACTTGTAGACAGTGCAGTTACAATGCTGCTCAAAGGGAGCGGTGAGATCCTTGATATACTGCAGGAACGCATGAACCAGGCAAGTGAAGCGCTTGAGTTCGAACGTGCTGCTAGATACCGCGACAGCATCATATCGATCCGCAAACTGGAAGAGGGGCAGAAAGTAGTAAAGAATGACAGCAGCCGTGATATGGATGTGTTTGCTTTTGCGGCGAATGAAAAGATGGTATGCGCTGATGTGCTGAAGTTCAGGGACGGCATACTCGTAGATAAGGAAGAACGTCTGATCTATGACACCTCAGATATCGATGAGGCAAGGGAGGAATTCGTAACACACTATTATCTGAGCGGTAACGAGATCCCGAGGGAGGTCCTGTGTGATAAAGCGCTGGAGTATCAGGAACAGTTAAGAGAATGGCTGTCTGTACAAAGGCAGTCTGCGGTAACTGTGACAGTCCCGGTGAGGGGAGAACGCAAATCGATCGTTGAGATGGCTTACAGCAATGCTTCTGACAGGATCAAGAGAGAATCCGGAAGAAGAACAAGAAATGAAGCTCTGCTGGGCGAGCTTGCCAGTATGCTTGGAATGAGCTCTTATCCAGAGAGAATAGAGCTTTATGATATTTCCAACTATGGAGATGATGCAGTAGGAGGAATGGTGGTATTCCAGAATGGAGAACCGAGAAAATCCGAATATCGCAGATTCAAGATAAAGTCGGTACAGGGTATAGACGACTATGCTTCAACTGCTGAAGTGATCTCAAGACGCATCGGCAGATATGATGAAGGATCGAAGGGGTTCGATGTCAAACCTGATCTGATATTACTGGACGGCGGCAGAGGACATCTGGATACTGTCTGCAATATCCTTGAAGGAAGTTCTTTTTCAGATGTTCCTGTTTTCGGACTCGTCAAAGATGCAAGACACAGGACAAGAGCAATCGTGTCGAAGGAAGGCGAGATAGCAGTTTCGATGCATAAGAGCATATTCAGCTTCGTATCAAAAATGCAGGATGAAGTTCACCGCTATACGATAGAATATGAGAAAAAGAGCCATAGCTCAAAGGCGCTCAGGTCATCTCTTCTGGATATTGAAGGCATCGGAGAGACAAGAGCCAAAACACTGCTAAAGCATTTTAAGACGCTCAAGGCTGTCAGCGAGGCAACGGTAGAAGAACTTGCAGCAGTAAAAGGAATGAACTCCAAATCAGCAGAAGCTGTCTGGAAAACTTTCCATCAGCAATAAGGATCTGCGATTGTTCTTATAGAACATCCTTGAATGATAGATGGTAAAATGTAACAGGTACGGACAAATATTGACAAACCAACGGATGCCGAGGCATCCATCAGACATAGAGAAAGGGTATATATGCGAGTTAATACAGGAACAGCCCGAGGAATGATGCTCGAGACACTTCCAGGAGAGGATATTGTCAGGCCGACATCCCAAAAAGCCAAAGAAGCGATCTTTTCAGCGCTTCAGTTTCACGTGCCGGGAGCCGATATGTTGGACCTGTTCGCCGGCAGCGGCCAGATGGGCATAGAAGCTTTAAGTCGCGGAGCCAATCACTGCGTATTTGTAGATAGTTCAAGAGACGCAATAGGTGTCATCAAGAGGAATCTGAACAAAACCGGTCTGTTCAAATCTGCAACTGTTGCTGAGACTGACGCTGTGAGATACATACAGCGATGCAAGACGAAGTTTGATATTATCTATGCTGATCCTCCATATCGGAATAATATCGCTGGAAGCCTTGTCGGCTGTTTTTCAAAGATTCTAAACGATGGCGGATTTGCAGCCGTGGAAGCTGAAAAAGAAGCTGTTCTGCCGGACTACGGCGCAGGGATGGTGCTCAGAAAGAGATATGATTACGGAAATACATCGATATGGCTGTATGTTAAAGAGGAGGAATAGACTCTATGAGAATAGCTGTTTGTCCCGGTAGTTTCGATCCCATTACAAAAGGACACCTTGATATCATAAAGCGTGCCTCGAAGCTCTTTGATAACGTCATCGTAGTCGTATTGCAGAATACTGCTAAAAAATATACTTTCTCGGTAGAAGAGCGTGTTCACTTTATCGAGGAATCGACTGCCGACATTGCTAATGTTTCTGTGGATTCATATGACGGGCTCCTGATGGATTTCTGCAAGATGAAAGGTGCCGTAGCAGTCGTCAAAGGGCTGAGAGCGGTCACCGATTTTGAGTACGAGTTCCAGATGTCACTTATCAATAAACAACTGAATCCTGAGATTGAGACGGTCTTCATAAACACAGCGCAGGAATACATGTTCTTAAGCTCAAGCGTAGTCCGGGAGGTCGCTTCGTTCGGCGGTGATGTTTCTCAGTTCGTCCCGGAACAGATCAGTACAGAGATAACAGAAAGATTCATAAAGGAAGGCTGATGCAAATGACGATCGATAAAACACTTGATAAAATGGATGATCTTCTGAACGAAGGTGTAGCGATGCCTCTTACCGGCCGCAGACTTATAGATGTGGAGAAGATGCAGGACCTTATCGATGATCTGCGAATGAATCTTCCACAGGAGATAAAAGATGCAAAGGCTGTGGTCTCGGAAAGAAACGAAATACTGGAGCAGGCGGAAGCTCAGGCGGAGGATATTATTCAGAAAGCCGAGGCCAGAGCAAGACAGATGATCAGTGAAACTGAAATATTCAAAGCAGCGAAGAGAGCATCCAATGATATGCTGACAACAGCTTCTCAACAAAGCCGCGAGACAGAGAGACTAGCTGTAGAGTTTTCTGAGAATGCCCTTAAGAAGGCAGAAGATGCTCTTCTCGTCGTATTCAATCAGGTAAAGACGAAGAGACTTAGTATCAGAGGAAATGTCACTAAGGAAAAGTAAGTACTACTTCGAATGATCCTTGATAACTAATCAATAGAACAGGTATAAACAAAGGCCTCTTTCCACGTGAAAGAGGCTTTTTTTATGCCCTGAAATCAGATGGAAGCGATTCCCCACAAGGCTAAAAGCGGTTTGTACTGCTATGAAAAATAGCCAATCATCAACAGGTGTGGAAAAGCACAGAAAAACAAGGGCGTTCTATTGACAGAATTCCCTAAAAAATGGATAATGTGGGTAAAAATACCTCAAAATTCCCTAAAAAGGTTAAAAGTGGGGAATTTTCAACAATTTCAACACACTTTTCAACCAAAAAGGGAAGGAGGTCAGCATGCTTTACGGCGAGTTCTTTCACAACATCGACGCTAAGGGAAGAATGAACTTTCCTGCTCGTATGCGTGATGAACTCGGTGACCGTTTCTGTATAACTCTCTGGTCAGATGACTGCCTGGCAGTGTTTTCCTCACAGGAGTGGGAAAGAATCTGCGAAAGGATTAGGAATCTGCCGTTGGCTCAAGCAAGTAAGCTTCAGCACTACATTTTCCCGAATGCATGCATAGTCGAACCTGATAAACAGGGAAGAATACTTCTTCCGCAGAACCTTCGTGAAGGAGTGAATCTTGGAAAAGATGTCGCTGTCATAGGTGTTATGGACAGAGCTGAGATCTGGGATAAAGACAGATGGCTCGAGACCAAGAAAGGATATGACAGCAAATCGTTTGAGGAGAGACTTGAGGAGAACGGGATCTAATGAGCGATTTCGAACATGTTCCTGTTCTGCTGGAACAGACAATTGAAGGGCTTTGCATCAAAGATGACGGAATATATCTGGACGGGACTGTAGGAGGGGCTGGGCACTCAAGAAGGATAGCCTCGATGCTGTCTGAAAAAGGAAGACTCATCTGTCTCGATAAGGATCCTGATGCACTTGCTACAGCGAGAGAGCGTTTATCCGATTACCCGACAGTTGAAGTGATACAGGCGGATTTCCGTGATGCGTTAAGTGTGCTCCCTCAGTATGAAGGAAAGTTGAACGGAGCACTTCTTGATCTAGGTGTCTCATCACACCAACTTGATACAGCTGAACGCGGGTTCTCATACAACAAAGAAGGACATCTCGACATGAGAATGTCAGACAGCGGAACCACAGCTGCAGATATAGTGAATACCGCTTCTTTTGAAGATCTATGCAGAATACTTCGCGATTATGGTGAAGAAAGATATGCCGCGCAGATCGCGGACAAGATAATTCAAAAACGAAGTGAAGATTGGATAGATAGTACTTTGCAGCTGAGCGAGATCGTCACATCAGCATTGCCGCCGGCAGTGAGACGAAAGGAAAAACATCCCGCAAGGAAGACTTTCCAGGCGCTCAGGATAGCAGTTAATGATGAGATGAACGCTCTTGAGGAAGGACTTGAAGGAATATTTGAACTCCTTGCTCCGGGTGGAAGGCTCTGTGTGATCACCTTTCATTCGATAGAAGACAGGATAGTAAAACAATTCTTCAAGAAGAAGATGACAGGGTGTACATGTCCTCCTGATTTTCCCGTTTGTGTCTGCGGAGGAAAACCTCAGGCAACTGCAGTAAACAAGAAACCAATCACAGCTGGTGAAGAAGAACTGAATGAAAACAGAAGATCCCGAAGCGCAAAGCTCAGGATCTTAGAAAAGATATAGGTGAGTAAAATGGCAACCAGTGCAGCTTATGATCTTAGAAAATTCGAAACAGTGCCCAGTACTCCTCGGATCCGTGTGGTGAAGACCGGAAAAGAACTCAGGGCAAGAGCCGACAGGCAGTTCGTGATCCAGTTGGTGCTGCTTGCGGTTGTTGTTGTCGTGCTTGCAGTGTATACTGTGTACAGCAGTATGATGCTGACAAAAACTAAAGCTTTGATAGAGAGGAAGAGCAACGAACTGGTCGAGATCCAGAGCGAAAATGCGTATCTCGATTATCAGATCGAGAACGTCGTTTCAACCAGGGCTGTTGAAGAATATGCGGAGAATGAATTAGGCCTTATAAAGTTTTCTTCCGCACAGATAGAGTATGTTAATCTTGAAAACAGCAACATGATCGTAACTGAAGAAAACGATTCTGTCGCAGATTTTGACATGACAACGTTTTTATCAACGATTATGGCTATTTTTGGAAACTGACTCTCCGACTATCCTTTCTGTCGCGGGAGCAATAATAAATGGCTAAAATCAATAGACGCAAGTCTCGAAAAGGCAATAGCAGGAGCAATCTTATAGTCTTTGCCACAGTTATGGTGGTTGCTTTTATTGCCCTTGTCGGTAGGCTTGCGTATATTTCTTTAATAAGGCATGACTATTACAGCGAGCTTGCTACTTCACAGCAGCTCAGAGATACTATCATATCTGCTGAACGCGGGAATATTTATGATACCAACATGAATGTTCTTGCCAGAAGTGCGACTGTATGGACGGTAGCACTCGCACCAAATCTCATAGATGAAGACGAAGATGTTTATGATCAGATCTCTTCATTTCTCAGTAAGAAGCTCGATGTTCCTTATGAGACTATTTACGAGAAATGCAAAGAAGACAGTTACTACAGCATCGTAAAAAGAAAAGTAGATAAACCTATCAAGGACGAGATCGAAACATTTATCGACGAGAATGATATAAGCGGAATTACGTTTACTCAGGATACTAAAAGATATTATCCATACGGCAGTCTGGCATCACAGATACTTGGGTTCGTTGGAACTGACAACTATGGAATGTATGGATTGGAAGCTTATTATGAGGAGTATCTGTCTGGTATCTCCGGAAGAATCCTCACAGCTGTAAATGCACAGGGCGGTGATATGTATTACAGGATGGAATCCGTATCTGAGGCGCAGAACGGATACAGTCTCGTACTTACTATAGATGCCAACATACAAAGGTTCCTTGAACAGTCTCTGGAAGAGGCTATGGCTGAGCACAATGTTCATAATTATGTATGCGGCATAGTTATGGATGTAAATACAGGTGCGATATATGCCATGTCTTCAAAACCAGATTTCGATCCTAACGATCCGCTTGAGATCTACAGTGAGCTGACTCAGAAGGAACTTGCAGCTATCACTGACGAAGAGCAGTTCATAGCAGCACTCTCCAAAGCTCAAGAATTTCAATGGCGTAATAAAGCTATAAGCGATATCTATGAACCGGGATCTGTTTTTAAGGTGGTCACTGCCAGTGCGGCACTGGAGAGCGGAACGTTCACTACGGAGAGCCGCTTTCGCTGTTATGGCAGGTACAATGTGTACGGCAGCCTCTATATCGCTGATGCTAACTCAATAGCTCATGGTGATGAAGATTTTACCGATGCAACCGTCAACTCCTGCAACTCAGCTTATATGCAAATGGGGCTTACGATGGGCCGTGAGATCTTCTTTAAATACTTCGATGCATTCGGACTTACAGAAAAAACAGGAATAGACCTGCCAGCTGAATCTGGTAGCAGTTACTATACTGCAGAACAGATGGGAGTTGTTGAGCTTGCAAGCTGTTCTTTCGGACAGTCGAACGCGATCACTCCGATACAGCTTCTAACAGCGATATGTGCTGCGGTAAACGGGGGATATCTGGTCGAACCATATGTTGTTAGACAGGTCCTCGATGCTGATGGAAACATCGTTAAAGAGACCGGGACAACTGTTAAACGACAGGTTATCAGCCAGGAGACATCGAAGACTATGTGTAAGGTCCTGGAGAAAGTCGTTGAATCAGGAAACGCATATCTCTCGGGATTCAGACTCGGAGGAAAGAGCGGCACTGCTGAGAAACTTAACAGTGATTCAGATGAATATGTTTCTTCGTTCGCTGCTTTCGGGCCGGCTGATAGTCCGCAGGTTGCATGCCTTATTCTTTATGATGGGCCTCACAGCTATTCGACATACGGTGGAAGCATAGTTGCACCTGTTGTCTCATCTGTTATGGCTTATACATTGCCTTATGTAGGTGTTGGTGCAGTATACAGTGATGATGAACTAGCATCAGTGGATGTATACACTCCCAATGTAATAAGATCCAGTCTCACTTATGCGAAGGCGCAGCTGCAGAAGAGAGGATTGAACTTCAAAGTCACAGGAGACGGTACAGAGGTTGTATATCAGTATCCGACAGGAGGGACATCTATTCCTAAAGGGTCAACAGTTGTTGTCGGAACAGATGAGAGCGAGCCGAAATATGTCAAGGTCCCTGACCTGAATGGCTATTCTCCAAGTCAGGCAGCTGCATTGATAGAATCTTTAGGACTCAATATCAGGTCATCCGGTTCCACTTCTCATATGGCAGAAGACAAGAGGCAGAGCATAGCTCCGGGAGAATCAGTTCCTGAAGGTTCTCTTATAGAAGTCGAATTCATACTCGCAGATATCAACGACTGATGATGTCTTTCTAAGCATAAAAACCGAAGGAAAGAAACTATGATCTACACTCTGAAGGATTACTTGAAGGCGCTGGAAAACAACGGCCTTGATCCCAAATACACTCTGTCCGATGCTGAACAGGGTAAAAAAGTGACATCTGTCACCTTTGACTCAAGAGAAGCTAAGGACGGTACTCTGTTCATATGCAAAGGAGCAAACTTCCGCCCTCAGTATGCGAAGAGTGCTCTTGCGTCAGGAGCGATAGCCTGTGTCGGGGAGAACGCTATAGAAGGAGCAGATCCATTTATAGTCGTTAATAATATCAGGCACGCTATGGCGATACTGGCTCAGATGTTCTATGAGAATGCTCCTGCTGAACTGGTCACGATCGGAATAACAGGGACTAAAGGAAAAAGCACTACGGCTCATTTCATGAGAAGTGTATTGGACGATTATCTTCTTTCTTCCGGAAGAAAAGAGACAGGGCTTATATCCACGATCGAAACATATGATGGAGTTGAGCGTTTTGAATCTCATCTGACAACGCCTGAATCGCTTGATGTTTATAAACATTGCAGAAATGCAGTAAACAGCGGTATGGATCATATGATAATGGAGTTGTCCAGCCAGGCTTTAAAGTATGAGCGTGTAGAAGGTGTGCATTTCAATATCGGGTGTTTTCTGAATATCGGAGAAGATCATATCAGCCCAGTCGAACATGCGGATTTTGAGGATTATTTCAGCTCAAAACTTAGGATATTCGATATATCTGACTGCGTATGTGTCAATTCGTCAAGTGAACATTTTGAACGTATAAAGGCGTATGCAGACGGCAGGTGCAAAGTCGTTACATTTGGTACTGATCCGGAAGACGATATTTTCTGTACTGATATAGAAAAAAGAGACGGCAATACACATTTTAAGGTGAGGACCCCTGCATATGAATCTGAAATGATCCTGGAGATCCCGGGACTGTATAATGTCTCGAATGCACTCGGCGTTGTCGCTATGTCATATGTTCTTGGAATACCCGAGAAATATGTGCGTTCTGGACTTCAAAAAGCTAAGGTCCCCGGACGAAACGATGTTATCGAGAGCCATGATAAGAATGTAGTAGGCATCGTCAGCTATGCACACAATAAACTGAGTTTTGATGCAACTTTCCAGTCGGTTCAGGTGGAGTATCCGGGGAAAAAGATCATTGCGGTGTTCGGAGCAGCTGGCGGTAGAGCTGAGATCAGAAGAAGAGATCTTCCGATGACTGCTGAAAAATACTGCGATCTTATTTTGGTAACGGAAGATGATCCGGGAACTGAGCCTCTGGAAAAGATCTGTTCTGAGATTGCAGAAAACATCTCTATATGTCCTTTTGAAGTGATCTATGACAGAGGCGAAGCTATAAAGCGTGCAGTTCTTGATGACAGTATTGGCCCGAGAGTGATAGTAGCTACGGGAAAAGGCGACAGTTCATATATGGCCAGAGGTCTTGGCTTTGTCGATTATCCGAGTGATGTTCAGCTGTTCAGAGAGTACATCTCAGAATATGACAGAAGAGTCAAAGAATAATATACGAATCCCAAATTAAAAGTTTCTGGAGAGATATATTATGAAGAGCACCAGTCTAAAAGTTCTTATGAAGGGCCTAACTGAATCAGAGGTACCGGATATTCAGGTAAACAGTTGTACAACTGATTCCAGAACAGTACACGCTGGCTCAGTTTTTGTGGCAATCAAAGGAGAAAACTTTGATGGTAATGACTACGCGGAGAGTGCTCTTAAGAATGGTGCTTCTGCAGCAGTGGTAATGCGAGGCGAAGGACCTTGTATGATCAAGGTGAAAGACACCCGCGATGCATACTGCGGAATGGCTGGAAATTACAGAGATCAGTTCTCGCCGCTAGTCGTCGGAGTTACTGGTTCAGTAGGAAAAACGACTACGAAAGAGATGGTAGCTGCGATATTCAGTTCTTTTGAGAAAGATACGCTTAAGAACCTGGAAAACAGAAATAATGAGATTGGCTTACCCGAAACCGTGTTCAAAATGGATGACAGTACTAAACTGGCTGTTTTTGAGATGGGAATGAGTGGACTCGGTGAGATAAGCAGACTTTCAAGATGCGTGAAACCTCACGCAGGTATTATCACTTATATTGGGGTATCGCATATCGAGATGCTCGGATCCCGAGAAAATATACTGAAGGCTAAGCTTGAGATTATCGACGGAATGGATAAAGACGGGTTCCTGGTCATCAATGGGGATGATCCTTATCTCCTCGGAGCCAGAAACAGCATTCCTGTCAGGACCTATACTTTCGGTACGGAAAATGAGAACTGTGATGTGACTGCAGACGACATTAAGAATCATGGATTTTCGACCAGCTTCCGTATTAAGGATAAAGAGCATGGCGTATTTGAAGCTGATATACCATGCAGCGGGATCCATAATGTAAAGGATGCGATCTCAGCATATACCCTAGCGACACGTTTAGGATTTGACCCGGGAAAATGTGCAGCGGCTCTTTCAGATTATGCTCCTGCAGGTATGAGGCAGAGATTCAGGGATGTCAGAGGTATGACGGTCATAGAAGACTGCTATAATGCAGCCCCGGAATCGATGGAATCTTCGCTTAGAATCCTGTCAGATCTTGATTGCGAAGGCAAGAGGATCGCAGTGCTCGGTGACATGCTGGAGCTGGGAAAGGTATCAGTAGATTCTCATAAGAAAGTGGGATCGTTGGTAGGAGAATTCGGAATAGACATTCTGCTGTGCTACGGTGAGCTGTCTTCATATATTGCTGATGAAGCTGTAAAAGCAGGAGTTCCTGAGGTTCGTCATTTCGATGAT
>JAEEGL016190325.1_pt1 | contig 30641 bp, 14 predicted proteins | sample 9134231 | NCBI WGS metagenome assembly JAEEGL01 (sample SAMN16246548, study PRJNA631951) | gut metagenome | biome: gut microbiome; feature: rumen; material: fiber-attached | host: Bos | place: Iran: Karaj | collected 2018-10 | reverse complement strand
GAATCCTTTGAAGAAGTAAATCTGTTTTTGCGCGGGATCGTTCCTCTCCTCGGATTCAAAAGTGAAAAGGTTTACTATGAACGCAAAGAGCGGACGGCGGGCGAAACGAAGTATCCCCTGAAGAAGATGCTTTCGTTCGCGTTTGAAGGGATCACATCCTTTTCGGTCAAGCCGATCCGTATGATCGCGCTGATCGGCGCGCTGATCTTTTTCGCCAGCGTTGTGATGCTGGTATATTGCCTGATCCGGCATTTTATGGGGCAGACCGTAAGCGGATGGACGTCGCTCGCTGTTTCCATATGGGCGCTCGGCGGTATACAGCTGCTTTCAATAGGCATCATCGGCGAATATATCGGCAAGGTATATCTGGAATCGAAAAAAAGGCCTCGTTATATCATTGATAAATATCTTAAATAACTTCTGTATATCCGGAGGGGAACGGAAAATGAAACTAAAGCACCGCAATCTGCCCGAACTGGCTGAAAAACTCGCGGGGGGCGGCATCTGCGTTTTTGTCGGGATCATGATGCTGATCCTTACTTCAACCGCGTTTCTTTTTACAACCGGCATGGAGATCGTAAAAGAGGGCGCGGGGATGGATACGACCGTGAACCGTATCTTTGAACATGAAGAGAGCGTTGTTTATTACAGCGATAACTTTCTTTGGAATCTGATCGTTCTCGCAATTTCGCTGATCGGCTGCAGGCTTCTGCTTTCGGCGGCATCAAAGCTCCGGTTTCGGTATCAGGCGGCGATCCTTGTTGTATGGACGGTCGTGATCGGCTTGATATGGGTGTTTTCATCGCAGGTGAAGCCAAGTTACGATTCCGCGTATGTAACGGATTCCGCCAGAGCTTTTGCGGAGGGTGATTTCTCGGATATGTACGGCAGCTATCTGCGGGAATACCCGTATCAGCTCGGTTATATCCAGCTTTGCGAGATCATTTTCCGCGTGGCGTCTCTGTTCGGCAGAATGCCGGATACAACGCTTATTCTGCAGGCGGCAAACGTGATTTTCCTTGCGGCCGCTTATGTTGGGCTGCTCGGCGTCGCCGCAATGCTTTTCCCGGATACGCAGGTTCGTCATATTACCTTCTTGCTTTTGCTGTTCTGTGTGCAGCCGATCCTTTCGTGCGTATTCACCTACGGTATTGTAGCGGGTATCTGTTTTGCCGTATGGGCCATCCTGTTTCAGATCCTCTGGTTCAAACGGGATAAATACGTTTACGGGATCCTTTCTGCTCTCTGTATCGGGTTCGCCGTGCTCTTTAAGAGCAACAACCTGATCGTTCTGATCGCCATGATGATCGTGGCTGCGCTCCGGTTTTTCAAACGGAAGCAGTATATAAAGGATATTGCCGTGATCCTTGCGGCATGCATCTGGGCGTTAACCTTTCCGACAATGGTGCGTATGACGTATGAACACCGCAGCGACGTACAGCTTGCCCCGGGCGTTCCGTATGTTTCCTGGTTCGCCATGGGGCTCAGCGAAAGCCGACGCGCACCCGGATGGTATTCAAACGCCGCTTCGAACGTTACGTTCCGGGATCTGGGATCCGATCCTGAAGCGATGTCGGAGTATTCAAAGAACCTGATAAAAGAGCGTATCGCCTATTTTATGGATTACCCGCAGTATACGCGTGACTTTTTCTACCGTAAATACGTTTCTCAGTTTAATGAGACTTCATACCAGAGCCTCTGGAACAACAATGTAAGAAAACAGTATAAGGAAAAGAACGCGCTTGCAAAGTGGGTTTGCGGCGACGGACAAACCGTGGTAAAACGGTATATGGACGTGTTCGCACAGCTTGTTTTTGTCGGTTTTCTGACCGCCGTATTCCTGATGCTGCGGAAACGGGATTATACGGCTTTGGTATTGCCTCTTTCGGTTTTGGGCGGTATGCTTTTCCATCTTCTTGCAGAAGGGAAAAGCCAGTATATATTGCCTTATTTTATGCTGATGTTTCCCGTGGCCGCTTGGGGGATCGTATGGATATGCTCACGCGTCGGCCGTTTCGCGCGTTTGAGGCTTTCGGCTTACAGCGGCGCCGGTAAGGGAGGAAAGCTTTTGAAAAAGATGTTGAAACGGTTTAAGGTGAATGCAGAGGCTTGAATAGCATAACCTTCTCCGGTGTAGACGTGAAATAACGATATATAATAACAGCTCACTGTAAAAATGAACAGTGAGCTGCTTTTAGGTTATGATCAATCGGCAGTGTTTTTGAGCGGTACCGTTGCGGTGAAATCGAGCCAGCCCTGAACGATGAAGTTCCTTCCGAGAAATTCTACGCGGTCAGCATAGATGTTTATGATCAGACCGTCGCCGGCAAGGGGATCGCCGCCGTAGATCATGCTGGGATAGATGAAAGAGGGAAGATTCACGCTGGTGATGTTTTCGCTGACGTGTTCAACCGTGGTGAAGCCGTAGGGGTAGTTGTAGGCTGAGGAGCCGTCGTTAAGGCCGTAATGCTGATGGCCGCTGAGATAGTATACGTTTTCATATTTATCCATGATCGCCTGCAGCTTTTTACTGGTCTCGTTGTCGCTGAACCCGTTGTTATCCTTATTATCTCCCACGGCGTGCGTGTAGTTGAGCGGCTGGTGCATCAGTACGAAGATCGGTTTGCCCTTGCTCTTTGCGGCAGCGGCAGCCAGCTGTTCATCCGCCCAGTTCAGCTGTTCATCTGAAACTGTGGCGGAAACGGACGTGTCTTCGCTTGCAAGAACGATAAACGAATAACCCGAAAATTCGCAGGTGAAATACGGCGCAGTATGGTCCGTTCCCATGATGGCGTTGGAATAGGTGAGATAGTTGGCAAGCGCTTCATCGTAATCGTGCGGCGTATCGTAAGAAGTCCACGTATCGTGGTTGCCGAGAATAACGATCTTGTTCTGAACGGTGCAGTATTTCGTTACGCTGTTTGTAAAGGTCTCCCAGTTTTCTACGTTGCCATTGTCGGTGCAGTCGCCGAGAAAAAGCACCGCGTCTACGTCGAGATAATCCGCAGAGATATCGTGCAGGCCGGCGTCGAGCATGGCGGCTGCGGCAGCGTTGTCGATATGCGTATCGCTTAATACAGCGATGGTATAACAAAGAGTATCTTCAGTAGCGGCCTCTTCGGGAATGCCGCCGGAACCGAGCCCAAGCAGGGAAGAGAAAGTGGCAACGATGGCGAGCAGCACCGCGCCGATCTTCTGCAGAATGCTTTCGATCTGAGCAACCATAAATATCTCCTTTCTTTATCTGAAAACGGGAATGCCGATGATATCTTCCACGTTGCTTTTGCCTGTTTTGATATTGAAGCGAAGCTGCATATTTCTGCCGTCTTTCAGCAGGTCGATAACGATATCGTCGGCAGAGACGTAATTCGCGTCAAGAACCTTGAATTCGGACTTCGCAAACACCTTGCGCAGCGCTTCTACGTCAACGCCCTTATACTCTTCGGCGTTGTCGGAAACAAACAGCACGTTGCCGAAAATGTGGTTGATCGCGGCAAGAAGTACCTTTTGCTCCGTATTGAAGGTGAGGTTGGAATAGCGGAAGAAGAACACGTCGGGATCGTTGCAGAAAACGCGCCCGTCCAGATGGCGGCGAAAGATGGAATTGGTAATGGCGTTCTGCGCGGAGGGAACCTCGTTGTTTACGCCGAGCTTATTATAGAACTTGCCGCCGTAAACAAGATCCACGTCGCAGCTGATGCGGCAGGCGTCCACACGCCCGAAGGCGGCGCCGAGCGGCACGCCGCAGCCGAGGAACAGCTTATCGCCGCAGCACTCACGCAGGAAATCCATGGCTTCGCACATGATCGTGCCGCGGGCTTTATTGTTTCGCGGATACATGCACTGGCTGTAAAGGAAATCGAGCTTAACCATATCGTAGCCCCAGTCGTGAAGAACCGTGTCGAAAAAGCTCCTGATATAGGCGCGTGCGTCGTCGTTATAAAGATCAAGCGTATATGCACCGCCCCATGCAACAACGCCGAGAATGGGCTTGCCATTGGGGTATTTTACGACCCAATCGGGATGCTTCTTATAAGTTTCGGATTTGATCTGTACGCTGAAAGGCGCTATCCAGATACCGGCAAGATAACCTTTATCGTGGATCTGATCTGCAACGAATTTCATGCCGCGGGGGAATTTGGCGGGATTCTTCTCGGTCCAGTCGCCCACGAAGGTCTCGTAACCGTCGTCGATCTGGAAGATGGAGACGCTGTCTTTTACGATATCAAGGGCGTTCAGGTCGCGAAGGATGATCTTTTCATCGATCTTCTGAAAATAGTTATACCATGATGTATACCCGCTCATATGCTCCACAACGGGCTTTTTCACACCCATTGCTTTGAAATAAGCGTCAAATACCTCGTCGTACGTGCCCCTGAACATTACAACGTCAAACAGCTCGTACCGTGCGCCTTCATCAAGGGTAACGCCTTCAACGTCTTTGGAAAGGGTAAGGGTGTTCTTCACCATGTCGGCATAGATCACGGTAAAACCCTGCCGCTCGGTGAGCGAGCCGATCAGGTGCACGTCCGCGCCGTTTTTGATATAGGTATAGCAGTGGCTCAGAAACGCGCCGGTCTCGGTGGGGAAGTCAACAAAGCGGGTATCGGCGGAGATACCGGCAAGATATTTCAGTCTGCCTTTGGCAATGCCGATAAGCGGCTTCATTTTATCTTCCGCCGTGTATTCGCGGGAAGTGGTCCAGCTCTGGTAACCGTTGCCGAAGAATTTGTCGCCCTCTTTGAATTCGTACGAGAAATCAAGATCCACACGGTGCATGGTAAGGCTCTTTTTTGCGACAAGGGAAGCTTTCACGTGATCTTCAGTGATATCGTATTCCAGCGTAAAAGCTTCGTTATCCTGCGTACGGTCCACATATTTCATGTCGCCCGAAAAATAGGTGAATTCCGTGTTCAATAACTTCATTGTATGATCTCCTCTTTTCGCAGTTATTTTACAACAATGTTAACGAGCCTGCCTTTTACGTACAGCTCTTTGATCACCGTTTTGCCCTCGATAAATGCAACGGCGCCGGGTTCAGCCTTTGCCTTCGCGATCGCGGTATTGGCGTCGGCATCTGCGGGGATGACCACCTTCGCGCGAACCTTGCCGTTGATCTGCACAGCGATCTCGATCTCATCGTCAATGCATTTTGCTTCATCGTACGTGGGCCAGGGCGTAACGGCAAGCAAAGTCTTGTTGCCGATCACCTCGTTGATTTCTTCGGTAACGTGCGGAGCGATGGGGTTCAGCAGGGCGATAAAGGTTTCAAGCTCTTTTTTCGTTACGCTGCCTGCGGCGTAGATCTGGTTGAGCAGCGTCATCAGCGCGGCGATGGCGGTGTTGTATTTCAGCGTTTCAAGGTCATCTGATACTTTCTTGATGGTTTTATGGAAGGAAGTTTCAAGTTTCGCGGAATAGCCTTCGCCTTCGCCGATCATGTTAGTAAGGCCCCATACGCGGTCGATAAAGCGTTTGCAGCCCATAACGCTGCTTTCGCTCCAGGGCGCAGCTTTCTCATAGTCGCCCATAAAGAGCACGTAAGTACGGAGCACGTCCGCGCCAAGAGCATCTACAACGTCGTTGGGGTCTACTACGTTGCCCTTGGATTTACTCATCTTCTCGCCGTCCGGCCCGAGGATCAGGCCCTGCGCGGTGCGCTTGGCATAGGGTTCCTTATAGGGCACTTCGCCGATATCGTAAAGGAAACGGTGCCAGAAACGGCTGTAGATCAGGTGGCGTGTTACGTGCTCCATGCCGCCGTTGTACCAGTCCACCTGGCCCCAGTATTTCAGCTTATCCGGGTCGGCAAAACGCTCGTTGTTATGCGGGTCGATATACCGCAGGAAATACCAGGAAGACCCAGCCCACTGGGGCATGGTGTCGGTTTCTCTTCTGGCTTTCGCGCCGCACTTCGGGCAGGTGCAGTTTACGAAGGAATCGATTTTTGCAAGGGGACTTTCGCCGTCGGAACCGGGTGCAAAATTCTGCACCTCCGGCAGACGGAGCGGCAGCTCGTTATAGGGTACGGGAACCATGCCGCAGGTATCGCAGTAAACGATCGGGATCGGTTCGCCCCAATAGCGCTGGCGGTTGAAGGCCCAGTCCTTCATCTTATACTGTACACCGGCTTCGCCAACGCCTTTTTCTTCAAGGTATTTCACCATTGCGGCGATGGAATCTTTTTTGTTGGTGAGGCCGTTCAGGAAACCGGAATTCACCATTTCGCCGTCACCCGCATAGGCTTCTTTATCAATGTCGCCGCCCTTGATCACTTCAATGATATCCGCGCCGAACTTCTTCGCAAAATCGTAGTCGCGCTGGTCGTGGGCGGGTACCGCCATGATGGCGCCGGTGCCGTAGCCCATCATAACGTAATCGGAGATAAAGATCGGAATCTCTTTGCCGCTGACGGGGTTTACCGCTGTAAAGCCGCAAAGCTTTACGCCGGTTTTGTCTTTTACAAGCTGCGTGCGTTCAAATTCGGTCTTTTTAGCGCATTCGGCGCGGTAGGCTTCCACCTCGTCAAAATTGGAGATCTGTGCTTTATACTGATCGAGCATCGGATGCTCCGGCGCCATGACCATAAATGTAACGCCGAAAAGCGTATCGGGACGGGTGGTGTAAACACGCAGCGTTTCATCCGTATCCTTGATTCTGAAATTCACGAAAGCGCCGGTGGATCTGCCGATCCAGTTTTCCTGCTGCAGGCGGATGTTCGGAAGGAAGTTCACTTCGTCAAGGCCTTCCAGCAGTTTATCCGCGTATCTGGTGATGCGCAGGTACCATACGTCCTTTGATTTCTGAATGATATCGGAATGGCAGATGTCGCATTTGCCGCCCTGGGAATCTTCATTAGAGAGTACGACCTTGCAGCTGGGGCAGTAGTTCACCAGCGTTTTATCACGGAAGGCGAGGCCGTTTTCGAACATCTTGAGGAAGATCCACTGGGTCCATTTATAGTAATCTTCCTGCGTAGTGTCGATCACGCGGTTCCAATCGAAAGAGAACCCCACGCGTTTGAGCTGAGACGTGAATTTCTCGATATTGGTATCGGTCACCTTGCGGGGGTGGATCCCCGTTTTGATCGCATAGTTTTCGGTAGGAAGACCATAGGCGTCGAAACCGATGGGGAACAGAACGTTGTAGCCCTGCATACGGCGTTTGCGCGATACCACTTCAAGGCCGGAATATGCCTTGATATGGCCCACGTGCATGCCAGCGCCGCTGGGATAGGGGAATTCAACCAGGGCGTAGAATTTTGGCTTGTCGGAACCGTCTACCGCATTGAAAACGCCTTCACGCTCCCAACGTTCCTGCCATTTCTTTTCGGCAGATTTAAAATCGTAATTCATAAGAGCATTCCTCCAATAAATACTTACATATAAATATAAAATATCATAAAATTTTTCATAAGTCAATAAAACAGTGAAACTGAAATTATAAAAATAAGCCCGCAGCAGGTTGGGCTGCGGGCAGTTTGTGTAATGCCGGATGCTATTCGTCTTATTGTTCGTCGGCAAGCGCTTCCTTCTGCGAAACGAGAACCTTTTCTTCATAGCAGGCAAAGGCGTCGTCCACAACGTTTTTGTCCGGTTTTGGGGTGATCAGTGAAACGATCGGAACGATCACGAGCCCGGCGATCATGCAGAACGCACCGGCGTTGATGGGGGACTGCAGGAATTTGGGGAAGGAACTGCGAACGAAAATATTGGCGATCATAACAACGGTGGAGAAAACAAACGAGACCCAGCAGGCGATCTTGGTGGTCTTTTTCCAGTAAAGCCCATACAGGAACGGCGCGAGGAATGCGCCCGCCAGCGCGCCCCAGGAAACGCCCATGAGCTGCGCGATGAACGTAACATTCTGCTGATACTGGATGATGGCGATCACAACGCTGATAACAATGAATACGAGGATCAGCAGACGCATGATCAGCACCTGAGATTTTTCTTTCATGTTCTTCACGATATGGCCCTTCAGAAGGTCCAGCGTCAGCGTGGAACTGGATGTAAGCACCAGTGAAGAAAGCGTGCTCATGGAGGCGGAAAGCACAAGCACGATCACAACTGCCAGAAGGAGCTCAGGAAGATTAGAGAGCATGGTGGGGATCACGGAATCATAGCCGTTGGCGGCGATATCGATCTGATCGGAGAACAGCCTGCCGAAGCCGCCGAGGAAGTAGCAGCCGCCGGCAACCACAACGGCGAACAGCGTGGAAACCATGGTGCCGGTGGAGATGGATTTTTCGCTCTTGATAGCATAGAATTTCTGCACCATCTGCGGGAGGCCCCAAGTGCCGAGGGAAGTGAGAATCACCACGCCGATCAGATTGGGGATATCCGGGCCGAAGAAGGAAGCAAAGATGCCGGGAGTGGAAGATACGCTTTCGTCCGTAACCTTTGCAAGTCCGGCAAGGGCTCCTGTAAGGCCGCCGTTCTGCTGCAGCACAACAATAATCACGGCGGTGATGCCGATGAGCATAATGATACCCTGAATGAAATCGTTGATCGCAGTTGCCATATAACCGCCCGCGATCACGTAAACGGCGGTGAGCACGGCCATACCGATCACGCACCACTCATAGGGGATATTGAACGCCATGCCGAACAGCCGTGAAAGGCCGTTATATACGGAAGCGGTGTAAGGGATCAGGAAAATAAAAGTAATTGCAGATGCGGCGATCTTGAGGGCGGTGCTCCCGTAACGGGCTTCAAAGAACTGGGGCATGGTTGCGGAGTTCAGATGCTGGCTCATGATACGCGTGCGGCGGCCGAGCACCACCCAGGCGAGAAGAGAACCAAGCAGCGCGTTGCCGATGCCGACCCACGTGGTGGCGATACCGTATTTCCAACCGAACTGGCCCGCGTAACCTACGAATATAACGGCGCTGAAATAAGACGTGCCGTAGGCGAAGGCGGTAAGCCAAGGCCCAACGCTGCGGCCGCCGAGAACAAAGCCGTTAACGTCGGTGGAATGACGGCGGCAGTAAAGACCGATGCCGATCATCAGGCCAAAAAACAGAACAAGAATGATGATTTTGAAAACCATAGAGTCCTCCTGTGCGGTGTCGCGTAAAATCAAATTAGAATGTATTATAAACTGCTTTACATAAAAAATCAATATCAAAAACAATTCAATATGATCAAATATGATATGAAAATCTGTTTTGCTGAAAATTTTTCTTGACATTTGGCCTGCCTGCGGCAATAATATATTAGCCGGGTTTTCATGAAATCCCGTTTTTCAGTATACCTTGATGAAACATACAAATTGATTACAGGTGAATTATATGTTTGAAATAGATGAATTGCTCGACCGTGTGAAACGCATCCATTTTATCGGTATCGGCGGCGCAGGCATGTGCCCGCTGGCAGAGATATTGCATGAAAAAGGGTACCTGCTCTCCGGCTCCGATAATAATGAAACGGATACCCTGAACCGTGTCCGCAAGCTCGGCATCCCCGTTGTGCTGGGGCAGAAAGCGGAGAATATCGGCGACGCCGAGATGGTGGTTTATACCGCAGCGCTGCTGCCGGATAACCCCGAACTGGTCGCCGCAAAGGAAAGCGGCGTGCCCACCTTTGAGCGCAGCAAGCTGTTCGGCGCAGTAACGCGCAAATTCGGCAACTGCATCGGTGTTTGCGGTACCCACGGGAAAACCACCACGACCTCTATGGTTACGCAGATGCTGCTCGGTTCGGGCGTGGATACCAGCGCTGTGATCGGCGGCAAGCTGCCTCTGATCGGTGCAAACGGCAGAACGGGCAAAGACGATATGATTGTTGTGGAAGCCTGTGAGTTTGCCAATACGTTTCTGGATCTGAGCCCAACGGTGGCGGTGATCCTCAATGTGGATGCGGATCATCTTGAGTTTTTCAAAACAATGGATAATCTTGTGGCTTCCTTCGGCAGATTCGCTCAGCTTGCGAGAGACGCCGTGATATATAACGGCGACGATGAGAAAACCTGCAGAGCCGTTGCAATGGCCGGTGACAAAGACAAGATCTCTTTCGGATATAAAGATACGAATGACTGGTATCCTGAAAGTATCACGTTCAACCGCGGCGCGTTTCCGGCGTTTGACGTGATGTATAAGGGGGAAAAACGCGGGCACGTACAGCTTGGCGTACCCGGCAGGCACAACGTGATCAACGCCCTTGCCGCCATTGCCGCGGTGAATTACGCCGGGGCGGACCTTACGAAGGCATTTGCCGCCCTGGAAGCCTTCGGCGGCGCCGGAAGGCGGTTTGAGATCCTGGGCGAATATAACGGCGTTACGATCGCAGACGACTACGCGCACCATCCGGCGGAGCTGAAGGTGACGCTGGAAGCCGCCAAAAAGATGGATTATAAACGTGTTTGGGCGGTGTTCCAGCCCTTTACATTCTCACGCACGTATATGCTTCTCGAAGATTTCGCGGACGTGCTGCAGATCGCCGATAAAGTGGTGCTTACCGAGATCATGGGGTCCCGCGAAGTGAACACCTACGATATTCATACCGATCAGCTTGCAGAAAAGATCGACGGCTGCGTATGGTTCAACAGCTTTGATACAATCGCCCAGTATCTGTACGATAATCTGGAATCCGGCGATCTGGTGATCACGTTGGGCTGCGGCGACGTATATAAGATCGCAAAGAAACTGATCAAGCTCTATCGGAACGAAGTATAAATTTATGACGAATGGATCGTATTGTTGCGGTCCGTTCATTTGTTAAGGTTGAAAAGGAGGCGCTGTGATGAGGATCGTTAAACCGGGTGAAAAACTAAGCACAAAGGAACTGCGGTACTTCGCAAAAATGGCGGGGGAGGCCTACGTGAACGATCCCGTGCATACCTATGCCACAAAAGACCCCGAACAGCGCAAAAAGTTTGTTTATCACTTTATGATGGAACGGCTGAACACATCCAATGGGGAGGATTATTTTTATATCGACGATGAGAATCGCGGCGTTTGCGTCTGGCGTAAGGCATGGAACGAATACGGCGTGCTTGATTTTCTGAAATGCCCCGATTGGTTGTATTTATATTTTCTCTTTCCGCGGACTCTGCGCACACTGGCAGCGTATAAAACGCTGGATGTAAAGGTGTTCGATGAAAACTGCTGGATCATATCGCCTGTTTTTGTAGACCCGGCAAATCAGGGAAAGGGCATTGCAACCGAACTGATCACGAAAAGCATGGAAGATCTTGCAAAGCTGGGGTACTCGTTTGGGCTGGAGGCACAGGATACACAGAACGTGCGGTTTTATGAAAAGCTCGGGTTCAAAACCATTGCGACAGCAAGATATGAAAAAGGTGATATTACACATTACCTGATGGTAAAAGAATAAAATGATACCGTGCGGGCCGGGACCTGCACGGTTTTTTTTGTTTATGTTGTTATTCGTTTCCGCAATGGACGGTGATTTCTCCGTCAGCCGTATATCGTACGATCTTTTCACCGTCAGGCGCCGTAGTGACGTCAACGGTGACAACGCCTTCGGGAACGCGGAAAGTACAATGCAGTTTTTTTAGTTCGGGGATATCTGCCGGACGGATCTCGATATCACGGTAGCCGGGGGTGTCGTTATACCGTTTAATGCCTGCAATCTCACTGAACAGATATTCAACCACCGCGCCGAACATCGGATGGCAGCGGGAATCGCAGCCGTCCCAGTTTTCCCACAGTGTATTCGTATCGCCGCGTTTCATGTTGTAAAAAGAGTTTTCACTTTCATTTGTCAGCAGTCGGAAAGCGAGGCTGCCTTCATTCAGCAGAAACAGCGTTCTGATCAGAAGATCGGTGCCGAAGATACCGGTATCGAATTCTCCGAGCGCCGAATACTTGTTGATCAGATTCTTTTTCGTACGTTCATCGCCGAGGCCGAGATCAATTGCAAATGCGTCCGCACCCTGAATGCCGCCGCAGAAAGAGCCTGTTTCTTCGTCGAAATACGTTTTTATAAATACAGCCATAACTGATTTTGCAAGAATATCGTAGTATGCAGCTTCTTCTTTCCGGTTCAGAAGGAGAGAAGTATTCTTGACGATATTGGCGCATTTGATCAGGAAATAAGTGTTTACAAACGGCGCGGGGATCTGTACGTCGTTATGCGGCGGGCACCAGTCGCCGAGGCACCAGCCGCCTTTTTCACCGTGTGTGACAAGTCCGTTCTCGCAGTGGTCCATCATATAGCGTATGTACGCCTGCATGGAATGGTATGAATCCTGTAAAACGGAGATATCGTTATACGCTTCGTAATAATGCCACGGAACGATCACGGCAGCGCCGCCCCAGCCGCCGGGCCCGCCTCCGCCGCCGTAAAAGGGCGCGGTGTGCTGCACGTGGCCGCCGTAGATATCCTGGCAATCGCGGATGTCACGCATCCATTTTTTATAGGCTGCGCGCATATCGAAAACACGCATCGCAGCGGCGGAACAAAGCTGACCGTCGCCGGTATAACCGAGGCGTTCACGGTGCGGACAATCCGAAGGGATGCTGCCGTGGAAATTGGCGGTCTGCGTATTTACATAGGCGTTGAACAGCCAGTTCAGTGTTTCGTTATCGCTTTCAAAGAAGCCGGTCTGTTTCAGCGGCGTATGCACTTTGATGAATTTAACGAGTTTACCGTTTCCGGTCAGTTCAATATAGCGGCTCGCGTTCCATGTAAACAGCGGATGTACTGAAATATCGCCTGCCGCAGGCGAAAGGAGGAAACAATTGGTCTGTTCGCGCCAGTCGCCCCCGGTGTGGCGAAGGGCGAAGCTTCCGTCTTCATTGATCACGTCGCCGAAACGAAGAATGATACGCACGTTGGGCCGGTTTTTATCATTCGATTCTACAACGGGCCATCCGGAAGCGATCTCGCCGAGATCATAGAGAATATGGCCGTCACGTGACCGGATCTCTTTGGGGATGATCTCACCGCACGCTGCGTCGGCAGGGAAGTCGGCAAGCTGGAAAAAGGAATGCGGAATTGTTCTTGTTTTCGGGCTGTTCCAGGAGGAATCGTCAAATTCGGGTGTGTTCCATGCTGCGTCATAGAACGTGTAATCGTGGTATTCGCCGTAATAAAGGCTTGTATCGCGTATCCAGCTTTTCTGCCATACGGTGTTTACCGGAGAAGAGGATATCTCGGTTACTTTGCCGTTTTTATCTGTGATCAGCAGAGAAAACAGCAGCAGGTTTTCGCCCCACTTCGGCATGCGTTCGGCTGGGTTTTTCGCATCTGCATACCATCCGGCGCCGATATGCGCGCACAACGCGTTTTTGCCGTTTTGCAGAAGGGAAGTAACGTCGTATTCGTAATAATAGATACGGTGGCTGAGCGTATCAAAAATCGGGAAACTGACGTTTGTCAGGTCGCGCGGTTCATAGTCGGTTTTCGGAGGCGTCAGTTCGCCGTTTGTAATGCGTTTGCCGTTGAGGTAAGCAATAAAATACCCCAGGGCGGTAATGCGCAGTACTGCATGCGCGCATTTTTCCGTGCAGAATACCGAGCGGGTGAGAACGGCGGGAACCTGCGGATCAAAAACAAGCGTATCGGCGTTATCAAACACAAAACTCTTCTGAAGGTTTACCAGACGTTCTCCGTTTTCTTCAAAAACAGCGCCGTCCGTTGAGAAACCGGCCTGTTCGTATTCCTGCAGCAGGGCGAGAGGCGCCGTGATATGCGCCTCCCGCGGGTTCTGCGTTTTCAGTTCGGTTATGATCGTTTCGATATCCATATGCTCAGGCCTTCGGAATAATAGTGAAGGAAAAAGTGTTATCTTCCAGTGCGTTCAGTCGGTATTCTTCACGGGTATCTGGGCCGCAGCTTGAAGAGCCGATGCCGCGGGTCTTGCCGTCAAGTGAAACGAGCGTGATATTCATGTCTTTCAGGTCTTCTTCGTGCGCTGCTTTGTTCAGAAGATCCTGCGTAAAATGGCGGAGGTTGAAATTGAACGCGTCGTCCGCATAGAAGGCGATCTCACCGCCGCTATTATCAGTAAGCTTCAGCCATTTGGTATCGCAGTGCATGCCGCTTTCCTGCGGGTAAACGTATTTTTCACGCATGTCGGCTATTTTAGCACTATAGATGCCTACGGGCGCCTGCGCTTTGAAGTCGGGCATGTTTTCGGCTTCGCCGCGGCCGTAATACTCCGCGTTTTCAAAATCTCTTGAAAGTTCAAGCATAACGCCGATGCGGGGAATATCCGTTTCCGCTTCCACTGCCTCAACCTCCAGCGAAGAGGAAACCTCCATTGCCCCGAGGGAAGAAATAACGTAGGTCATGCGCCAGCCGTAAAGAGGTTTGCGATTGAACTTCAATGTGAAATCTGCCGTAACGCGTACTTCACCGTCGTCAAGCGTCACGTTGAACTCTTTCAGCTCTTTTTTGAGACCGTTCAGGCCGCCTTTGGTCCAACGTTCACGGTTTGCAGCGTCGTTATCAATAAACGCGCGGGTCAGGTTCGGGAGGAACCCCGCGGTTTTTGCGGAGCGCAGCGCCAGAAGCTGTTTATCGTTGACAATGTAAGAAATAAGGTCACCGGTATGCCCGTCGAATACGCATTCGCCGTTTTCAAAGCTGACGGTGAGAATGCCGTTTTCTGTGGTCGCAGAGATCTTCTGCCCGATCTCGATATCGTATTCAAAGGGCACGTCGTTCAGTGTGAGCTGCTCTTCGGCTATAACTCTGCCGGTGTCAAGATCGGTATATACGAAATTCAGGTGGTAATCCTTATCATCGGATATATCCTTATGCGCGATGTTGACGCATTCCGCCTGCATGGGAGCGATATCGAGCTTTATATCGCCGCGATCGATCTCTTTTCCGTTTTCAGTCAGGATCCATCGGATGCCGACATATCCCGAAGAACGGAAGCGGTTGGTATTCTCGAAGCAGTAAAGCTTTTCACCGGCGAGAGAAGCTCTTATCGGGCGGTAAACGATGCGCATCTCTTTTGCGCCGGTGTGCAGTGAACGGTCGGCATAAACGAGGCCGTCCACACAGAAATGCCCGTCGTGCTTTTTCTCTCCGTGGTCGCCGCCGTAAGTGTAAAGATACTTATACTGTTTATCGGGCTGCGGATGGTAAACGGTGTGATCCGCCCATTCCCAGATACAGCCGCCCATGGAATTATCCCATTCATAAAACAGATCCCAGTATTCTTCGAGATTGCCGGGGCCGACGCCCATGGCATGGCAGTATTCACAAAGGAAAAACGGATACTCCGAATAATCCTTGCCGGATTGCGGGCGTTTTGCGCCGTCATACGGGTGCTTGCGCCTGCCCTTCATCATCAGTTCGATGGCTTCGGTGCTGGTATACATCTCGCTGATCACGTCGTAATGGAAGCGGCGGGTATGGATCACGCTTTCATAGTGCACAGGGATCGGCGTGCCGGTTTCTTTCAGGAATTTATAGCACGCATCCTGACATCTGTAACCGCCGGCCTCGTTGCCGAGGCTCCACATCGTTACCGACGGATGGTTGCGGTCGCGGTAATACATGCGTTTTACGCGGTCTACGTAGTGCGAAGCCCATTTTGCCTGTTTGCTGATGCGGTGGAAATCGCCGCACATATCGTAGGTGCCGTGGGTTTCGATATCCGCTTCATCCACAACGTAAAGGCCGTAGATATCGCAAAGCGTAAGGAAATACGGATCCGGCGGATAGTGGGACGTACGTACGGCGTTGACGTTGAGTTCTTTCATCAGTCGGATATCGTTTTCGAGATCTTCATGCGTCATCACGTATCCCTTATAAAGGTTGGAATCGTGGTGGTTTACGCCCTTCATCTTGATCGGGGCGCCGTTGAATCTGAATACGGGGCCTTCAATGGCGATCGTTCTGAACCCTGTGATACTGCGCACGGTTGCCGAAGTGCCGTTGCCTGAAAGCGTAATGAAAAGGTCGTAGGTTATCGGTATTTCGGGATTCCATTCTTTTACGTCGAGATCTTCAAAAAGGAACTCCGTTTTGTTCTGCGCAGGAACGGTCGCAGAACAAACTGTGTTGCCGTTTTTGCAGCGCAGAACCGCCTTTACGTTGCAGCCTTCGGTATTGCCCACGATCACAGTGCTCAGACGCAGATCGTAGCCTTTTTCCGTTTTGTTTGTGCATACGTCAAAATCGTAAAGATAGGTTTTAGCGTAGCTGTAAAGCAGAACGTCTCTGAAAATACCGTTTTCACGGAACATGTCCTGGCACTCCAGGAACGTGCCGTTGCACCATTTGAAAGTGACGACAAGCATTTCGTTTGCACCGGAGTGAACGAAATCGGTAACGTCAAACTCGGCGGTGTTATGGCTGCCCTCGGAGTACCCGACGAATTTGCCGTTAAGGTAAAGCGAAAGATTGTTTGCGATGCCGAGAAAAGAAAGAATGTTCGTTTTTGTTTCATCCGCGTTGAAAACGGTACGGTATACGCCCACGGGCATATCCTCGGGGATCTCCGGCTCCATGGTATCGAACTCGTAAGGGCAGTTGAGATACACCGGCGGCATAAGCCCTTCACGCTGCCAGTCCGCCGGTACTTTGAGTTTTCCGAAGCGAACCTTCAGGCTGTTGAAACGGTCGGGCAGATCGTGAATGGATTGATAAAGTTTGAAATCCCATTCGCCGTTCAGCACGCAAACCATATCGGAAGAATATCGCTCTTTTGCATAAGGCGTGGAAAACAGCGTTTCTTCATTTGTATAAGGAATGGCATACGCGCGCGGTGCAAGCTTGTTCTTTTCAAAAATACGGAAATTATTATGCAGGTTCTTCTGGATGGAATAAATCAAAAGAATCATCCTTTCTTTATTTTTTCAGAAACATCATACCATAAACCAAAACGCGATACAAGTCAAAAATTAATGAATCGGTTGACAAATCCGTGTTTTTATATGATAATATAAATATATTTTCAATAAGGAGCATACTGGATTGAAAACCGCAATCAGAAAAACACTGGCAGTATTACTGCTGATATCAGTATTCCCGGCGTTTGCCGCATGCAAGAAGGAACCGCCTGTGCCCACATATTCCGACTATACCTACCGCACCGAGACCACATCGGCGTCTGATGACGAACCCGATACCACCGTTCAGTCTGAGTTTTATACGGTAGATCCTTCCTGGCAAAGGAATTTCGAGGTGGCTTATAAGTATTTTGATAAGAGCACGTCGGAGCAGACGGTTCTTATTAAAGAAACCCGCAATGAGAACACTTTTTCTGCTGTGTATCCCGAAACAGGCAATATGATCTACTATAAAGCAAACGGCGACTCGATCGACAGTTATACCGTGGTGCCGTCCGAAGAACAGTTTGTGCATTCGGTGATTAAAGGCAAAAACATAAGCGATCTTTCTTCCACATATATGAAGCTGACGGTTGTTGCGGATGATCTGCCCACATATACGAACGTGCTGTTTATGGCGGATGAAACGGTTGCCGGGCGCGCGTGCAAAAAGTATATCCAGAGGGCCTACACCGACGGAAAAGTGACGGAAACCGTTTACGTATGGGTGGATTTACTTTTCGGCATCTGCCTGAAATGTGAGGATTACGATGCGGACGACGTTCTTCAGACGTATTGGGAGACCATCTCTTTTTCAACCGGGAACGTAACGGACAGCAGCTTCGGCTTTGATCTGTCGATATATGATTTTACGGAAGGGGAGCAGTAAGGGCGCGCCCTGTATACGGATATGAACGTTTACGATTTTGACAATACGATATATGACGGCGAAAGCGTTATCGACCTGTTTTTCTTCTACATGAAGAAAACGCCTTATATCGCAAAGCATATCCCAAAGGTGTTTTACGCCATGTATAAGTATAAACGCGGACGTATCACCGTGGAACAGGCGTTGTCGGATTACGCGCCGTTCATTGAAGAGTATTTTAAGAATATCGAAGACTTTGAAGGTGACGTCCGCACGTTCTGGGACGGCCATATGAAGAAGATCAAGCCGTTTTATAAGGATCTTCAGCGGGAAGACGACGTGATTGTGACCGCTTCTCCCGAAGCAACAATGGCGGAGGTCTGCAGGCGTCTCGGCATTAAGCACGTTGTGGGGAGCCTTATGGATCCCGGAACCGGAAAGATCACAAGGCTGTGTATGCGGTCCCGAAAAGTTCCCGCGTTTCTTGAGGCGTTTCCCGATGCGCATATCGACAATTTCTACACCGATTCGCAAAAGAACGATCAGCCCCTGATCGACCTGGCGGAGCATGCGTTTATCGTAAAGGGAACTAAAATAAAACAAATCAAATGAACCGTTGAAGGAGAGGATACAATATGGAACATCTGAAAAAAGTTACCTTAAACGAAATCGACGTAACTTCGGGTTTCTGGGCGCAGCGCCAGAAGATCAACCGTGAGGTCACCGTTTGGGCCGTAAAAGACCGCTATGAAGAGACGGGCCGGTTTGGCGCCTTTGATTTCGATTATACGGAGGGCTGCGATAAACCTCGCCCGCATTATTTTTGGGATTCCGACGTCGCAAAATGGATGGAGAGCGCAGCGTATATCCTCGCAAAGAATCCGGATGATAGGCTGCAGGCCGAAGTGGAAACCCTGATCGATAAAATAGAAGAACATCAGGACGAGAACGGCTATTTTAATATCTATCATACGGTGATAGAGCCGAATAACCGTTTTAAGGACCGTGACCACCATGAGCTATACTGCCTCGGGCATCTGATCGAGGCTGCCGTGGCTTATTATAATGCCGTTGGCAGCGATCGGCTGATCCGCATTCTGGATAAATATATAGATTATGTTATAAAAGTATTCACCGTTGAGAAGAGCACGGGGTATACTTCTCCCGGCCATGAAGAGATCGAGCTTGCTTTGTTTAAGCTTTATGCGGTGAAACCGGATGAAAAATATAAAGACCTTGCAATGTTCTTCCTGAATGAGCGCGGAAAAGACGTTACCCCGGACGAATTCTGGTGCAACTCCAAGTATTCTCAAAGCCATATGCCGGTTCGGGAGCAGAGAACGGCTGAAGGGCATAGCGTAAGAGCAAATTATTTGTATGCCGGTATGGCGGATGCGGCCCGCGAGACGGGGGACGACGCACTGCTTGAGGCCTGCAAAGCGCTGTTCAACGATACGGTTGAGCATAAAATGTATATCACGGGCGGCGTAGGTTCCACGCATATAGGTGAAGCTTATACCGCTGCGTACGATCTGCCGAACGATACCGCATATGCAGAGACCTGCGCTGCGATTGCGCTTGCGCTTTTCTCTGACAGGATGAAGAATATTGAAATCGATTCCCGCTATGCGGATACCGTTGAGCGAACGATCTTTAACGGTATCATTTCAGGTATTTCGCTCGACGGACGCTGCTTTTTCTATGAAAACCCGCTTGAGATCAATCTGGCAGACAGAACGCGGCATGCTTCGGTGAATAACGGCGAGCGTCTGCCGATCACAGAACGGCAGTTGAATTTTGGCTGCTCCTGCTGTCCGCCGAACGTTACGCGGCTGATCGCAGATATCGGAGAATATATCTGCTCTTATGATGACGAACGTGTTTTCGTGCATCAGTATATCGGCAGCAGCGCGTTGTTCGGCGGCGTAAAACTTGATATAGAAACCGAGTATCCGTCTTCCGGAGAGGTGCGCGTGTGTGTGGCTGGCGCAAAAGGAAAAAAGATATATCTGCGTATCCCTGGCTGGTGCGAGAAGTTTTCGCTGAATGTTCCGTATGCGTTGAAGAACGGGTATGCGGAGATTGAGATCTGCAGCGACATCTTTGAAGTACTGCTTTCTTTGGAAATGAAGCCGCGCTTTATGGTCGCCGATCCGCGCGTGCGTGCAGACGCCGGAAAACTCGCCGTAACATACGGCCCTATCGTGTATTGCGCCGAAGCGGTGGACAACAGCTGTTTGCTTGCGGATATCCGCCTGGATCCGAATGCAGAAGCAGACGTGCAGTATGATGCGTATTTCGGCGCGCCTGTTATTACGGTAAAGGGAACGGTTACGCAGGAGAATACGTTAAAAGCTCTTTATATGCCGCTGAAGGGCGTAAAAAAACGCAGCGTATCTGTAAAGCTGATCCCTTACTTCGGCTTTGCAAACAGAGGCTCTTCGGATATGCGCGTCTGGCTGCGTTATTAAGTAAATATAAAGTAAAACACCTGCTGCCCTGAAAAAAAGAGGCAACAGGTGTTTTTATGTTGTTTCAATGTAAAGTATAAAGACATTACATTATTGGCGAAGAACTGCTCCTTCTTCAGCCAGTGCGCGGATAGCGCTTTGTGCTGCGGCGTCAGCTTCGGCGTCTGTTAAGGTGCGGTCCTTTGCACGAAGCGTAAGGCTGAATGCGACACTCTTCTTGAACGGGCCCACCTGAACGCCTTCATAAACGTCGAACAGCTCGATCTTTTCAAGGATATCTCCGGCTGCGGCGGCGATCAGTTTCTCCAGTCTGCCCACCGGTTCGGTCTTATCGCAAACGAAAGCAAGATCGCGCGTTACGGCAGGGAATTTCGGCAGCGGCTGATACAGACGAAGCGTATGTTTGAGCGTATAAAGAAGATCGAAATCGATCTGCGCGGTCCATACTTTTGCGCCGATATCATAATTCTCAAGTACGTTCGGATGGATCTCACCGATCACGGCGAGTTCTTTGCCGCCAGAGGTCACTCGTGCGGTACGGCCGGGATGATAAGACGCGGCAGTGGAAAGCGGTTCCACTTCATAGTCCTTTACGCCTGCCGCGGCAAAAACAGCTTCAAGCTTGCCTTTTAATGAGAAGAAGCTTCTGCCTTCTCCGTATTCAGCAAGAACCAACGTTTTCTTTTCCTGCGGGAGCTCGTTCTCACCCTGCGGAATATAAACGGTGGCAAGTTCGTAAAAGCTTTCGCACAGATTGCGGTTATTGTAATTGCGCGAAACCACGTCGAGCATGCAGGGAAGGGCGGTGGTGCGCATTACGCTGGTATCTTCACCGAGCGGATTGGAAATGACGATGCTCTTTCTGTAAGATGAATTCTCGGGAAGGCAGATCTTATCGTATGCCTTCGGGCTGATAAAAGAATAGGTTTTAACTTCGGTGAGCCCAAGAGAAACAAGGCGTGCGTGGATCAGGTTCTCGAATTTCTGCGCTTCATTGAAGCCGCCGGTTGCTGAACCGGAAAGAGGACGTGTTGCGATCTTATCGAAACCGTAGAAACGTGCGATCTCTTCGCTGATATCCGCTTTGTGTTCAACGTCTCCGCGCCAGGTGGGAACATAGATCTTACCGTCTTCCACTTTGAATTCGAGATCTTCAAGGATCTTTTTCTGCTCGTCGGCATTTACGTTGATGCCGATGAAGTTGTTTACCCAATCGGGGCAGAAATCGATCACTGTCTGTTCTTTGGGAGAAGGATATACGTCGATCACGCCGTCAACGATATCTCCGGCGTCGAGAAGAGCAACCAGAGAGAGGGCGCGCTGCAGGCTGGTAAGGCAGCCGTTGGAATCAAGCCCTTTTTCGTAACGACCGGAGGCTTCGGTGCGCATACCGAGCTTCTTTGCGGTTTTGCGCACGCTTACACCGTTGAAACAAGCCGATTCAAAAACGATGGTTGTGGTATCGTCCATGATGCCGGAATACTCGCCGCCCATGATGCCTGCAACGGCAACGGGTTTCTCGGTATCTGCGATCACAAGCATTTCGGGGGAAAGCGCACGGTCGGTATCGTCCAGCGTGGTGATGCGTTCGCCGGGCGCGGCGTTGCGCACGATCACTTCGCCGCCCTGAAGGTAACGAAGGTCGAACGCGTGCATCGGCTGGCCGTATTCCAGCATTACGAAATTTGTGATATCAACGATATTGTTGATGGGGCGGACGCCGCAGGCCCTGAGGCGCTCACGGATGAACCGCGGGCTGGGGCCGATGCGCACGTTTTTTACAACGGCGCCAGCGTAACGGTAGCATTTGTCGGGCGCAAGAATGGTAACGTTCTTCAGATAATCACGCACGTTCTCACCGGCAGTGATATAAGTGATCTCTGGATAGCGCATTTTTTTGCCGAAGGTAACGGCGGTTTCACGCGCAAGGCCCAGAATGGAAAGGCAATCCGGTCGGTTGGGGGTGATCTCGAACTCGGTTACGGTATCCGTTAAACCGATCGCGGTGCGAATATCCGTGCCGGGCGTACGGTCGCAGTCCTCACCCAGAACAAAGATGCCGTCTTCAATGGCATAGGGGAAATCGTGCACGGTAAGGCCGAGTTCCGCCAGAGAGCAGAGCATGCCTTCGCTGCGCACGCCTCTGAGGTTGCCGCTGCGGATCTCTTTGCCGCCGTGTACCGTGGAGCCGTCCAGCGCCACGGGAACGATATCGCCGACGCTCAGATTCTGCGCGCCGGTAACGATCTGCAGGGGAGAAACGGCGCCAACGTCTACTTTGGTGATCCACATGTGGTCGGAATCTGGGTGCTTCTCCAAAGAAAGGATCTTGCCTGTAACGATATTTTTAAGGCCTTCACCCTCCACTGCATAACTTTCGACTTTGGAGCCGGAGAGGGTGATCTTATCGGCGAATTCCTTATCGGAAACGTCGCTGATATCAACGTAATCGGAAAGCCATCTTCTTGATAAATCCATACTTTTACCCTCCCTTTCAGAACTGACCTAAAAATCTGGCGTCATTTTCGTAGTAGAGACGCATATCATCCACAGAAAAACGGAACATTGCGAGGCGTTCCACACCGAGGCCGAAGGCGAAGCCGGAATACTCCTCCGGGTCGATACCGCCGCGCTCAAGCACTTTCGGGTGTACCATGCCTGCGCCGAGGATCTCGATCCAGCCCTCGTTCTTGCACATAGGGCAGCCCTTGCCGCCGCAGCGGAAGCAGGATACGTCGATCTCGCAGCTGGGCTCGGTGAAGGGGAAGTGGTGCGGTCTGAGACGGATCTCGGTGTTTTCGCCGTAGAGCTTTTTCGCAAGCGTAAGCAGGTTGCCTTTCAGATCCGCCATGGTGATATTTTTATCTACCACAAGACCTTCGATCTGATGGAACAGGGGAGAGTGCGTGGCGTCTACGGGGTCGCTGCGGAAAACGCGGCCGGGGGCGATCATGCGGATCGGGGGCTTGTGTTTTTCCATATAACGGATCTGTACCGGAGAGGTCTGCGTGCGGAGCAGCATTTTTTCGGTGATATAAAACGTATCCTGCGTATCGCGCGCGGGATGGCCTTCGGGGATATTGAGAGCTTCAAAGTTATAATAATCCCATTCTACCTCGGGGCCGTCGGCAATCTGAAAGCCCATACCGATGAAGATATCTTTTACCTCGTTCAACACGATCTCCAGCGGATGGCGGTGCCCCTCGGGCTGTTTTTCGCCGGGCAGGGTAACGTCGATGGTTTCCGCCTTCAGTTTCATCTCCTGCTGTTTCTTTTTCAGATTTTCAGCGGCTGCGGCGATGGATTCTTCCACTGCCTGACGTACGCTGTTTGCGAGCTGGCCCATCACGGGACGCTCTTCGGGGCTGAGGCCGCCCATCTGCTTGAGGATGGACGTGATCTCACCTTTTTTGCCGAGGAAGCGCACGCGCGCGTTCTCAAGCGTTTGAAGATCTTCACTCTGCTGAACCGCTTCCAATGCTGCCTGACGCAGTTTTTCCAACTGTTCTTTCATATATTACATCCTTTCGTAAAATGATCGGAAAAAAGCCTTCGTCCCGAAAATCAGGACGAAGGCATGCTTCGCGGTACCACCTGAATTCCCGCATAAAATGCGGGCACTCGTGAGCCTGTAACGGGGCAAACCGTTTGTGCTTAATTAAACGAGATACAATTATAATATGTTCCGTTTGTTCGGCGAACCGCTCCCGGGTGAACTTCCGTTTTTCGTTTCTGGGGCGCTCTCAGCCGCGGCGCCCTTCTCTGGAAAGAAATAAGAAAAACGTACTCTCCCGTTCAATGCGTTTTGCAGTATTTTATCACAATATAAATGATAAATCAAGGGTTTTTTCAAACGGAATAAAAATGTAAATGCTCTTATAGACGATTTCAATAAATTATTAAAAAATGATTAATGATTTATGTGCTTTTTGTGAATATTTACAATTTGTTCATAAATTTGTGCGCAATTAATCTTGATAATAAATAAATATATATGTTATAATTTCACTGTATATTAGGCGAAGTGTATATAACTGTCGCTTATATAACACAAATCGAAAGGTTGTGATCTCCCAAATGAAACGAATGAAAGGGACCAAACTGTTAAGCGTGTTCCTGTCCGTTCTGATGATGCTCTCCGTTTGCGGCGTGGCTTTGCCCTCTTTAGTGCCGCAGGTGAAGGCTGTCGGACCAGACACTGCTGACGCGCAGGCTGCGATTAACACTTTGGCTGCCGCAATGAACAATGACACAGTCAGAGGCATCGCAAGCTACGGAACCCCCAGCGGTTATAATTCAACGCTGAACGACCCCGACGGCTTGATTTATGCTTTTGCCGAAGCTTACTGGGCTGCTTACGATAAAGTAGCTGACGTTGTAAATGCTGCCAGAACAAGCAAATACCGTACCAGTACGCAGGTCCGCAAAGAGATCAGTACCGCTCTTCAAAGCAAAGTGACAGGGTATAGCACTACGCAGCTTACATCTGTTCTGAATTATATGGAGCCCGGTAGTGAAGTTAATGCTGCAACTAATTTAACCTCCAACCCCAGTACCGTCACAAAAACGGTGACCGTTAAGTATCCCGGCGCCGTTTTGCAGTATGACAATATCGGTGCACTTCCGTCACAAGTAGAAACAACTTTTACTTATACTTATAAGCATGAGGGTAAAAGCTATACAGACGGTAGCGGCTGTAATGCAAAAACATACTATTATCTTACACAGACATCCCGCACAAGAGGTACTTCAAAAGTTTCCACGTCGAAGATCACTGCTTTATCTACGGCGCTGCAGAACAACAGCACTATTGTTGCCGCTGGTTTTGACAGCCTCCTTGCGATGGATGCAAATACGCTGAACAGCGCCAAAACCGCGATCAATAACGCGTATACCGCGCTGCTTGGTGAAACGAATTTCAGCGGATCAGCCGCGTATCAGAAATACTTCTCGGTTGACGTTGCGCTGCTCGTAAATACGATCGACGCCGCGCTGGCGATTTCCGAGTTCGTTGAGATTGCACAGTGGCTGCAGGATCAAACAACGGTCAATATCTCTGATTACACTTATGAACAGCTCTCTTCACTCTATTTTGAGATGGATGAGAAGTATGACCACTATAAAGGCGCGCCCGCTGACGCCAGAAACTATCTTGAAAATAACGACTATATCAATGTTGCAGAAGTAGACGCCAAGTTCAACGAGGTCCGCAACGCTTACGAGATCGCATATCTCCGTGATGAACTGGCGCCGCGTATTGCAGATGATCTTGATCTTTATGCAACATATACAGACGCCTGGGTGGTAAGCAAAACGCCTGCAGAGGTTGAAGACACTGTTTCCGCCGCGTTGCTTGAACTTGATGACGTTAAAACAATTCTTATATCTAAACAGCAGGCGAACGTGGATTACGTGTTCGGCGAAGGTTATATAGATAATACCATTGAGCCGGCGATCGCTGCATTTGATAACGTGCTTGCTACGAACAACCTGAACCGTAAGTTCCTGAACTATCAGAGTGTTTACAATAGTGTATTTGCGCCGCTCACGCTGAATGAAAGCGATGCAACCCTTCTCAACATTCTGCAGCAGCGTGATACCTGGGTTACCGAGCTGCGTGCCTTTGCGGATGAGCTGAGTGAAACGAACCCAACGCTGGCAGAACTGATTTTCACTGATGCCGAAGCAGCGATGGATGCAAAGATCAGTGCGACCTACGCCGCTCTGAACGCGATCCTCGAAGCGCAGATCAGCGACGCATGGGAACTCTATGAGGTGCAGAGGGAAACCTACGGCCTCGCGATCAACGAAGTGACCATGGAAACTTATAACGCATTAAAGGCAAGTGTTGGCTTGATCAATGCGTCGGCATACAGTTTTCTTGAAGGAACACAGAATTTTGATCTTACTGAAGATGCCATTTATAAGTATAACGAACTGAAAAATATCGTTATAGCGCTCAATAACTACGATCCCAGCCAGCATCTTTCCGCTTATGCGTATAACGCAGAAGAAATGGACGCTATCGTACGTTTTGTAAATGAATACGACGTGATCCGTGACCGCGATTATACGGTACAGGCAGAATTCTTCTCTGATCTGCTCAATATTATTTCCGACCTGATAGCAAACGGCGGAAGTGAGGAACTCGGCCTTGAACTGGAGTTGGATCTTTCTGAGAAGCTGAACGGTATATGGGATAAGATGTATACCGATGCATTCGTTAATACTTTGATGGGTGCGCTGTATCCCATGCTGAGCGAACTGGTAAGAGACAAACTTAACGATTTGGTCGGCGACTATCTGAGCTACTTCGGCGATCTTGACGATGCTTTTGAAGAATTGAACATCGGTTTGGCGCCGAAAAAAGTCGGTACACATGTTGACAGTTCCAGATATCCTGCTATCGCCAATGCCCTGAAGGGTGTTTCTGGAGGCTTTATGGACGGAAACGGCGAGGGGAACAACTGCTGGACCAGTACGGAAGCGCGCAATGAGATCTGGAGAGTCGTTGTTGATGACGATGGCAATCCAGTGCTTGACGATGAGAATCAGCCTACGTATGAACTGATATTCGACTGGGGCATTGACGCTGCCGAAGGCATGGAGGCGAAGAAAGAGGCTTTCCTGAATGCCGTCGACTCCGCCCTGAAGGGCGTGCAGCCGCTGTTTTTGGCGCTTCTGTGCAACAAAGCGGTCCCCACCACGCAGGTTGCGGAAGTCAAAGTTATTATCACTCTTGCCACCGTTTCTCTTGGTATGAAGGCCAACGACGGCTATAACAACACCCTGATCCCGATCTTTGAAGCGATGGGTGTGAACGCTGATGCTCTTTATGACGGTAAAACATACACCAGAGTCAGAGATATCTTCGAGTACGGTCTTATTTCTCCCTTGGAGGACCTGTTTGCTCAGCTCGGTGAGGATCCGTTTAATAAGATCCTTGATATTTTACCGACACTTGCATTTGCTATTCAAAACGATCTTATTCTTGAACTTTTACATAATTTGAAAGTCGACCTTGACGTTCAGGGCGGCGGTTGTGCTGCAAGTATTATCAACAATCAGCTTCCCGCAGAAGGAGTTTCAATTGATTTAGGCAATGAACTTAATTTCGCCGACCTGCTCGGTATTGAGACGTTCTATGAAGACGTTCTTTCCATGGACGGCGTGCTCGGACTTGTGATCGGGCTGCTTACAAAAGACGATGATGCTGAAGAACCCGCCGAAGGTGAAGAACCTGCAGAACCCGCGCCTGAACTGAGACTGCCGCACATGGACGGCGTAAAGCTTGCCATGCTTGGTACCGAAGTGACTTGGGCCGATTCCTATCGCAGCAAGAGCCAGATCAAATATGAAGGCCGTGAAAATATTCACGCGAATATCGTTGCCAACCGGCCGCAGGTGCTGCAGTTCCTTGTAGAATATCTGCTTGAAGCGATCAAGGACGATGACTTCCTTCCCGCAATCCTTAATATGATTAATAAGGATAAAGAAGAGGAAGATAAGATCACGCTGCCTGAGCTCGTTGATACGATCCTTGCAAACGTAAAGGTTTCCGGTACGGACGCCATTGCCGCGATCGCGGAGCTGATGTATCCCGTAAATCCGCACTACAATATGCCCGACAAGATCAACTGGATCACCGAAGGCAATATTATTGAAGAGGCTTACGATCTCTGGAACGTATCCAATCCTGAACTCACCGGTACGCCTTGGGCTAAAGCCGACGCCAAGTATGCCGTAAGCCATTTGTCTGAGCTGCTGGATTCCGTTGTGAAACTCATTACCGGCCTTACGGTATCCGACGAAGCTCCGGACGGCGTTCTCGGCGGCGCGCAGACCTTCGGCGAAGCCATCGGCTATCTTCTGAACGATATGCTCTTTACGCCGGATCTTGTGAACACCCTTGCCGAGACCTTTAAGAATCTTATGAAGGGTACCGGTGAAGAGGTTGACGGCGTTATTGACAACGGCCTGATCGGCAAGCTTCCCGAAGCCATTCAGAATCTCGGCCTGTTTGAACAGCTGGGTATCGACCTTGACGCATGGGATGAGCTTTCTTACGATTTTGAAAACGGCGACGCCGAAGAGTTCAAGAACGCACTGATCGAGATCCTGAATCCGCTCAACGATCTGCTTGCCTTCCTGCTTACCTCCAATGCCGATCTTGAACTTGATGTTCTCGGGATCCATGCAACGGCACTGAGCTATGAAGGTTACTCCTACGGTATCGTTCCGCTGCTTGAAGTGCTTGGCTGCGAAGCCACACCCAGCGAAGAATTCAACGCCAATCCCGATAAAGTTGTTGAGAACATCATTAATTCCGTATTCACCATTGTGGACGTTATTCTTGAAGACCCGCTGGCTTATATCGAGAAAACCGTTCCCGCACTGATCTATTTCGATGCAACCGGCGCGCTTCCCGTTGTTCTTGAACATCTGAAGACTTCGGTAACCGTACTGCTTGATATCATCCGCCCGATTTATTCCGTGAATATCGACGCGCTGTTTGCCGGTATGGATTTCGATCTGAATTCTCTGGCAACCAACCCGCTGCAGTTCGTTGTAGGCAAAGCGATCGACCTGATTTATGATAAGACCGGCATCAAGCTGTCGGACGACTTTACGCTGCAGTCGCTCGCTCAGACGCTGCATTATACTGATCCCGTGAGGTTTGATTCCGCCAACGGTGACGACGCTTATACCATTACGCTTTCCGAAGACGGCAGAGCGGAACTGTTTGCACGCTTCTGTGATTATCTGGTCGGTCAGATCGCCCAGGAAGACAATCAGGCGCTGATCGCCGAGCTTCTCGGCGGCCTCGGCCTTGATGAAACGGTTCAGGGCATCATTGATCAGGTGATGGATAATCTGGTTAACAATTATCCGTATTCCGTACTTTCTATATTCCAGGTGGTATATCCGCGTGTTACCGACCGCAATGACGCCGGCCTGACCGCCATTCAGACGGTTCCGTGGAAGACCAGCGCCTATACCGCTGAAGACGGTTACTGGACTGTGGATGATCCCGCTTATGCCGGCGTTACCACCTGGACGCAGGATAAGGGCGAGTTTATGACGAACCACCTGCCCGAAGTGATCCAGAACGTTCTGATCGTACTTGAGGATCAGCTTGGCTCCTCCGATCTCGGCACTGTTGTCGCAGGTCTGCTTCCCAAGGTTATTACTGCAGAAAATGCCAATATGATCGTTGGAAAGATCAACGAACTACTTGGCGGTCTGGAACTTCCCGATGCCGTTAAGGATCTCGGCGTTCTTGAACAGCTTGGCCTGGATCCCGCTAACTGGGCTGAAATGACCTTTAGCTTTGAAGACGGCGACGTTGAGGCGTTTAAACAGGCTCTGATCGATATTGCATCCCCGCTGACAGGCGTTCTCGCATTCCTGCTTGCTGAAGGCAGCCTTACCGTTTCCGGTGAAAACGGCGAAGCGGAATACGGCCAGCCCGGCGATATTGAGATCGTTCTGAAGGATGCGCTTCCCATTCGTGCTCTCGGTTACGACGGTTATTCTTACGGTATCATCCCGATCCTTGAGGCTCTCGGCGCGAACGGTATCCTGACGCCCGATGAATTCAAGGCGGATAAAGAAAACGTTGTTAAGAATATCGTTGATCCGCTCTTTACCGTGATCGATAAGCTCATTGCGGATCCGCTTGGTTTCCTTGAGGCTATCGTTCCCGAACTGCTTTACTTCGACGACGTCGGCGTTCTCAAGGCTGCTATCCCGAACCTGCTGTACAGCATTACTGTGCTTCTGGATACCATTCAGCCGCTGTATGACGTTGATCTGTACGAACTGGTCAAGACGCTGACCGCCACTGAAGAGAATCCGGCCGGGTTCGATCTTACTCTGAATGAATTCAGCCTTACCGGAACGCTTCTGGGGCTGCTTCCCGGCCTTATCGGTGATGCGATCAACCTTGATCTTGACGATATCAATATCGAAAGAGTTCTTGCTTATATCTGCTACGAGCCCGTTTCGTTCGATTCCGTAAACGGCGATACCGCATACAGAGCAAAGTTGGCTGGCGACAGTAAAGCGGTCCTGCTTACAAGCGCTCTTGATTACGTGATGCGCCAGTTGAATAAGGAAGAAAACGTTGAAGCGATAAAAGAACTGCTTTCCGGACTTGAATTGGATGAAAGCGCGATGGCGATCGTGGATCAGGTGATCGATAACCTGATCAACAACTATACAGATTCCGTATTCGCCGTATTCCAGATCATGTATCCCAGAGTAGTTGACCGTGAAGACGCGAAGCTTCGCGAGGTGCAGCTGATCAACTGGGCTACCGAGGCTCACACTGCTTCGCTTGACGGCTACTGGACGGTTGAGACCCCCGAATACGTTGCCGGTATCACGCCGTGGACGCAGGAGAAGGGCGAGTTTATGGCAAATCACCTTCCTGACGTCGTTCAGAACGTGCTCAAGCTTATTGCCGACGAAGGACAGGATCCTTCCGAAATTATAGCCGGTCTGCTGAATAATCTGTTCACCGCAGAAAACGCAAATAAGATCG
>JAEEGL015006143.1_pt1 | contig 30644 bp, 26 predicted proteins | sample 9134231 | NCBI WGS metagenome assembly JAEEGL01 (sample SAMN16246548, study PRJNA631951) | gut metagenome | biome: gut microbiome; feature: rumen; material: fiber-attached | host: Bos | place: Iran: Karaj | collected 2018-10 | reverse complement strand
ACACGGCGAAGGACGCCATAGTGCGCGAAATCTACGCCGACGTCAAGGAAATCAGCAAAAAGTTTACTGATCTTCGCGACGCATGGACGCAAGTCATCCGCCATTGGGGCAGCCGTAACGCTACATACGCCAAGACCAACACAGCCATCACGCTTCTCGCTCTCTTCCTCGGCAAAAACGACTTCAAGCGCACGATGCACAATTGCATACAGTGTGGATGGGATGCCGACTGCACCGCCGCCACCGCTGGCGCGCTTCTTGGCCTTCTAAATGGAACCGCTGGACTTCCTGCCGACTGGTGCAAGAAGATGGGAAAGAATCTTGTCTGCGCCTGCGAAATCCCGCATCAGCACGCTTCGCTAAAGTCGTTCGCAGAGGAGACATGCCTGCTGGGCGCAGAGATGGCAAAGGTGCGTAATACGGCACTTACGCTGACAGGTGCTCCCGCGCTGAAGCGCATCAGCAAGGCGCCTGCGCCATGCGTCAAAATGACGGCTGTCTATCCAGACAAGCCTGTGCTTTGGCGCGACAGGCCCACAGATGTTCAACTGCTCATTGAGAACGGCACCAAGAGCGCGATTGACGCATCGCTTACGATAAGCGCTCCAGCCGACGTGAAGGTGACTGCGCCGAAGGGCGTAAAGGTCGCCGCTGGCGCAAGCGTCACGGTTAAAGTCACCGCCGCAATGAAGGCTGGTGTTGAATGGCGTCACAGCAAGAACATCTTCAAGGCTGTTCTGAAAGGCAAGGGCGGCAAGGCGATTGTTGAGCGCGAGTTCGGCTTGCAGGGCGCACGCTGCTACACGGTCTATGGTCCTTATTGGGACATGTGGGACAAGGCCGCATATCCAATCTGCCCATACGCCAACGACGAGTTCACATGCAATCCAGGCAACATCCCCGGACTTCGCGACGCCATGGACGCATACGTCAATCTCGACACGCCATATCTTGACGAGGCGCGTCTCGTCAAGAGGGACATTCCAGAGGAGCGCCCATACACTGTGGAAATCGGCGGCGATTTCATCTACCGCGACGACCTAAGCCACTACAGGGGCACAAGTTGCTACTATCTCGTGAGGACAATTCGCTCCGAGAAGGACATAGAGGATGTGAGTTTCGGCGTCGGCGCTGACGTACCGTTCAAGGCATGGCTCGACGGCGTTCCCATCGCTCGCGAGGAACTCAGCCGCTGCCGTTCTACAAAGGGTAAGCACGACACGCTTACCGTCAAGCCGCGTCGTCTCGTCATCAAGATTGCCGCCAGCGCAGACAACTTCAGCATTCAGCACAATCTTTTCAAGGTCCGCGAATCTCGCAAGGAGGCATTCGCTCCATACGCCAATGACGTGATGGACAAGATCTGATTGAATCGTCATAAGTGCGCGGCTCGTCGCCGCGCACATTCACAAATTCCATTATACATTATTATATTATAGACAATGACACTCACAGCATTTTGGTTAATTATCTGCTCCGCCATCCTCCATGCCTCATGGAACCTATTGGCGAAGAAGTCGCATTCAAGCATTCCGTTTTATACTCTTATATGCACTGTAGGCCCTTTAGTATGGTTGCATACGCAGTTCTGGTCTCCTGTCAGATGCACATCGTTGCCGCCTGAATTCTGGATTGCCCTTGCGTGCAGCGTCCTCTCTGATGTGACATACGCCACTGGACTCTTCAAGGCGTATGATGTCATGGACATCTCGACCGCCTATCCCATCATGCGTTCGCTTCCGATTATCTTCACTCTCATTGTGACAAGCGTCTTCGGAATCGGCTCTCCTATAGGCCCTCTTGCCTGCGTCGGAATGTTCGTCGTTTTCTGCGGCTGCATGGTCATGCCGTTGGCGAAGTTCTCAGACTTCAAGGCTTCCAACTACTTCAACAAGAACATGTTATATATTATCATAGTTGCCTGCGGCACAACAGGTTACACTGTTTTTGACAAAATTGCGCAAAGTTATGTGACAGCCTGCTTCAACGATGTGTCAGCCCCAATTCGCTCCATGACATTCTACTCTACGCGCGGCCTCTGCCTCTCTTCGACCCTTTGGCTCATCTCGCTAAGCCGCTCGAAATACAGAGCTATGATGATGGAGTTTTTCCGCAAGAAGGATTTTAAGCCGCTTCTGGCGGGCGTCTTTGCATCAGGCACATACGTCCTTGTGCTCATATCAATGAATTATGTCAACAATGTCTCATATGTGCAGGTCTTCCGTCAGGTAGGACTGCTTGTGGCAATGCTTCTTGGCTTTGTCGTACTCAAGGAACGTTGCACCGTCACGAAATGCACGGGTGTCACGCTCATTCTCATTGGACTCGCTCTATGTGTGATTTGAAGGACAGACTGCTTGAGCCGCTCGTCTTTCGCGACGGGCGGTCGTTGCCTTGCAGGATAATCCCTGGGCCTATGGAGGGGATAAGTGAAGGCTCATTTGTGGCTGTCATGTCGGAGATGGGCATGGTTCATTGTTGGTTCACGCCATTCATACGCATCTCCAATGGTGTGCCGCGCATGGCGCGACTACGCGAGAAGCTTGAGCCGTATCTTGCGACAGGACTCCCTGTCATTGCGCAAATCATGGGCACTTATCCTGAACTGCTTGCAGAGGCTGCGGCGCGTCTTCATAGGCTTGGCGCGGTCTGCGTCGATTTGAACTGCGGCTGCCCAAGCCCAACGGTCATCGGAAGCCGCAGCGGTGGCTATCATCTCACTGATCCTGACTGGATTTGCTCTGCGCTGACGGCGATGCACAAAGCCTGCGGTGACGCCGCTGTCAGCGTAAAAATACGGTGTGGATTCAAAAGCAGTGACGAGATGGACGACATTGCCGCCGCAATCCGCGAGGCTGCCCCGGACATGGTGACATGTCATTTCCGCACCGTCAAAGAACTCTATCGTACGATAGACGGCGGTCTTGAACGACTTGCGAAGATGCGCTCTCTTCTGCCTGACATTCCGCTCATCGGCAGCGGCGACCTCTTCACTGTGGATGACGTTTTGCGAATGGTGCGCGAGACAGGCGTTGACGGTGTCGCCCCTGCCCGTGGACTCATCAGAAATCCTGCCCTCCTAATGGAAATAGAGGCTGCTTGCAGAGGCATTTCGCCTGAAACGGCAATGACTTCCGCCGAGAGATTCGCGTTTTTGGAGCGCGTTGGACGTCTTTCAGGGTTGCCTCCAAAACAACGCGGCTTCCTTCTTCGCATGGCGCGGGAGATGTTCGGTGAGGACAGCCTTGAATTCAAAAAACTGCTTGATGTTATTGCAAATAAGAACTAATAATAGAATAAGGAGAAGAAAATGTTGGAACATTGGGAAAAGGCAAAGCAGATTGCTTTGGAGATTCTAAAGCCATCCCAAAAGGATCTTGAGCACGGACTGGAACTCCATAGGAACTCCTTCGTATTTGATGCGTATGGATTTATGCCAGCGGGTGGAGGACATGACCATAATTTGGATAGGTTGATTGAAGCCAATGCCAGTCGTGATCAACTAAGGGATGCGAGAGAAGAGTTTGCCAAGGACTCATCATTCAATTCACCAGAACAAGTTGAACTGTTGAAGGCGGGTTGGGAGTTTGCGGGAGTTGACTGTATTTTCCAGAATGCGGGCGTGGAGGGCAATGATGTCGAACGCATGCTTAAGCGGCTTAGTTTTTTCACGCATCTTGTTGACCGTTTTCCCGACATTTTCGAACGCGCGGCTTTCCCTGACAGGCTTCAGGCGATTCGCTCCAACGGCCACAAGGCTCTTTATCTGACAACCAACGGCGTGCCTATACCACGCAAGTTGGATTCAAAGGAAGAGGCGCTTGAACAGATTGGAGTCTTTTTCCGCTTGGGCGTCAGGATGATGCATCTAACTTATAATCGGCGCAATCTGATTGGCGATGGATGCGCAGAGAGTTCTGACGCTGGTCTAAGCGACTTTGGGAGGGCGGTCATCACGGAGATGAACCGCCTGGGCGTTATTCCAGATGTGGCTCATAGTGGCCAGCGGACAAGCCTTGAGGCGGCTCTTTGCTCTAAAAAGCCTGTGGTGGCGAGTCACACAGTCGCAGGCAAACTTTCCACACATTATCGTGGCAAATGCGATGAAGTCATTGATGCGATTTGCAAGACAGGCGGCTATGTCGGAATCTGTGGAATTCCCCATTTCCTTCAAGGAACCTCCGATATCCGCTCCATGATAGACCACATTGAGTATGTGGCTCGGACATTCGGAGCAGAGCATGTCGCCATCGGAACTGACCACTCCTCCAATCTGGCACCCGCAGTGACTGAAAAGCCGATGCCTCCTGCAAGGGCCATCTGGGAGAGTTTTTGGTCTCCATCCAAGGGAGAGGATATCGCTATCACGCAAGAACAGTTTGATTCCATCTCATGGAGCAACTGGCCGCTATTCACGGTCGGTCTTGTTCAGCGTGGCTTCTCCGACGATGACATCCGCAAAATCATCGGTGGAAATGTGCTCCGCGTGATAAACGAGACTTTGGCCTGAAAATCAGTCATATTCACTGTCTGTGACAGACAGCCTGACCAATTCTCAAAAGTAAATCTCTTGTGGCATTATCTATTATGATTTTCTTTGCAAATGAAAAAGAATACATTATAGTAATGCCAATTGCACTACGATTTACAGTGCGCAGGCTGTCCGAAGAGACAAAACAACAATGCCGTTGAAATTCCGTCATATTTTATTGACTCTGTGCTATGTTTTAGCATGGACACTTCCGCTCGTGCATGAGCACGAGGTGGAAGTGGAACGTGCAGAGCACCGTCTGTGCATAGCCGAATATAGTCATGACTGTGATGCTGGCACGACCGTTTTACATAAAAAATGCCGTCATCATCATCATGACGATGATCATTGCGCCATCTGTCAATCTGGTCAATCCGTTAGGCAAGGTCTCGTGCTGGTCCAGAAGCCAGTCCTTCCGACATCGCATGTTAATCTTCCATACGAATCCAAGACTCATGTATTACATGTACGCCAGTTGCTCTGGCATGCCATTGAGCCACGAGCTCCATAATTGTTTTCCTGCCTGTCCAACCATTTCAAGATGACAGGTCAGACGACAGATTTTTCAATTTCCACCGTTGTTTTAGACAGTCGCCAATTTTACTCTAACTGTCCATAATTGTTGATTCTCTGGACATTGCAATAAAGGCGTGTCATAGTCAGTGTGGAATGACCATTCTTCATTTCGTGTTTTGCCCAACAAATGACACTTGCGTGTGTCCGTTTGTTTTGGACAAACAGCGTCATGCGGTGTTTCTGTCCCTGCTTGTCATCCAATTACATTGAAATTAGAGGTGATTTGAAGTTGCCTCAAAAGACAACAGGAGATAATTATATATGAAAAAGAGAATTGTAGCGCTTTGCGCTTTTATGGCCATGACGTCGGTCATGTTCGCCGATGATATGTCCAACGCCGAACTGCTTCGGCAAATCCAGGCCCTTCAGCAGCAGATGCGGCAAATGCAGCAGGGGTATGACAAAAAAATCAATGAATTGAACGGGAGGATTGCAGAGTTGGAAGGTCAGCGGCCTTCTGCAACCATACCCCAAACGCAGGAATCACCTGTCAAAAAGGAATCTGAAGAAACTGTTAAGATGGAATCGTCATCCGATGATTTCACCAGCGACGATCTATACTCCAGACTTAACAACCGCCTTGGCAATCTTGCCCCTCAATTAAATCAACAAGGTGTGCAGTTGGGGATTTCGGCTGTCATCGACGGCAATTTCCACCACGATACTGCAAAGGACGGTCTTGGCGAAATGAAGGAGGAAATCGCTGGCTTCGGCCATCATCACCACGATGAGGAAGAAGGCCATCATCACCACCACGGCGACAAGAACGGCTTCAACCTACATCACATCGAACTCGGCCTTTCAGCAGAGGTCGATCCCTATTTCCGCGCTTGGACCACTCTGGCCTTCGACGATGATGAGGAGAGCACGGAAGTCGAAGAGGCAGTCATTCAAACCACAGGGCTGCCGTATGGACTGACCTTGAGCGCAGGCAAAATCATGAGCGGCATCGGGCGGATCAACCGTCAGCATTCACATGTCTGGGAGTTCATGGACACGCCTTTGGTCTATGAGAAGTTCTTTGGCTCCCATGGCCTTAGGGAAAAGGGAATTCAATTGACATGGAATGCACCGACTCCCTTCTATCTGCTCTTTGGCGCAGAGGCGGGAAACGGCGAAAACGAGAGTTTCTCGAAGCAGATTGGTGGAGAACACCTTCCCGACCATGATGCGCCGCGCCTCTATACTGCCTTTGTCAAATTCGCGCCTGAATTGGGCGACCGCCATGCCCTCCAACTTGGCCTGAGTTATGTAAATGCCAGAAACCAAAGTTACCACGAGCATGAACATGACGATGGTCTGGAAATTCTCGCCCTTGACGGACGAAATGAACTCTATGGCGCAGATTTCGTCTATAAGTTTGCAGGTCATGGCGAAAAAGGTGATGGTGATTTCGTATTGCAAGGCGAGTATTTCTTCCGCGATTCCGACATGCGCGACAGAAAAGAACACCATTCCTATTCAAACCGTCAGGACGGATACTACCTGCAGGCACTCTACGGTATCGCACCACGCTGGCGCACAGGAGTCCGCTGGGAGCAGGTTGGCCTGACCAACCATATAGAGGATGCAGAGGAGGGAAACTACAATGCAGGAAGCAGTTGGCGTGCCACTGCGATGGTTGACTGGAAACTTTCGGAGTTCTCGCTGCTTCGCATTCAGTGCGCCCGTCACAACTATTCTACTGAGGAGGGGCGTGAACATGCTTGGGAGTTCGGTATACAGTTGCAGGTTTCTCTTGGCAGCCATCCAGCCCATGACTTCTGATTTATGGAGGAACGCATCATGAACAGAAACGTCATAATCGCATTGTTGTTTTTTGGATTGACGCTCATAGCGTCCCCCATCCACATTGTCACAACCACAACCGACCTTGCATCCATAGCAAAATCAATCGCTGGAAACCTTGCCGAGGTTGAGAGTATTGCAGGAGGTCGTGAAGACCCACACGATCTGACTGCTCGTCCTAGTTTCATCACGCGCGCCTCTAAGGCTGACCTTTGGATACGCATAGGCATGGAGTTGGAGATTGGATGGGAACCCGCCATCTTGCGCGATGCGCGGAATCAGCGCATACAAGTCGGAGCAGCAGGCCATCTTGATTGTTCGGAAGGCATCCTGCCGCTTGATGTTCCCACAGGACATTTCTCTCGTGCGGACGGCGATGTGCATCCGCTTGGCAATCCGCATTATTGGCTTGATCCACTAAACGGTCGCATCATTGCTAAAACCATCACTACGCGCCTGTGCAGACTATATCCAGAGCATAAGAGTGATTTCGAGAAGAATATGAAGGCTTTTGAAGAGCAACTGGACACTCGGATGTTTGGAAAATCTCTTGTTTCAAAGGTGTCTGGAGCAAAACTCTGGTGGTTCTGCGAAAACGGACAGCTGGATGATTATCTCTCCCAAAATCATCTGGAAGCAGATTCAGGAAGTTGGTTCGCGGCGTTTCATTCACATAAAGGCGCATGGATTGCCACCTATCACCGTAGTTGGACATATCTGCTGAAACGATTCAGACTTCAACTGGCAGGAGAAATTGAACCAAAGCCTGGAGTCCCGCCAAGTGCGCGGCATTTGACAGCCATCGGACGCAGTTTCAAGGACAAAGGCGTTAAGGCCATCCTTCAAGAGCCTTTCTACAACGCAAAGGCTTCTCAGCGTGTAGCGCAGGCGTGCGGTGCAAAAGTCGTCATTCGTGCAAACTGTACTAATGGTGCTGACGGCATTGACGACTATATCTCCATGTTGGATAGCGTGTTGAGCGGTCTCCGCAGTGCTTTGGAGGAGCAATAACATGGACAAAGGTTGCAACATCATCGAATGCCGCAACCTTGCCCTCGCATACGGGCAGGACACCATCCTCGACAATGTCAATCTGGACATTCAGGCGGGATGGCTTCTGCCCTTTGTAGGGGTAAACGGTGCTGGCAAATCGACACTTTTCAAGGCACTTCTGGGGCTTCTTCCTCCAAGAAGCGGAGAAATTCGCCGCCTGTGGGGCAAATTTAGGCCAGGCTATGTTCCACAACAACAGCACGTTGATCCTATCTTTCCAGTGACGGTGCGGAGCATCGTCGCAATGGGACTCTATTCAGAATGCGGACCGCTCTGTTTTTTGTCCAGAGAACAAAAGGCTCGGCTTGACGCCGTGCTTGAACGTTTCGGTCTTGTCGAACATCAGCGCAAAACTTTCGCAGAACTATCTGGCGGTTTACGGCAGAAGACACTCATCGCAAGGGCGGTCATAGGAAATTCGCCAGTCATCTTTCTGGACGAGCCTGTGGCGGGGCTTGACGCGGTTTCCGAGGAGGGAGTGCTTGACTTGCTCATCGACCTCTGCAAAAACAAGGGCAAGACCATACTTCTCGCCCATCATCGTCTGGAGGACTTGTCACGTCTTTCGCCGATGGTTTGCCTTGTTGAACATAGCATGGCTGAAGTTATTCCGTCTGAAACGGCATACAGCAGATTGCGTGGAGGCAACCTATGATTACATCATTTATTGAAATCTGCAGAGAGTTTCCCGTAGCTGTTCTATGCGGATGCTTGCTGGCGGTCACATGTGGTTCATTTGGAGTTTTAGTGCTAATGAGGCGTCTGGGCTTCATCAGCATCGCGTTGTCGGAATGTTCAGCCTGCGGAATTGCAGCGGCTTCGCTGTGCGGTTTTTCTCCTTTGGTGGGCGCAACGGTTATGACATTGCTGGCTGTCTGTGCACTTTCAACGGATTGGGAACGGCTACGCATCCCTTGCGATGCCATCCTTGGTTCAGTCTTTGTGTTTGCTTCGGCCTTGAGTGTGTTGCTTGTCTCCCATTCAGGCATGGGGTTGCTGGAGGTGAAGGCGCTTCTGTATGGCGACTTGCTGCTGGCCTCATCGCATGATCTTCTTCAGATTGCCCTTATCCACATTCCGCTTCTGGCAGGACTGCTGCTTTTCCTGCGCCCGTTGCTGTTTTCATTTTTGGACAACGCGGGCGCAAGAGTGGCAGGTATTTCCGTGCGATTGCTTGAATTGACATTCTTTGTGGCCTTGGGCATGATCATTTCATCGGCAGCCAAAACAGCAGGCTCACTCCTTGTGTTCTGCTATTTGGTAGTACCTCCTGCCACAGGCTTGCTTCTGTCTCGGAGGCTTTGGGCGGTCATGCTTCTGGCTTCCTTATGTGGCCTTGTGGCCACATTAATAGGACTGACAGCCTCTTATCACTGGGATTTGGCGGGAAACCAGTGCATAATCATCGCTGCCTGTGTGCTTCTCGGATTGCTGCCGTGTCTTAAGGCTCTTGCCTTGAGAATTGTCAAAACACGAAAAAAGCGCGAAGCCTCACTCAGTGGTGTCGAAATCCTTCCGCACTGACTTTCTGAACTCATCGTCGGTGAGGAAGCGCAGCGCTATGGTCGCCATCGCTGCTGCGGCCTTCATCGCCATGTCGAATCCAAAGTCGCTGTGAGCAGCCTCCGCCATTTCAATGGAGTGCCCTGGAATCTTGTGGTCGGAGATGCCGAAATAGGCGTGGATGCCTGGGCAGACGTGTGAGAAGTTGCCGAAATCCGATGAGCCTCTGCCCAATTCATTGACGACCTGCGGCTTCATGCCAAGTTTTTCGGCAAGATTGAAATACAAGTCGTTCATAGGAGCGTTTGGCTTGCGGCTCATGTAAGGGAGACTGTACATAGTCATTTTGTATTCTGTTCCTGTCATGAGCGCGGCACCTTTGACGATGTCGCTGAAGCGCGCAATGAGTTTTTCCTCCCACGCCTCTTTGTTTGAGCGGATGTAGAATTTGGCTCGCGAGTAGTCTGGGATGATGTTCGGCATCCTGCCTGCGTCAAGAATGATGCCATGAATGCGTGTGAATTCAGGCATCTGCTGGCGGTATGCGTTGATTCCATTGAAGAGCATTAGAATTGCGTCAAGGGCATTCAGACCAAATTCAGGGGAACCAGCCGCATGTGCCGCCTTTCCGAAGTACTCAACCACATATCGTGTGCAGGCGGTGGAACCCATGTCCTTTGTGGTGCGCCATGTCGGATGCACCATCATTGTCGCATCAACACCGTCCAGACAGTTGTTCTGGAGCATTCTAACTTTTCCTGCTTCGGATTCCTCAGCGGGAGTTCCAAGCAGTATGAGTTTGCCTTTCACGTTGTTTGCCTTCATGTATTCAGCGGCGGCGAGGAAGGCGGCGACACCTGCCGAGCAGATTAGGTTGTGTCCGCAACCGTGGCCGATTTCAGGGAGGGCGTCATATTCTGCAGCGATGGCGAAAGTGGGGCCGTCGCCATTGTCAAGGCGCGTGGTGTATGCTGTTTCAACGCCGAACACATTGGATTCCGCCTTGAAGCCATGCTTTGCCAGAAAATCCACCTGTGCGGCACATGCCTTAAATTCCTTATAGGCTATTTCAGGATTGTCCCATATATAGTCCGCCATAGTGCGAAGGTCGCCCCTGAAACTCTCGATTGATTTCTTGATTTGCTCTAATGTCTCTGACATCTTTGGTTGCTCCTATATTTATGAAACTAAACAAACTTTTGTTCTTCGATCTGTGCTATAAAATCATTGCACCATTTTACTGCGTCATCTGCCGTCAACATCACGGGAAGATTATTCCGTGCGTTTGTGTATAAATCGTCCCATTGAGCCCCTTTAACAATAAATGGAGGCCATGCCTGCTTATGTCGATAATCAAAAAGACGATGGCATTTGGAATAAAGGTCCGCCATATCCAGCGGTGAATTGGAAACTATCAACTGTAAGTCAACCAAATCATGCGCACGTTCGCTTCCTGGTTCTGAAAGGGCATGGAGTTTCTGCGCTATTTGATAGGCGAGTTTCATAACTCTTATGGGGGCGGGGGATGGAAATCCAAGAAGGTCGAATACATTTGCCATATCCTCTGGCAAAACTGATTCGTACTCATCGGCATCGCCTATTTCGTTATGTCCAACTTCTATGCGAATAGTCTGCCAAGAACGACCGCAATAATTAAGTTTTATGTCATAGGGAATCATGATGTATGGCGAAGGCACGTCTTTCGGATGTGGTGGTTCAACTGGCAGGAGTTTGCCAGTAAAGCCGTTCCATCCCTTTGACAACGTCTCAATCAATTGGTTAGTGTATGAATCAAGCGTCATCACACGCGCCGTATCAATGTCTCGTGTATAGCGACTGGCCTGCTCCCCATATCTGAACATGAGTGAACTGCCCCCTTTAACAACACCATCTGGCAGCATCTGTGCGACAATGACATTGCCCATTGCACGTGTTAAACGTACAGTGTCAATATCCTTGAACAAAACATTGATAGCCTTTTTGAGATTGACACAAGTAGTCGGACGTTTCATTTTAAAAACTCCTTGTTCAATGCAAATGACTCAGGGACGCTCAGCAACCCTTTGTTTTCTGCCTCACGAACAGCCATTGCAAGGCGTTCTGTCATAATTTTGCCCCTAGCCTCCATTATGGCATCCATAAGATTCTGACAAGGGATTCCATTGAAATCATCAATTTTAGCGTTTTCTGGATATTTAATAACACATATCCACAAAGGAAGTTGCTTGCGAACACGACGTTTTGATGCTATCAATATCTTGTCAGGATTTACTAAAGCAAGATTATGCATTGCCAAAACGCTCTCCCCCCATATATATGCATCATCCCCTACTAGTGCCACCGCTTCTGCATATCGATCATATTCGGTTGGAACATAATGCATTATCCTATATACTCCCCTTCCACATTTGACCATACGCCCTAATTTTACCCATTCAAGCATATCTTTGAGGTGTACGCCCATGCCAACAGCCTGAGAAGATGTTATAATACCATAGTTCCCGATAGCCGCTTCACATATATCATCATAAAGAGTCATGTCAAATCATTACCTTATAAGGGATATTTTTGACAAATATAACGCAAAAAAACAATCTTGCAAACCAACAACCGTAAATTTATTGCACTTTGCAAGATTGTGTTTTTGAGTAAAAGGATTATTAGATAATCACTCTTTGATAAGCAGTTTGAAGATAGGCAGATCGCATCCCGCTTGGATAAGCAGTGTGACGGCTGTGACGCATACGGCTGCGATAATGACGCCGACGACGTTGGCTATCATGAACTTGCGTTTTCCCATGCCGAGAGTGTATGCCCCCGCCGCGCCAGTGAATGCGCCTGTCAATGGAAGCGGGATGCCGATGAACACTGCAAGCCCCCAGAAGCCGTATTTATCAACGTTTGGCTTGAGTTTTCTCTGTGCCCTGTCAAGATACTTTGAAAGCAGTCTGTCGCAGAGCGGAATTCTTCGAAAAAGTTTCACGCATGGGTCAAGCAGGAAGAAGACTAGCCATCCGATGATGATGTTGGATATGACACATGTGAGCACGACGGCGGGCCACGCCATCGGCGAGTCAATCCACTTTCCGCCGAGCACGCCCATCGGTATGGACGCTCTCAGCTCCAAGCCTGGAATCATAGTTATCAAGAACAGAATGACAATTGTGCGCAAGACTTGCATGGCCCCTCCGATGTTCGTTTTAAAGCAACGCGAACCCCGCTTTGCGGCATGCCTCAGTCATGTCATCAGGCCAAAGTGATGCCTGCACTTCACCGATATGAGCTTTGTGCAGGAGAAGCATGCACAGTCTGGACTGACCGATGCCGCCGCCGATTGAAAGCGGCAGTTCGTCGTTCATGAGCATGGAGTGGAATTTGAGTTTTAGCCTGTCGAGGGCGTTACGAATGGTGAGTTGTCTGACCATCGCTTCTTTGTCCACGCGGATTCCCATGGAGGAGAGTTCAAACGAGTGCTTCAAGACAGGATTATAGACGAGAATGTCACCATTGAGACCACAGTGTTTGTCGGATGTCGGCGTGGACCAGTCATCGTAGTCTGGGGCGCGACCATCATGCGGCTCTCCAGAAAGAGGTAGGTTTCCGCCGATGCCGATAAGGAAGATCGCCCCATACTTCTTTACGGCCTTGTCTTCGCGTTCCTTTGGTGAGAGGGAAGGGTATTTTGCCTCCAAATCCTCTGAGTGGATGAAGGTTATCTCCTCTGGCAAGAACGGCTTGATGTTCGGATACTCTTCGCAGACGAAATGCTCGGTGCGTCTGATTGTGGAGTAGATTCGTTTTACGGTGTCTTTCAGAACATCGAGATTCCTATCGCGGGAGTTGATGACTTTCTCCCAGTCCCACTGGTCAACGTAGATTGAGTGGAGGTTGTCGAGCTCCTCGTCTGCGCGGATTGCATTCATGTCTGTATAGATTCCCGCGCCTGGCTTGAGTTTCAGGAGCTTGAGCTCCATGCGTTTCCATTTTGCGAGGGAGTGTACGACCTGCGCGGTGGCATCCCCCATGTCCTTGATGTGGAACTGGACCGCGCGTTCGACGCCGTTCAAATCATCGTTGATGCCTGTTCCTGCAAGCACGAAAAGCGGGGCGGACGCACGATGCAGATTCAACTCAAACGCAATGTTCCGTTGGAATTCACGCTTGATTTTGCGGATTGCGGTCTCAGTGGTGAGTTCGTCTAGAAGTGGCTTGTAACCTTTGGGTATCAATAACTTGGACATGTTTTTAACCTTTGTTTGTGTTATTTATTTCCATGGTGTGAATGCTGTGTCTGATGGCATTTGCCACGCGCCGCGCGGCGAAAGCGAGATGTCTGTCACCTGCGGACCGTCGGTCATGACGTTCCGCTTGAATTGCTGCGTGAAGAAGCGTCGCAGGAACACTTGCAATGTCGATGCAATTTTCTCTTCAGTGTAAACGCCTTTGAAGGCGTGACAGGCGAGAGCGTAGAGCTCTTCCTTTGGCGATGCGTGGCGGATGAAATGATAGAGGAAGAAGTCGTGGAGTTCGTAATTCCCAATGATGTCCTCAGTGTGCTGTGCGCCTGGCAGGAGCTCTGGCGAGACTGGCGTGTCAATGATGTCCTTAAGATGCGCGGCGAGTTTCTTGGACGACTTTGAGGCAACATACGCTATTATACTGCGCATCAACGTCTTGGGTATGCTTCCGTTCACGCCGTACATTGACATGTGGTCGCCGTTGAACGTGCACCATCCCATGGCGATTTCGGAGAGGTCGCCCGTGCCGATGAGAAGACCGCTCTCTTCGTTGGCGATGTCCATGAGAATCTGCGTGCGCTCGCGGGCCTGTGAATTTTCATATACGACGTTGAGATTGTCGGGCGAATGTCCGATGTCCTTGAAATGTTGCAGAACCGCTTCCTTGATGCTAATTTCGCGAATCTCTGCGCCAAGTTCCTTCATGATTCCGATTGCGTTGTTCTTTGTGCGGCTGGATGTTCCCATGCCAGGCATTGTAATCGCGAGGATGGAGTTGCGCGGCATTTGGAGGAGGTCGCAGCATCGTGCGCATACAATGAGCGCGAGCGTGGAGTCGAGTCAGCCAGAGACTCCGACCACAAGTAGTTTTGAGTGTGAGACTTCCACGCGTTTCGCGAGTGCCGACGCTTGTATGGACAGAGCGTTTTCGCAGAGTTCCGCGAGTTCCGATGCGTCGTCTGGAATGAACGCCATTCTGCGGAGCGGTAGATAGTCAGGAGATGTTGCGCACGGCAGGGGGGAGATAAGTTGCGTGGCGATGCATCCTCTTGCTTCTGCTGCAAATCCAACGTGCATCCTCTGCGCGTCAAACCACTTCGGTATGATGTCAGAGTAGCAGATTGTGGATTCACGGGCGAATGGCGCATTCGTGGCGACGATTTCGCCCTCCTGCGCGATTAGAGCGTGCCCCGCGCAAACGGTGTCCGCCGTCGATTCGTGGACGCCTGCGGAGGCGATTGCGTATGCCGCCATCAGCCGTGTGCTTGCCGCTTTCACAGCGGTCTTGAGTTCTCGTGAGCTTGTCGCCGTTTCTGGATATGACGCCATGCAGAGGATTGCCTGCGCGCCATGCAGAGCATAGTCCGCCGACGGCGGGATAGGCAATGATGCCTCGTCACCAAACTCTATTCCAAAGCAGAATCCGTTGGCATCGTTATAAATGGAATGGGGGAACAAGGCGACATTTTGGCCGTTTAACAATGGATAACTAACTGCATTATCGTCATTGACACATGCCGTAGAGAACTGTCTGCTTCTAGCTGTCGATACGCTCATTCCCGCAATGTCTCCGTTCTGGAGTACGGCTGCACAGTTGAAAAGTCTTGAATCCACCATAACGGGCAAGCCGACGACCAATGTAGCGTGGTTGCCTTTTGTTGCCTTGACGAGCGTTGCCAGTGCTGCATATCCTGCCTCTACGAGTTCTCTATGCCAGAACAGGTCTCCGCAGGATGCTCCTGTAAGGCTTAATTCAGGCGTGAGGACGATGGACGCACCGTTTGCGGTCGCATCTGCGAAAACCTTTGCGATTTCCGCCGCGTTGGCGGCAGGGTCGCCCAGCGTCAGTTTCGGGACCGCGCAAGCGATTCTGTATATGCCGTTGCATTGCTTGTCCATTTATTCGTCTCCTTTTGAGAATTTTATATATACCTTATAATATAAGTCCCAAACCCAAACAAAAAAAGTGGACACGCGAAAGAAAATGCCGCAGTTCTCAAAAACAGCGAAAAGAATCGTTAGAATTCAGTCTTATCATCCAAAATAAAACCTTTTCGGATGAATTCGCTGAGATGCTTGGTCGCCCAGATGCGGAATTGCGTAGCCACCTTGGACTTTATAAGGTAGCCTCATTCGATTTCGAGGAGCCATGTGTGAGGCGTTTCCGATGATAGTGTGAACTCCTTCACGTTTTCTGCGATAATTGTATCTGTGAAAAGGTCGGTCACTCGTTTGGCTTCTTTCTCAAGAGTCACGACAGCCTTGCCAGACTGGCTGATAAAAGCTTTGGATGCATTGCTTTCTGGAGCAATTCGTCCGCCCTTTCCTGAATAGACCATAAGGAGCTTGCTATTGCGGCGCACGAAGAAGCCTGTGTCGGTGAATGCGTGGCATCCTGCCTTTCCAAGCAGTTCCGCCCACAACAAAGAATCATTAATGGGAATACCTGAAAACACAGCGGTCGAGCCGTCGGGAAGATTTTTCCGAATTAGCGCCGCCGTCTTGTCATCATCATACAATGCAAGGACATCAGCATCCTGCTCTTCGGCGAAAACACGCGGACTTGCTTCCCATTTTCTGCCATTGATGAACAGCGTTAGCGGACGTCCGTTGGTCTGCTTGGCGATGAAATGGCTCTTTTCCATTTTGTATTTCAGCGTTAGACCTGTAAGTTCTTTCATCGTAACGTCGGAGTAGCCGTTATCAGAGGCGATTCCAGGCGCGCCGTTCCAGATTGCCGTGACGCCAGGTTTCCGTAGTTTTTCCAGAAGGCGCGCCTGCTTTTCTCTCGGAATTGAGTACTGATTCAGAAAGATCACTGCCTGATACGGTTTATTCTCTTCGAGATAATCGTCCAGTGTCATCCAATCGAATGAGAAGCCTGAAAAAGTAAGCGTCTGCTGCGTGTGGTTTATTGAGCCATGTGCCATTGGAATATTTTGGTCCAATACAGCGGACCCTTGCATCCAGATTTGGTTTGGATCCACCACGACAAGAGTGTCAGAGGCATTTTCAAGGGGTGTCTTGAAAAACTTTTTCCAAAGAGGAATGCTTCTCTGGATTGGTTCTAGCATCTCATCGCAAAGGGCCCACTTTTGTTCTTTACCAAAATCCACCAGATGATAACTGCATCCATTGAACAAACTGTTGCCTATGACTTTGGAGATGGTGGAACGGGTCTCATCTGGCGTTTTGCAGCGCCATTGTCCTTCGCCGCCCAAATGAGTACGAATGTCAGCCTCAATGCTTGTCAACATGCCGTGTTTTCGCAGAGGGTAACTCATAATTCGGTGAAGACCGTCGGTTAGGTTGTATCCAAGCGTCGTGCCATTGAGATAGTCTATGTAAGGCGAGGCTAGCAACGGCTCAAAATTGGCGGTGCTGCCTTCGGGCGTGTAACCGAGAATCACATAGCCATGAAAGGCGCCTGCAAGACGGCCAGGGAAGTAGCGTTTGACGGCTTTCCCAAACGATTCCACCATGTCGCTGAACTCACGATGATAGCATGTGTAGAAATCTGCAAGACGACGGTCGCGTGGATCTCCTGCATTCCTAATGTAAGTTCCAGAGCCAAGGCGCTGATTTTGGTCAGGCACAGTTGCCGTCTGCAACGTCACTTCTGCGTCGTTCCATGCTTTCTGAAGAGCAGCGTCGTTTGAGTATTTCTCCGTAAGAAAGCGTCTGAAGGCTTCGGTCATGCGTTTGCCTGTATCGGGCATGGAGTGACAGCCGTATGGCATTCCGTCTCCTGAACCGCCATATTGCAATTGCAACGCGACCACACGCCGTCCCCATGGCTGTTTGAGCGAGAACTCCGCAAGCGCGCGGACGAATCCGCCGAGGACCTCTTCCCTGTATTTCTGTGATGCAATTGAATTCGCAAGCGGATTGTTCCAATAGGTCCAGTGGGCTAGTTTTGGGTCATTCCGTTCAATGGCATAGCCTTGGCATTCATCAGGATTCTTGTTCAGCCACTCTGTCAGAGGCGTGCCCCTGTAGGAAAAGATGATTTTCGCTTCTGGATTCATTGCCAGAAGGCGACGTACTGTCAAGTCGAGAGTGCAGAAATCATAGTGTCCGATTCCTGCCCCGCAGGTTTGGTCGTTGACGGAAATGACATAGAATTGAATGCCAGCGTCTCCTTCCTTCCGAATCATGGCCTCACCTTCAGTGGTCTGGACATCGACTGAAGAAAATGCATATGGAGGCAAAACAGTGCCATTGAAGCGGATTCCTAGAGTCAACTTGTTGTAAATAATCTTCACGTCTGGCGTCTCTGGTTCCTGAAGGAGTTTTGCTTCAGGGAAGCCATGCGTGTACATCTCAGCATAGTGACGATATTCGTCTGGTGTGCAGTAGATGCGTGCCACGTCGCCGTATGTGCTCCAGTTCTTTTTGCGGACATCGCCCATTTCATAGGCGGGACTCCAATCTGAATCGTTGAACTCTAGTTTCTCCCAATCCGTTGGAGCCTCGCCAGATGCTTTGAACTGCTTTGCGCTGCTGACAAGCGATTTCTTCGTGCCGTCGGTGAATTCGATTTCACCACGCAGTATGAATCCACGATGCAGAAAGCCTGTAGTTTTCGCTTTCATCTTGCCGATGGCGAGCACATTCTTTCCTTTTTGGAGAAGAGTGGCGATCTCCGCGCCGTTCCCTTTGACATGGCCGCGATAGTAGCGGAATTCCTCCCACGGATGCAGTGCTATGAGTTTGCCGTTGACATATACGTTTGAGCCACCTTCGAGAAACGTGTAGAAGTAGGCTCGCTTTACAGGCTTGTCAATAACAAACTCGTTACGGAAACAGCATGTTTCAGAGGAATTATCAGCGGGACCACACCATAGCCATTTCGCCTCGGAAATGGATTCGGGCAGTTGAAGCGGTCCTTCTCCATCCGCTCCCAACGCAAGCATCACCGTCAATGCCATTAGGAACATGACAATCTGATTTTTCATATTTGATTATCTCCTTTCCTTCCTATTTTTACTCTGAAGTTCAAGTTCTGCCTCTCTGTCTTTGATGGCTTGCTCTAACGTCCCCCATGTGTTACGAAGACTTCCATCCTCCCACATCAGCATCAATTCATGGCGTCGGTATTCTGCGCGCATGAAACGGAATACTCCCCACTTTTCGTTCGATTCCCAAATGCATAGATATGGCGATTCTTGTGTTATGGTGTGGTTGTATTTAAATTGGCTTAAGGGAGGATTGCATTTCTTGAAATCAGAATTAGCGATTTGAAGAACCTTAAGCAGTTCCTCCATCGTTGAGACCTCAGGGAATACGCCGTTGTCCTGCTTGTAGGAAACAAGTGCTTTGCCGACTATGCGCAGATTCCACATGGCATTCATAGTGTATTGAACATCAATAACTTCAAGTGCGGCCTTTGCAAACTGATGCAGAACAAAAGACAGCACTCCAATAATAAGGATTATCTTTATCCATTTGAAATATTTATGTTTGGTTACCATGATGTCAAATAATTAAGATATTGTAAATTAATCCATGATTTGCAGGAAATCAACTCAAATAGTGTTTTTTCCTTTGTAATAACATGTGAGATGATTATATTTATATGATTAGAGTTGCTAGTTGCTACATTATTTCTAGGAGAAAAGCAAATGACAAATAACTGTTTCGATGTTTTCAGAGCATTTTCGATTTTGCTGCTGACTACACTTGTCTTGCAGGCTTCGCCTGTGAGGCTGTATCTTGCTCCGTCTGCTCAATGTGGGACGTTCATAACGCTGATTGGCGATTTCAGTGTCATGCCCGAATCAGAATGCTCATTGTCATATACGGATGACGCCCTGAAGCTTGATGCTATTCTGCGAAAGCCAGAGGGGAACGAATTCATTGCGACAGGAAAAACGGGAGATGAGATGTCCGTCTTTGGGGGCGATGTCTTTGAGTTCTCTGTGGCACCAGCAGGACAGGACGGCGCATACTACCACTTTGCGATAAGTCCAAATAGCCACTGCTACACTGCCAGAAAAAAAGATGTGAGTTGGGAGCCGAAGGTTAGGAAAATCAACTCGTCATTCAAAGGCAATGTCTGGAACCTTTCGCTGGAGGTGCCATTCAGCGACTTACAGGCGAAGTGCCCTACGAATGGTGAAGTCTGGCGTGTGAATCTTGCGAAGACCTTGCGCGTCGGCAGCAAACCAGAGACTTCCAGCATCTGCGGCTCGCATGACTTTCATGATATCACATCATTCGCGGAGGTAGTGTTTGGCGTAAAGCCGCCAAACCAGCAGTTCCGCCTCGCGGAGTTCCAGCCTGACGGCAAAGGAAGAGGCAGTTTCCTGTTCCGCACGGACCGCGACTGCACTGTGACTATACTGTTCAAAGAAGACGGCGATCACTTTTCTGGAAAATTGTCATTCGTAGAAGGCAAGGCGCTTTTCACGCCCATGAAATTAGTGGCAAATGTGATTCCAATCAAGCCATGCTCATTAGCCTCAATCCGTATAATGGACGACGACAAGACACTGTTCGAGTGCGAGGCAGGCATCGGCGGCAATACGCTGAATAACGTTCTTGAATTGGAAAAGTTCTACTGCCTTCTGTCGGACGGCCATATCACCGCGTCGCACAATCTTCCAGAGAAAGGCACAACCGCGTCGCTTTATTTCAACGGCAAGAAAGTCTGGAGCCTTTCTGACGCGCCGCGCAAATTCAATGTTCCTTTCAGCAAAACAGGCCGCTACAGGCTTGAAGCAAGGCATGAACACTCGTGGACATCGCGTGTGTTCATCGTCCTTGCGGAGCCACCACACGCAAAGCCGATTCCGACACGCGAGCCGCTGACAATCAGCGACGGAAGGCTTCTGCGCGGCGGAAAGCCTGTCTTCCTCTTCGCGCTGTCTCCGACGCCGAAGACTTTCCTGCAGTTCGACAATGTTCTGAATTGCAAATACCACGACAAGGGCGTCGTCGAGAATGCAACGACCATAGGCGGATTCCCTGGTGCGACAAAACTTGTCTATAAGCCATTCACGGGACGCTACTACAAGCCGCATGCGCAGTATGTGGAGGACTGCGTGAAATATGCGGAGGAACGAGTGGGAAAGACGGACATTCTCTGGAGGCTTCAGTACGAGGCGTCGATTCCAGAAGTGCTGACCGAGGCAGACGGACGGCTCGTGCCTGGCGACACGCTTCCGATGTACAATGACGTTTATAAGGCGGTGAAGAAGGCTGTTCCGTCGCTGATCTATTCCATTCATGTCGACAAGACCACTTCCATCGCGGCATTCTCGAAAGCGTGCGACGTGTTCGAGGTGGCTTGCTATAGTTCTAGTTATGCGACTGCTATGATGCCGTTGCTCGAGAAGGACATGATAAGAGTTAAGGAACTTGTCGGCGAGAGGAAACCCATAATCTACTGGCTAGGCGGAACGGTTCCAGACAACCATTCGAGGATTGCTGAGGAGATTCGTGCGGCGGTCTATTTGTCTGTCATGGAAGGATTTGCGGGAAACATTGTCCATCTTGGTCATGGACATCTGCCAGAGGAGCGCACACGCCTGTGGTCATTGTTGTCTGGAATCTGCCATGAAATAGAGGAGTTTTACGAGGAGTTTGCGACAGGCGAGCCGATATTGGAAGATAACAACTTTATCAAAAAGAAAGCCGTCAGAACGAAAAACGGCCATATTCTGCTTCTGATGCTGAACACGACTCCAAAAGAACAGGAAATAAGCACCGGTTTCAAAGATGTCCAAATCAACGAGGTCTTCACTCCGTACGAGCCAATTTTATATAGATTTATAAAATGAAAAGAATTGTCATTTTTATAGCCATTTTATTTATAATTGGTTGTAGTAAATATAATTACAATAATATATTTGATGTGTCGAATGTCACGGGCAAGAAAATGACCTACATAAATGGTGTAGATGGTTTTTTCTGTGATATGACAAAGCAGGAGTTTGATTCTTTCAAAGGCAAATCCAAATTCAATCAGTGGAATAGCATGAAGGCTGGTGATTGTTTCTTTTCCAAAGGAGTGAGCATTAAAAGCGATTATTGGGGGATTTCTGAAGAGACTGAAGTGGAATACTCTATCAACAAAAACTCAAGACTTGAAGGCGTTTGGCCCGTCGTCATTTACTATCCCCGAAGTGGACGATTACTGTGTATTATTGCGGAAATGGTGCTATTATAGTCTTTGGGCTAATGTCAATGATGAAGGAATTAAGCCGCATTAGATTTGAAAAGGACGGAAATTGTAATAACTTATATATTAAATAAAGGATTAAGAGTGTAGTAGGACACGACATATAATTTGGAGAGCGGAAATGAAACATATTGGAATAACGGGATATGCAATAATTGTGCTATTGTTATTATTCTCGTCTGGCTGCAGGACGATGTGGCCATTCAAGTCAATGTGGCCTTTCAAGAAGAAGGTTGACAGCAACTACAAGGAACGGACGTTTGACATGGACCACCAGCCAGGCATGCCGAAGGAGACGGTCAAGCCGACTCCCAAAAAGGAAGATACAGTCTCTGTCGAGCATCTTGAGAAGCTTGCCAAGCAGGGGAATCCGAATGCGCAGGTCGCTCTAGGGAAGATTTACTTTGACGGCAGGGCAGGCGTCAAGAAGAATTACAAGAAGGCGTACAAATGGTTCCAGAAGGCTGCTGAACTCGGAAATGGCAGAGCCATGTACGACATTGGTCTGTGCTATGATGGCGGCTTCGCCGTCAAACAGAGTCTTCAGGAGGCCATGAAATGGTATATAAAGGCGGCGGATGCAGGTGTCCCAGAGGCGCAGGCGAAGGTTGCCGTGGTGGCAGAGAACACGGGCGACTATGACACTGCGCTTCGCTATCTGCGTTATCGAGCGGAGGAGGGTGATACGGCCAGCATTAGAAAAGTCGCAATTTATATCCTCAACGGCATGGGGGAACCAGCAGCACCATCCGAAGCCGTGGAATTTCTGAAGAAAGCTGCCTACAAGGGCGACACCACATCCATGGTAAAATTGGCGGACTGCTACCAGCGCGGCGTCGGCACCGACCGTGATTACATAGAGATGCTCAACTGGCTTACCATCGCCGCGCAAGACGGTAATCCAGAGGCGCAGACAAAGTTGGGCTACTGCTATGAGATTGGCATGGGATGCACGAAAAACTCTGATGTCGCGGCGAACTGGTATCGTACAGCGGCTCAGGCAGGCTATGCGCCCGCGCAAGTCAACATCGGGAACTGCTACCGTGACGGTCGTGGTGTGCCGATTGACAAGGCGGTCGCCTTTGAGTATTATCGTCAGGCAGCCGAACAGGGTGACTACATTGGCGAGGCAAGTCTGGCCTTGGCGTATTATCTTGGCATAGGCGTCAAGAAGGACGAGAATCAGGCGTTCACATACATGAAGCGCTCCGCTGAACAGGGATACCTTCCTGCAGTCACACAACTAGCTTCATTCTATGAGAAGGGGATTGGAACTGAAGAGAGCCTTGAAGATGCTTTCCGCTGCTTCAGACAGGCCGCCGACGGCGGAGATGAGGAGGCCTGCATCACCGTATGCGAATGGCTTGAAAAGGGCAAAGGTACTCCGAAGGATGATGAATTGGCGAGGAAATATCGTCAAAAGGCGCTGGAGATTGTTGCCAAAAAACAGTGAATATTAGTTAAGTCATTTTTTTTCAATGACTTACAAAATTGGAGGTTATAGAAATGGATTCAGAGAAGAAAATCACTGTGCGTGACTTGTGGAGGATGAAGCAGAGTGGTGAGAAGATTGTGACTGTCACCGCCTACGACGCCATCTTCGCAAGGATTGCCGATGAGGCTGGCATGCACCTTTTGCTGGTCGGCGATTCCGCAGGGAACACCGTGCTTGGCTACAAAAACACTATACCAGTGACCCTTGAACAGTCGCTGATGCTGACTGCGGCTGTCTGCCGCGGCGTGAAACGCGCAATGGTCATAGGCGACATGCCGTTCATGAGCTATCAGATTTCTGAGGCAGAGGCTGTCCGTAACGCTGGACGTTATCTCAAAGAGTGCGGCGCGGACGGAGTGAAGCTTGAGGGTGGACGTAGCGTCTATCCGCTCATCCGCAGGATGGTCGATTCTGGCATTCCCGTGTTCGCGCACGTCGGTCTGCTTCCGCAGTCCGTGCTCAAGGACGGCGGCTACCGTATCCACGGCAAGAGCGATGCCGAGGCGGAAGCGATAATGGAGGATGCGCTTGCTGTTCAGGAGGCAGGGGCTTTCGCTGTCGTGCTTGAGGGTGTGCCGTCCTCGCTCAGTGAGAAGATTACCGCAAAACTCACCATTCCGACCATCGGCATCGGCGGCGGCGCGGGATGCGACGGACAGATACAGGTCATCACTGACATTCTAGGCTTGGGCGGTGCTTTCCTTCCACGCCATGCAAAGCGCTTTGCGACGCTTGCCGACACTGCAACCGCCGCACTTAGGCAATACGCCGATGAAGTTCGCGCAGGAACTTTCCCTGGCGCGGAAAACTGCACAAAATGATATTAAGGAGATAAAAAATGGAAATTTGCAGAACAGTTGAAGATATAAGAAAAATCACTAGACAATGGCGCAAGGAAGGCAAGAGCATCTGCCTAGTGCCGACCATGGGATATCTCCATGCGGGGCACATGTCGCTCGTCACGAAGGCGCATGAGTTGGCGGACAAGGTGGTCGTCAGCATTTTCGTGAATCCGACGCAGTTCGGACCGACCGAAGACCTTGACAAGTATCCAAGGGACTTCAAGCGCGACTCGGAGGCATGTGAGGCGCACGGCGTCGATGCTATATTCGCGCCGACGCCAGATGTGATGTACGCCAAGGACTTTTCGACGTGGGTGACTGAGGAGAAGCTCTCCAAGCCGATGTGCGGCGCGAGCCGCCCGATTCATTTCCGAGGCGTCTGCACGGTCGTGCTGAAGCTCTTTAACATCGTAGGATGCGATAGCGCCGTTTTTGGGCGCAAGGACGCTCAACAGGCACTCATAATTCAGCGGATGGTGCGCGATCTCAATGTTCCAGTCGAGATTGTGACTTCTCCGCTGGTGCGCGAGGACGACAATTTGGCGATGAGTTCCCGCAACCGTTATTTGAGCGAAGACGAGCATCGGCGTGCGCTCAGTCTCTCCCGTGGAATTCTTGAGGCTGAGAAGCAATATGCTGCAGGCGAGAGGGAGGCGGCGAAACTGATTGAGATTGTCCGTTCAAGCGTCGAGGCAAACGGTGGCAAGGTGGATTATATTGTGCTGAACGACCGTATGAATCTGCAACCGTTGGAGAAGGCTGACAAGCCAGCGATACTCGCGGCGGCAGTCTATTTTGGTACTACAAGATTGATTGACAATGTGTTTTTAGGATAAGGAGACAACATGAAATTCGCAATGTGCAATGAGTTCTGCGTGGGCTGGGCAATAGAGGATGCTTTGAAGCTCGCAAAAGACACTGGTTATGACGGCGTGGAAGTCGCGCCATTCACGATTGCCGATTCTGTTCTGGACGTGCCTGCTGCGAGGCGAGACGCCATCCGCGCTGCCGCCGAGAAGACAGGCGTGGAGATAATAGGTCTCCATTGGCTTTTGACGAAGCCTGTCGGCCTTTATTTGAACTGCCCAGACAAAGGGCTTCGTCGCCGTACGCGTGACTATTTCGAGGCTCTCATCCACTTCTGCGCAGATCTTGGCGGCGACCGCATGGTCATAGGTTCCCCGAAGAACCGCAATCTGTTGCCAGGCGTGTCATACAAACAGGCGTGGGACTGGAGCATTGAGACTTTCAAGTCGCTTATGGACACTGCGGCGGAACGAAAGGTCAATCTCTGCATAGAGCCGCTCACCACAAAGGAGACAGATTTCATCAACACAGTCGCCGAAGGATGCCGCATGTGCGATGAAATCAACCATCCGAACTTTAAGGTTCACATTGACGTCAAGGCGATGTGCGGTGAAGGCAGGCCGTTGGATGAAATCATACGTGGGGCGAAGGGCTACGTCGGCCATTTCCATGTGAATGACGCAAATCTCAACGGACCAGGCTGGGGCGACACCGACTATGTGCCGATCGTTCGCGCCGTCAGGGAGATTGGCTATGATGACTACGCGTCAGTAGAGGTGTTCAACTTCAACTTCCCGCCTGAGGAGATAGCGGGCAAGAGCATAGCTTTCCTCAAGAAGGCATGGGGAGTCTGATTGCGGGCGTCATTCCGCAAGCACTGCAATGTACTATGAACTGCTGGTAGGGATTCTGCTCCTGCTGTTTTTGTCAGGACTCTTTTCGGCGTCGGAGACGGCGATGATGTCTCTGAGCCGCGCGGAACTTAAGCGCATGAGTGGCGGCGAGCCGTCTGAAAAGATGGTTTGCCGCCTGCTGAAGAATCCGCAGAGGCTTTTGAGCACAATTTTGGTAGGCAACATGTTCGTGAACGTGCTGCTTGCCTCGCTCTTCGCTACGTTGTTCGAGAGATGTCTTGCCTCTCCTGACGGCATGGGACCGTTTGAGCGACTGGCGTTTTTCATGGTACCAGATTGCAGTGCCGCCTTTGCTTCAAGCTTCGGTCATTTTTCTCGCCTTCTCCTTAATGTCCTTATTGTGACGCCGTTGCTTATGATTTTCGGTGAGCAGACACCGAAGGTCATAGCATTCGCTAACGGTGCGGCGATCTCCAGAAAAACGTCCGCATTCTTCGCCTTCCTATGCGTTGTGTTCACACCGCTTAACTGGATTCTGCATTTTCTTGCAAACATCATTCTCAGGCTGCTTGGACAGAAGAAACTGGAGAATGAACGCGAGATGACGGCGGACGAACTGCTCTCGACAATCTCCGTCGGAAAGGAGTCGGGCGCGACCGACAGCAATGAAATCGACATGCTGGAGCGCATTGTGGCCTTGGGCAACACAACTGTTCGCGAGGTCATGACACACCGCGTTGAAATCGTTGGCGTTCGCGATTCATTGACTTTGCATGACGCTTTTAATGTTGCACGCTCAAGACGACACGCATGGTATCCTGTCTATCATCGTGACTGCGATGACATTTGGGGAATGCTATGCCTGTTCGACATGCTCAAATGGCGTGGACGCCCCGAAATGAAAATGACGCTCTCGCAGTTCAGGGACAGGCTAGGCAATGGTGACAGTGATTGCCCTGTCACTTCGCCTGTTTTTGCGCCAGAGACCTCCCGTGTGGATAAGCTTCTCAGCGAGATGCGGCGGGACGCCCGCGAAATCGTGGTGGTCGTCGATGAGTACGGCGGCACTTCTGGGATTGTCACGCAAGATGACCTTATTGAGGAGCTAGTCGGCAGATTCGCGAAGGCGGAAGTCGATGTGGATGCGCTTCACCGCAGGAACGACGGCACTTTCCTCTGTGATGGACGCGCCCACCTGCGCGTTCTGGAGAAAACGTTAGGCGATGACGTCTTCGGTGATGAGGATGACGCGGACACCATCGGCGGACTCATCATGGAGCGCACTGAGAGCATTCCAAAGGCTGGGACAGAGGTCGTTCTGGAGGACGGCACGCGGATTATTGTTCGCCGCATGTCGGGTCGCAGGGTGAAGCAAGTGCTGATTATACCGAGCAATGATAAGGAGGACGACGAATGAAGGCTTTGGGATTCACGCTTTTCGTCCTGCTTCTCCTTTATCTGCTTGCAGCACTGTTCTGCTGCATGGAGACGGCATTTACATCAGTGAACAGAACATGGCTCCGCAACAAGGCGGAGCAGGGGAATGCACGGGCGGCGACAGCGATGAGGCTGCTTGAGCAGTCAGCCTCTTTTTTCGGGACGGTGCTTCTTGGCACGAATCTAGTCCACGTTAGCATAACGACTCTTGTAGGAGCCGTCCTTGCCAGCGCTTTTCTGGAATCGCATATGGCGGAGAGACTGGGCTTTGATCTGGATTCCAAGAGCCTTGTGACCTCTCTGATTGTCACACCGACTCTTCTGCTCTTCACGGAAATTGTCCCGAAAGCGGTTGGACGCACGCATGCTGACGCGCTGGCGTTGATTTTCGCAGGACCATTGGATTTCTTCAGGATGCTGTTTGCATTGCCTGTCAGCGCAATTGCATGGGTGTCTGGCAGGTTGGCGAGGCTGTTTGGAGTCAGCACGGAACTAAGGCTTGGACTGGTGAGTCGAGATGACCTCAAGGCCTTGGCGTCGGTCGCCGAAGAGCACGGCGTGCTTCAGAAGGAGTCTGGCAGAATCATGTCATCTGTGTTGGAACTTGACAACAGACCAGTGGAGTCGATTATGGTTCCTCTTGTGGATGTGAAATCCCTTCCGATTACAGCGACGATAGGCGATGTAGAGGAGTTGGTTAGAACGACTGGCTTCACTCACTTTCCTGTGTATGAGTCGCGCATCGATGAGATTGTCGGTATTATCGGCATACGGCGCTGCATGTTCGAGAACGGACTCTATGCGGATGATGTCTCGCACGCCTCAATTGCAAGGCAGCCAATCCGACCGCTGGTCGAGCGAACCATAGGCTTTGTTCCCGAAACGAAGACGGTCGGCGACCTGCTCAACGATTTCAGGACGGGACGCATGCCTATGGCGGCGGTCGTCGATGAGTACGGCGGAGTCGTGGGCATCGTCACCGCAGAGGATTTGATTGGACTGCTCATCGGAGGCGTCGCCGACCTACGCAACCAGAGCCGTCTGACAATCAGGCGCATTGCTGAAGGCGTCTATGAGTGCGACGGCAAGACTGACATCCACGAACTGGCCGCAACGCTCGGCATCAACATTGACAACGACGGCTACGAGACAGCCGCAGGCCTCGTCCTGAAACTTCTTGGACGCATCCCCGTAAAGGGTAGTTCTGTCACCTTCTCTGGCTATGAGATTCGTATCATGGAAGTGACTCATCGCCGAATCTCCCGCCTCCGCTTCACACGCCTGCGGTGAAGACAGAAAAACGCTAAAATTCATTAGTATCATTTGCATAACATAAGCCAAGCTATACATTATTGTTATTATCCGTTTAGCGTATAAAATTAGGAGCAAAAGGCATGAAGATATGGACAGTGATTGCGGCGGCGTTGCTTGCTGGATGCGCGAGCGCGCCGAAAGTTGACAATTCGGTCGTCCAGTCGTTCGACCTCAACCGCTATCTTGGCGAATGGTATGAAATCGCGCGTTTCGACCATTCCTTCGAGCGTGGAGTCGAGGAGGCGAAGGCGAAATACGTTTTGCGCAAGGACGGAAAGGTGGAGGTCCTGAACAGCGGCGTTAAGGGTGGCAAGCAGAAAATGGCGAAGGGCGTCGGCAAGACCACTGCCACGTCAGGCCTTCTTCGCGTGACGTTCTTCTGGCCGTTCTACGCCGACTACCGCGTTATGGCTCTGGACGATGCCTACACCGCCGCGCTCGTCGGCAGCGGAGGCGCGGACTATCTCTGGATCCTTTCGCGAACCCCCAGCCTCGACGAAAAGATGAAAGACGACCTCCTCTCCGAAGCCACCCGCCGTGGCTACGACACTTCTAAACTCATTTGGGTTCGACAGAAGGAGCAGTGAGTGGTCTTGCATTCTGGAATCTTAAAAATGGTCATGCCGTATTGATTTTTGGATGATTATTGGTATAATTGAAAATATAGTATCATAATTATAATAATGAATAAGGAGAATGATATGAAAAAGCAATTCACACTGATTGAACTTCTGGTGGTCATCGCCATCATAGCCATTTTGGCTGCAATGTTGTTGCCCGCGCTTGCGAAAGCGCGCGAGAAGGCGCGCCAGATATCCTGCGTCAGCAATATGAAGCAGATTGGTCTCGCGAATCAGATGTATGCCGATGACAACAACGACATGCATGTTCCCAGCTATTATGACAAGGGTGCTAAGTATATACTTCCGAACGGCAATGAATCGGGAGGAACGCTTATCCTCTGGCATTCCCTCATCCAGCCATACGTCGGCGACTTTAAGACCATGAACTGCCCGTCTGCCGTCTCGGGCGTGAACGGCATTACTACCTACACAGGCCAGTATCTTGGAAACTCTTCCTACGGCAAGAACGCTTTGATTGGCTCGACGGTACGCGCCAAATTCAAGTATCCATCTGACACAGGCTATTTCGCCGACACCTCACGCACCTCAAAGGATATCGACGGCTCCTGCTGGGAAAACTCATACAACTATGAGAAGCGAAACTTAATCGTCTATAATCAGCGCCACAACAAGCAGCCGACAATTGGATACGAGGACGGACATTCCGCCAGCAGGCCAGCCAGTTCCGTTCCAGAGTATTCAGTCAACAGCAAGTTCTGGAGAGCCGAACCCACTGCAACCGTGATCGACTGATTTGGGCAAAGAGGCAAAGATATACTATAAAACATAAGGAACGTCTATGAAAAAGCTCTTCACATTGATTGAACTTCTGGTTGTCATCGCTATCATAGCGATTTTGGCCGCAATGCTTCTGCCCGCGCTCGCCAAAGCGCGCGACAAGGCCCGCAGCATCACCTGCACAAACAACCTTAAACAACTTTCAACCGCAGAACAGCTCTACTGTGCTGACTGGGAAGACACCGTAGGTCTTATCTTGGAGGCAAGTACTAGGTGGTACCAAGTGATGATGTATAACAACTACATCCTCACCAAAGATGCTTACAGCACCCCGACCAACAAAGCCTGCGAACTGGCTTGCCCAGGCAATAGCCCCTACAAGTATTCTGGCGCATATTATGTCTATGGTCACGTTACCTACTCATACACCGCGCCCTCTGGCATCATCTCCCAGAAACCAGGAAACACTTACGACAATACCACCCTCATGTACTGCAGCATGAAGCAACCTAGTGGACAGCTTATAGGCGGCGATTCATGGACAGCCAATAGCAACTGTCAGTACGCACATTGCCCGCTCTCCTGCACCACGACAACAGGCTCCAACGACGGAACTGCCTCATACTGCGTTGCTGCACACGGCAACAGCAGCGGCAACTT